>Ga0210403_10000461_pt1 | contig 42901 bp, 36 predicted proteins | sample IncBWC19MmetaG_FD_150863 | JGI IMG/M metagenome (GOLD analysis project Ga0210403, IMG submission 150863) | Forest soil microbial communities from Barre Woods Harvard Forest LTER site, Petersham, Massachusetts, United States - Inc-BW-C-19-M | ecosystem: Environmental > Terrestrial > Soil >...
ACGATCGAATAATGCTGTGTGAAAAAGGCCCATGCCACTAAACCGAGAGAGAGGATGTACCCGACCGAGCCGATGTAGAGAAGCGTGCGCCGACCGAGCCGGTCGATCAGCCAGAGGCCGACAAAAGTGAAAATGAGATTCGTAACGCCAATTCCGATCGACTGCAGCAGCGCCGCTTCCGCGCCGAGACCCGTTAATTCGAAGATGCGCGGAGCGAAGTACAGGATCGCATTAATTCCCGAGAGTTGATTGAAGAAGGCAATCAGGAATGCCAGCAGAATCGGTCTGCGGAGCCGCCGCGTCCAGAACTGCCCCGAAGAAACCTGTTCCGTCGAGGCTGCCATGATTTCATCCGCTTGCTTGGCGATTTCGTCTTTGGACAGTTCAGGCTCGATCTGCTGCAACACCTTGAGAGCCGCTTCGCGGTCGCCCTTTTTGGTGAGCAACCACCGCGGACTCTCGGGAAGCGCAAGGCATAACAGGGCGTATAGCACAGAAGGGAACGCCGCGACTCCAAGCATCCACCGCCACGCCTTCGGCCCGATGCCGGCGAGCAGAGCATTCGACACGAAAGCCACCAATATCCCGAAGACGATATTGAACTGGAACATCCCCGCCAGTCGTCCGCGATGTTGCGGAGGGGCGATTTCGGAAATGTACATCGGCGCAACCACGGTTGAGATGCCGATGCCGAGCCCGCCAATCACCCGGGCAGCGATAAACACCCACACGTCGGAGGCGAGCGCCGACCCCGCGGCTCCGAGCAGATAGAGCACTCCGATCCAGAGCAGGGTCGCCTTGCGCCCGAAGCGGTCAGCGGGCCAGCCGCCGATCAGCGATCCGACAACCGTGCCGTACAAGGCTGATGCCATGGCAATGCCATGCAGGTTGTCGCTCAGCCCCCACAGTGCCTGAATGGTTTTTTCCGCGCCAGAAATAACGACTGTGTCGAAGCCGAACAGGAATCCGGCCAACGCCGATGTCAGCGACCAGAAGAAGATGCGACGATTCATAGAGGGACGGCGCAGCTTACCATAAAACCGGCGCCATCACTCGTCGAATCACACTGCGATGGAGATTGACGAATCGTGGCGGGAGGACGCATCGGTCTACAATGCCCGGATCAAGACTACTTGTACTGGAGTACCCATTCGAGGACTGGATCCCTGCCAGCTTTGTACGTCTCCCAGTCCGTCGGAATCAGTGGGTCGGGACGGATGACGTTCTCGCCGCCCTTGACGAACTCGTAGTATTGAGTGGAGTAACGCACGAGCAGTTTGGAATTCGGCAATCGCATCTCTCGCGCTTCCTGGTAACTGTTCGGTCGTTCTCCAATGGGCTCGCCGACCAATATTGCTGCGGTTCTTTCGCGGAACTGCGCAGCGTTCGACATCGCAGCAGAAAACGTATTGACTCCGATCAGTACAAAAAGATGGCCACGTCGATTGTTTTCGGGTATCGATTGGATCGGTTCAATCAGGTACTTGAGCCCTTGCTTGTAGTCACCGCCGCTGTTTTGCCGCAGATCGATGGCGAGCTTTTCGGGCCGCCGCTCCTTGATCTCCCGGAGTAGCGCACTCGCGTTTTCCGCCAGTCCCCGATAGCCGCGGAAGTTGCAATACAGCGTGTGCGAATCAGGCAGGTAGACGAACCAGAAATCCTTACCAGGCTGTTGGCGAAAAAGAGGCGGTTCCTTGACGAGATTCACCCATCGAATCGGAACATCGGGTGCGCTGGCGGGGAAATTCATCTTGAATTCGTTCCCTTTGTCATCGAGGAAGGTGTAGGTGGCCGCATTTCGGTCGGTGACAATTCCAAAGCCGCGAAGCGAAATGCCCGTGGTGATGAACCCGTCGATACGCGCATCTGCGAGCGCCCTGGTTTCAGCGGCTGGCGTGATTGATGCGGCCAGTTCACGCGCCTTGCCGATCGCTGTATCTTCGATCTTGATAACTCGCGCTCCGAGCGCCTTTTCGAATCCCGCTCCGGCTGCAATCACGCGCGTGTCGGAGCCGAATTGGTGCACATCCAGCGGAAGATTAGCCGTGTCGGCCGGAAACTCAATGTAGGTGTGCGCATCTCCTATGGAATTCGCGATGCGGTCCAGACCGATGTACATTTCGTCTGCGTTCGCGTGTGGCACGCGACCCTTGAGGTCGGCTATAGCTGCATCGAAATCTTGACGCTGCATCTGATGAAAGGCCGCGGCATGACGTTTAGGAATTTCCTGGGCAAAGAAATCGATATCCTCGATCCACTCCTGTTGCGTGAGATGCAGCGAGCCATCCATTGATCCCGAAGCATGGGCGTCCCCAACGCGCTTCAACTCCACAGGCCCAGAGTCCTGGCCGGACGTGAATTGACCGTGCAGCGACTCGCCCTCGACCTGCGCTTGTACGGAAATCGAATCAGTTCCGCCTTCTAACTGGAGCTGAAGATTACCGCCGGCATCGGTTCCGGTTTTTACCGTGTACGTTCCGACCGGTGTGACCAGCTCGCCTTCGTAGCTTTGGCCGGAACAACGCAGGTCGAGCGAGACATCCAGTTTTCCTGCTTCCTTGCTGACCGCTGTTCCCTGGAAGTGCCCTGTTGGGCTGCCCGACGCGCACTGTGCACCACAGACATGGGCCACCAGGATCAGGATGGCTGCGAGAAGGACAGTCTTATCGAGTATGCGATTCGGCATTTCTTCAGTCGGACGGGACAGCTAGTTTTTGGTGAGCGGATACCCTTTTTCCCGCCAACCCCGAATCCCGCCATCCATCGAAATCACGTTGGTATAGCCCATCTTCTGCAGATTGTCGGCGGCCAGTGCTGAGCGGAATCCGCCTCCACAATACATAATCATCTCCGCGTTCAGTTCCGGCACGCGCGCCTCGATATCGCGTTCGATCACTCCCTTGCCCAGGTGAATCGCGCCCGGAAGATGGTCCTTCGCGTACTCGCTTTCCTCGCGCACGTCGACCAGGATGAACTTGTCCCCGCGATCCATCCTTTTCTTCACTTCGTCCACATTCGTTTCGCGAACCCGGGTCTTGGCGTCGTCCACAATTTTAAGAAAGCGCGGAGGATGCTGGTGAGCCATAAAGTCTCCTTTGCAGAATATGGTAGCAAGGAGGGCTGAAAGTTCGCCGCCCAATGTGGGGACAGCCGCCCTCGGCTGCCCAGCCGCGCCGCGGCGCTTGCTTGTCCGGTAGCATGGGAATTGTGTCTGAAAGCGAATCTCGCAAAGTCGGTTTAGCCCGTGCTCTCTCGAAATTGGGATACTGCTCGCGCTCGCGCGCTACGGAGTTGATCCGCTCCGGCCGAGTGACTCTAAATGGCGCCGCTCGCCAAGATCCAGAAACACCGGTACAGATGGAGCGCGATCGCATCGCGGTCGAAGGCCACGTCATCAAGGCCGCGGAAAATGTTTATCTGATGATGAACAAGCCTCGCGGCCTGGTGACAACCGCCTCAGACGAGAAGGGACGCGACACGGTGTATTCGCTGCTCGCCGATCGTGCAGAATCGCTACCTTGGATCGCCCCTGTCGGCCGTCTGGATAGAGCCAGCGAAGGCCTGTTGCTTCTAACGAACGACTCCGAATGGGGAGCCCGCATCACGACGCCCGAAAGCCATTTGCCAAAAACGTATCATGTGCAAATTGCCTCGATTCCATCCCGCGAAGTTCTCGAATCCCTGGAGCGCGGTGCTCGCGCCGACGATGGAGAACTCCTGCAGGCGCTGCGCTGTCGCCTTCTCCGCTCGGGTGGAAAGAACTGCTGGCTTGAGATAACCCTCGACGAAGGCAAAAACCGCCAGATACGCCGCATGCTCGCCGCCCTCGATATCGAAGTACTCCGATTGCTGCGGGTGTCGATCGGGCCACTGCAGCTTGGTACGCTTCGCAAGGGAGCATACCGAGCCTTAACCTCGGAAGAGAAGGCCGCTGTTGATCGCGTCCTCGGTCAATCCTCTCGTACACGACGCTGACGCGAATTTCTTCCTCAACCTGACAGGGCGACAATCCGTCTCGCATGCTATGCTTTGCCCTTCATGCTTCAGTTCCGGCGCATCACGACTCAGGAGCGATTCATTCGCCAAATCGATGGGCTAGGCTGCGTGAGGAGCGCTTCTGTGTTTTCTCCCCAGATCTATGCGGCCTTGGAGTGCCGGGCTGGCACACCGGTCGTTCGCAGACATGGCTCCGTGCCTCCTGGCCCATTCGTTTTACATGCAGAACTTTACCTTCGGTGCATTTGTTGGGTCGGTGAACCCCGTTGCCTGGTCTCTGGAGATCGAGGTTCAGTTCTATGTACTCGTTCCCCTTCTCTCTTGTGTCTGGCGTATGAGCCGAAATGGCGGTCATGTCTTGCTGCCTTTTTTTATCGTGGTGTTATATCTCAGCGCCTTTCGAGGTCGGATTTCCTCCGCAGTCTTCAGCCAATCCGTCATCACCAACATCGGCGTGATGTGCTACAGCATCTACCTTTTCGATCGCATGACTATTTATGTGAAGCACTTGACCGCGCCGCTTCACTTCGCAGAGAACTTCTGGTTCTATTTCATCTTGCAGTCTTGCTTCATCTTGCCCGTCGTCCTGCTTTTTTGCGGGTTTTGGACCGGGAACGGCCGAGGAAACTCCGGCATCAGGCGCAAACGTTGCTATTCTCAAGAGGCCAGCAATCCCAATCTTGAGAAGCTTTCGATTCTCAGTTTCGCTCATTCCTCGCTCGTCAGTGAAGTGCATCGATTCAGTTATTCTGCGGATGCATGAGGCTCAAGAGAAAATCGCATGACGGATCTGACACTTGCATCGGCGCTCGACATGGAGAAGGGTATCCGCCAAAAAAAGATTTCTCCCGTCGAGCTCGCCGAAGCCCACCTCGCCAAGATCGAGCGTCTCAATCCGAAACTGAATGCCTTCGTGCATGTCGATCCCGAGCGCGTTCGTCGGCAAGCGCGAGAATCCGAAGCCGCCGTGATGAGCGGCCAAGTTCTTGGTCCCCTGCACGGCGTCCCCATCACGATAAAGAACTCGATCGACGTTGAGGGAATGAAATGCGAAGCGGGCACGCGCCTCCGTGCCGGCCTCGTCGCCACGCACGATGCTCCGTTGGTCGAGCGCCTGCGGCGGGCCGGGGCAGTGATCCTCGGCGTTACCAACACGCCCGAGTTGCTGATGGCATGGGAGACCGACAACTCACTCTACGGCCGCACCAACTCGCCATGGGATCTCGATCGCACTCCCGGTGGATCCAGCGGAGGAGAGTCGGCAGCGATCGCATCGGGAATGTCCGCCGGAGGTGTCGGCAGCGATGGCGGCGGATCGATTCGCGTTCCCGCCCACTTCAGCGGCATCTGCGGACTCAAGCCAACTCCCGGACGCATCCCGTCGACCGGGCACTTTCCACCCTCTGGCGGTCCGTTTGCTTTGCTGGGCGTGGTTGGCCCCATGGCGCGCACCGTGGCCGATCTCAAAATTCTGTTTGAAGTCATGCAGGGTCCCGATGACGGCGACACTTTTGCAGCGCCCGTTCCAGTCCGCTGGCCGACTCACGATGATCTCAGGCATTTCCGCATCGGCTACTTTGAAGACGACGGGCGCACGCCCGTAACACCAGAAATTCGCCATGCAGTTCGAACTGCCGCCGAAGCCTTGAGCCGCGCCGGGTTTCAGGTCGAACCATTTCGTCCCGACGGCTTGGAAGAAGCCCGCCTTCTCTGGAAGAAGTTTTTCGTGAAAACCGGCGGCATGCTTATCGGCCCCATGTTCGTCGGCCGCGAGCAAGATGTAAGTCCGACTCTAAGGCAATTCCTCGAGTGGTCGGCGTCGGAGCCGAGCCTGTCAGGGCCCGATGTGATTGACGCATGGATTCGCCGTGACACGTTGCGCGCAAGTTTGCTTGCGCAGATGCGGAAGTACCCAATCCTTCTATGTCCCCCTGCCGCCATTCCCGCCTTCCGCCACGGTGAGCGCAGTTGGACGATCGGAGGCAAAACCGTCGAATACCTCGATGCCTGGAGTTACACCGAATGGTTCAATCTGTTGGGCAATCCCGCCGCCGTCGTTCCCGCGAGCCAATCGCCCGAGGGCTTGCCAATCGGCGTACAGATTGTCGGCCGCCCGTGGGAAGAAGAACAGGTTTTGTCCGTGGCCTCGGTACTGGAAAGGGAAGTCGGACCCGGAAAAAGGCCGCCGATCCAATAGCTGCAGCCTCATTGTCAGCCCACCTGTGAAATGCGCAAAACAAAGAGCACACGAAGCATCACGAACGAAATTCGGATTTCCTTTCGTATACCTTAGTGCACTTCGTGGTGGTGCCTTTGGATTGTGTTTTTGTTTCGGCGAGGGCTAGTATTTTTGTATTATTCCGCCGCTCCATACGACTGTATAAGTTTAAATGGCGCGAGACTTCGGTCACTGTGGGGCCGAGGCCGGAAACATCTCCGTTCGTCGTCGCCATTCGGGAAATGCCAGACTCCAGGAAAAGAAGCGACCGAATTCTGTTTTGGCTCATAGCCTTTCTCGCCGTCTCCGCTGCCTACCTCTACACATTTCCTCAGGCCAACATCTTCTATGCCGTCATCGTCCTTTTACATGCTGCCGGAGGCGTGCTGGCCGCGATTCTTCTGGTTCCGATGCTGTTTCGCCTTCTGCGCCCCGGCACCCTCGCCGGTCGAGTGGGTTGGCTATTGATTGCCGCCAGCGCAGTGGTGGGACTCATCCTTATAAAGACCGGTACTCCACGAACGGAGTGGAACAAGCTCTATCTCCACATTGCCCTTTCACTGGCGGGACTGGCATTGCTGATTGCCGGATGGCTGAGCGCACGCTCCTCCTCCGATTCGCGTTCGGTCGAAGCAAGATTGGCCGCGGGCGCCATCCGAGTTGTGCTCTGTCTCGCGCTGTTTGCGGGAGTTGGTGACGGAGCGCGATACGTGCGCGGTAGTTGGGAATCACGCAACCGCATTCAGAACCCGGCCATGCCGCCCGAGGACATGAATGGCGAGGGCGACGGTCCCGAAGGCTCGTTCTTCCCCAGTTCGGCGCAGGTCTATGGCAAGCAGAAAATTCCCAGCAAGTTTTTCATGGAGTCCGACTCCTGCAAGCGCTGCCACGAAGACATTTACAACCAGTGGTTCAGTTCCGCGCACCATTTCTCGTCTTTTAATAATCAGTGGTACCGCAAATCGATCGAGTACATGCAGGATACGATCGGCACCAAGCCCTCGAAATGGTGTGGAGGATGCCACGATCCCGCCGTGCTCTACGCCGGCATGATGGACACGCCGATTAAGCAAATCGTGCATCGCCCCGAAGCGCAGGCAGGACTCGGCTGCATGATGTGTCACTCCATTGCCAACGTGAAGAGCACCATGGGCCAGGCGGATTTTTATCTCGAGTATCCCAGACTGCACGAACTGGCCGCGACCAAGAATCCGATCGCCCGCGAGCTGCACGACTTCCTCATTAAGTTGAATCCCGAGCCGCATCGCCGCGTGTTCCTGAAGCCTTTCATGCGCGACCAGACGGCCGAGTTTTGCTCCTCCTGCCACAAGGTGCACCTCGACGTTCCCGTAAATCACTACCGCTGGTTCCGCGGATTCAACGAGTACGACAACTGGCAGGCTAGCGGAATTTCCGGACAGGGCGCGCGTTCGTTCTACTATCCTCCAAAGCCGCAGCAGTGCGCCGATTGCCACATGCCCATGGAGTCGTCGAAAGACCAGGGCAACATCAACGGCTTCGTGCACTCGCATCGCTTCCCGGGAGCAAACACGGCGGTGCCAACAGCGAACGAAGATCCCGCCCAGCTCAAGCTCACGGAAGACTTCTTGAAGAGCGGCGCACTTACCGTCGACATCTTCGCGCTCTCGCCGGCGCAGGCTCCGTTGAAGCCGGGCGCGGCCACGCAGTCGGATTTGTCGACCACGTTCGCGGTCGGTGAAGAAGCCGAAAGCAAAATCGCAGCTGCCGCCGGAGGCGAGGCCGTTCCGGTAACAGCTCCGCTCAACCGCGTTCAGCCTGCTTTGCGGCGAGGAGATACGGTTCGAGTTGACGTGGTCGTGCGCACGAAGAAAGTCGGACACTTTTTCCCCGGCGGCACGGTCGATGCCTACGATACCTGGCTCGAACTGAAGGGAACCGACGACAAGGGCCAGACCATCTTCTGGAGTGGCATGGCCGAAGACAATGGTCACGGCCCGGTCGAGAAGGGGGCGCACTTCTACCGCTCGTTGCAGATCGACGCTCACGGCAATCCCATCAACAAGCGCAACGCCTGGGCCACGCGTGCGGTCGTGTACGTGCGCCTGATTCCACCCGGCGCGGCCGACACCGTGCACTACCGCATGCACATTCCCGAGAATGCCGGCAACAAGATTACACTGCATGCCCGTCTCTGCTACCGCAAGTTCGCGTGGTATGGCACGCAGGAAGCTTTTGCGGGAGTACCCGATCCGGCCAAACCTGATGCGGTTTCCTCGGAGTATGACGATCGCCCAACTCTTTTTACGGGGTCGTTGAGCGGAGTCTCGGCGAAGGAAGAAAAGATTCCTGACCTGCCGATCGTTCCTGTCGCGGAAAACGAAGTCACGCTTCCCGTGGTCGCCCACAATGCGCCTGCCCCCGCGCCCAGCACGATCGTCCGCAAGGAAGAGTGGCAGCGATGGAACGACTACGGTATCGGCCTTTTCCTGCAAGGAGATCTGAAGGCCTCTGCCGCCGCTTTCGAGAAGGTGACCGAGGCTGACCCGAACAATCCCGACGGCTGGGTCAACATCGGACGCTGCGCCGTGCAAGAAGGTGATATGGCGCGTGCTCGCACCGTGCTGGAGAAGGCCCTGGCGTTGTCGCCGAATCTGGCGCGGGCCAACTTTTTCTACGCGAAAGTTTTGCGCTCCGATGGCAATTACGAAGGCGCTGCGTCGCGGCTGCACAGCGTGCTCGCGCAGTATCCCCGGGATCGCGTTGCCCTGAACGACTTGGGACGCGTTCTCTTCCTGCAGCGCAAGTATGACGAGGCGGTAAAGGTTCTGGAATCCGTGCTCGAAATCGATCCCGAAGACTTGCAGGCGCACTACAACCTGATGCTCTGCTACAACGGTCTCGGAAACGAGAACCTCGCGAAAGAACATCAAGCCCGCTACATGCGCTTCAAAGCCGACGAATCGTCGCAGGCCATCACGGGTCCCTACCGCCAACTTCATCCCGAAGACAACAACGAGCGCCAATCGGTACACGAGCACGTCTCAGTACCACTGCCTGTCAGTAACACAAGGCATGGAAACATCACGACTCATGTGGGGACGGCCGCCATCGGGCGTCCGGCCGGGCAAAGCCCGGCAGCGATTTCTGCCGGAGCCTCCCGATAAATGTTCTTCTCAAGAAAGCCCATCCCCTTCTTGATTTCTTATTGTGTCGCCGTATCTCTGTGCTTGACCCCGCCGAGCTCCGCCCAACAAATCCAGTTCCGCGACATCACCACCCCGGCCGGCATCCATTTCACCCACAACAACGGCGCCTTCGGCAAGAAGTGGCTTCCCGAAACCATGGGCCCCGGCTGCGCCTTCATCGACTACGACAACGACGGATACCCCGACATCATCCTGATCAACGGCGAAGATTTTCCCGGTCATCCCCACGCGGGCCCGACTACGCTGAAGCTTTATCACAACAATCACGACGGCACCTTCACCGACGTTACGCGAAAAGCTGGTCTCGCTGTTCCCCTCTTCGGATTCGGCGTAGCCGTCGGTGACTACGATAACGACGGCTTCGACGACCTCTTCATCTCAGCGTTAGGCCAGAGTCATCTCTTCCACAACAACGGCAACGGCACCTTCACTGAAGCGACCAAGACAGCGGGAATGTGGGGCCCGAACGAATTCTCGACCAGCGCCGCCTGGGTCGACTACGACCGCGACGGCAAACTCGACCTGCTCGTAGCGAATTATGTCCAGTGGAGCGAACAGGGTGATCTTTACTGCACCATCGACGGCGCACACAAATCCTATTGCACGCCTGAATCCTACAAAGGCACATCCTTGCGCCTCTGGCACAACCTTGGTGCGGGGAAGTTTGAAGATGCCACGCAGAAAGCCGGTCTCGGAGATCCGACATCGAAAAGCCTCGGTATCGCAATTCTCGACGCCAACGTTGACGGATGGCCTGACATCCTCATCGCCAACGACACGCAGCCCAACAAGCTTTACATCAACAAGAAGAACGGCACGTTCGAAGAGCGCGGAGTCGCCGCCGGAATCGGCTTCAGCGAAGACGGCGTCGCGCGCGCCGGCATGGGCGCCGACGCCGCCGACTATGACCGCAGCGGCCATGCCAGCCTGATCATCAGCAACTTCGCCAACCAGATGGTCTCGCTCTATCACAACGAAGGCAATGGCCTCTTCGTCGACGAAGCCCCGCAATCCGAGATCGGCCGCGACACCCTGGTAACACTTGGCTTCGGCTGCTTCTTCTTCGACTACGACAACGACGGCTGGCCAGACATCTTCGTCGCCGACGGCCACATTGAAAACGAGATCGAGCGCGTGCAGAAGCGCGTGAGCTACGCTGAGCCTCCGCACCTGTTTCGAAACCTGGGCGGCGGGAAATTCACCGAAGTCACCGCGCAGATGGGAAATCCCTTTGCGGCGCCGAAAGTGGCGCGCTCTACGGCGTACGCCGACATCGACAATGACGGCTTCCTCGACATCCTGCTAACGACAAATGCGGGCCCCGCCTACCTGTTCCACAACGAAGGCGGCTCCAATCACAGTCTGCGTATCAAGTTGGTCGGCACAAAATCGAACCGCGATGGCATCGGCGCAGTCGTGCGCGTGACGTCCGGCACCGATCAGCAATGGAAAATGCTGCGCTCCGGCTCCAGCTACCTGTCACAGAGCGAACTGGTACTTACGTTCGGTCTGGGCGTGCAAACGAAAGCGGATGCAGTCGAAATTCAGTGGCCTAGCGGACAACTCGACAAGCTCTCGAATGTCAATGCCGGCCAGATGGTGACGATCCAGGAGGGAAAGGGAGTCACGGGCAATCGCGCGTACTCGGCGGCGCACCCATACAAATAAGTTCTGTCATCCTGAGGAGCGCGCCAAGCGCTCCGAGGGACCGTACGAGTGACCGCGCCAGCAATAACGTTGAGAACTCCAACTCGCTATCTACAGCGTCGGCGTTGCCGTCCCCTGCATCGAATGTATTGACGATCGTAGGGTCCATCACAGCGGCTTCGCCGCTGCTCAGGATGACAAACTATGGTTTCCTCTGTGTTCCCCCGTGCCCTCTGTGGTTAAATCTCTAACGGAATGAATCTCAAAATTTCTGCCGCCCTCTTCGCCGCAATTCTCGCGGCGTTCGGTCTGCTAAAGCCGGCGTCCCAACCCGATCCCATCGAAGCTGCGCGCCACAACAACCTCGGCAGCGCCTACATGAATCAGCAACTCTTCGAAAAGGGACTGAAAGAATTCCAGCAGGCGCTCGCCGCCGATCCCAAGTTTGCGATTGCGCGCGTGAATGAAGGCGTCGCCTACCTCAATCTGCAGAAAGTGGACGAGGCCAAAGCTTCTCTTGAAGAAGCCCTCAAGCAGGACCCGAAGAATCCCAACGCGTGGTACAGCCTCGGTCTGCTCGCGAAAAATACCGGCGACGCGCAGGCCGCGATCGAAGCCTTCAAGCGCGTCATCGAGATCGACCCGAACGACGCCGACACCTGGTACTTCCTCGGTACAGCCTACGTGCAGGCGAAGCAGTTTCCCCAAGCCATCGATGCCTTCGAGCACGCCCTGAAGATCAATCCTCTGCACGCCTCAGCGGAATTCGGCCTTTCCCGCGCCTACCAGCAATCCTCCGACACCGATCACGCCCGCGAACACCTGAAGCGCTTCCAATACATCACCCAAAACAAAATCGGCGCCCCCATGAGCCTTGCCTACGGCGAGCAAGGCCAATACTCCCGCGCAGTGGAATCACCGCAGCAGCAGTTGAAGCCCCCGCCGCAGATCAAGGTGCAGTTTGTGGATGTGACCAAGGAAGCAGGAATTGTGTCGAAGCCCGGAACTCCTGCTGCTGACGCCACCAAGCCTTCCTACGAACCCAGTTCCGGGGCATGTTTCCTCGATTACGACAACGATGGCAAGCCAGACCTCTTTCTAGCTGACGACGGCCCACAAGGAGGCATGGTTCTTTATCACAACGTGGGTAACGGGAAGTTTGAGGATGTGACGAAACAGGCCGGGCTAGACACGAGCGTTCATGCTCTCAGTTGTGCGGCTGGTGACTATGACAACGATGGCTTTGCTGACTTGGCCGTCAGTCGTAACGAGGGAATGTTTCTGCTGCACAACGAGAAGAACGGGACCTTCAAAGACGTGGCTGTGACGGCGGGAATCAGAAGTCTCGTCGGCATAGAGGGTCTTGCATTCATTGACTACGACCACGACGGCGACTTGGACCTTTACGGGGCAGGCGGCATCGTCCTATGCGTAAATAATTGTAGCGGTTCAAGTGTAGTTTGGCGAAATAACGGTGACGGATCTTTTACGGAGGTTGATATCGGTGTCTCGACACCCGTGCCGGCTAGCGCCGCCATCGGCACCGACTACAACAACGACAGAGCTGTCGACCTGCTGGTAGCGGACTGGTCGGGCGGGACTATGTTCCAAAATCCCCGTGAAGGTAAGTTCATCCCTTTGCACCCATTCGCTCCCCCACCAACCGGTGAAGGAAAACAACCGCCTTCCATACCCACCGTTGGAGTTACGGCGCTCGATTTCGATCACGACGGGTGGACGGATGTCGCGCTGACTCGATTAACTGCGCCCGCTCTCACCCTTTGGCGCAACACTCACGGCAAGTCCTTCGATCAAGTGAAACTCCCAGAAACCAACTGGGTCCGCGCCTACGGCGTCGCCGCGTTCGACTACGACAACGACGGCTGGGTCGATATCGTCGCCGTCGGCGAGACGAAAGACGGCAAAGGCGAAGTCCGCCTTTTCCGTAATCTCGGCCCCGACGGATTCAAAGACGTCACCACCGACGTCGGCCTCGACAAGATTCATCTCGAAAGCCCGCGCGCGATCATCACCGGCGATTACGCCAACGACGGCGCCACCGACCTGCTAATCACACAGAATCACGGTCCTGCGGTGCTCCTGCGCAACGAGGGTGCGACGCAGAATCACTGGCTGAAACTCTCGCTCAAGGGACTCAACGACAACAAATCCGCCATCGGCACGAAAGTCGAAGTCTTCTCCGGCGGCAACCGCCAGAAATTCGAAATCTACGGATCGAACGGTTATCTCGGCCAGAACTCCACCGACATCGTCGTCGGCCTTGGCCAGTCGAAAGAAGCCGACATCGTCCGCATGCTCTGGCCGACCGGTGTGCTACAAGACGAAATTCAGATCGCCGGCGACAAGCGCCAGGAATTTCTCGAGATCGACCGCCGCGGCAGTTCGTGCCCCACGCTCTTCGCCTGGAACGGCGAGCGCTACGAGTTCGTCGCCGACATGCTGGGCGCCGCAGTCGTCGGCCACTGGATCGGCCCCAACCAGCGCGACATCCCGCGCCCGGTCGAGTACATTAAGATCCCGCAAGGCATGGTTCAGAAAAAAACCTATTCTCAGATAGTTTGTCATCCTGAGCGAAGCGAAGGACCTTTGCACTCCCCGGCCACATGCACAGATCCTTCGTCGCTAAAGGCTGCGGCTCAGGATGACAATGGTTCGCGGACGACCAACGACCAACGACCAACGACGGTTTTGTCTTTCCGCTTCATGGAGCCCCTCGAAGAAGCCGTCTACCTCGACCAGGTGCGCCTCCTGGCGGTCGATCATCCCGCTGACGTCGACGTCTATCCCAACGAATATTTCGCCTCGAATCCTCCGTATCCCGAATTCAAGGTCGTCGTCAGCCGCGATGCCCGCCCGCCCGCTGGAGCCTGGGACGAACACGGCCACGATGTGCTCCCTGATCTGCGTGCCCACCGTTTCTTCGGCGATTTCGAGTTGACCCAATTCGCCGGATTCGCCAAGCCGCACACTCTCACGCTCGATCTCGGCGACCCCTATAAAGGAGGCCCGCTCTGGCTGCTGATGCACGGCGAAATTGAATACTTCACCGCCAACAGCATGTACGCCGCCGCCCAGTCCAAACTCGAACCAATCGCGCCCTACGTCGATGCGCTCGGCACCGACGGAAAATGGAAACGCGTCACGAATGACATTGGATTCCCCGCCGGCGGCCCGCGCACGATGACAGCCGACCTCAGCGGCAAGCTTCCGCCTGGCACAAAGCAGATTCGCATCACAACAAACCTGCAAGTCTACTGGGACAGCATTCTTATCAGCCGAACTGAACAGTCTCCGTCGTACTCCGTCACGCCCGTGCCTCTCCTCCACGCCAACCTTGAGTTCCACGGTTATCCGTACAAGATCGAGGGCACCCCGCCCGGCAACGTCCACTACGTCTACGAGAAAACCAGCGCCACCGGCCCCTACACGCGTCCGCAGGGAACCTACACGCGCTACGGGGATGTCCTGCCGCTGCTGACCGCCACCGACGACAAACTCGCCGTCTTCGGTTCGGGCGATGAAGTCCGCCTCGACTTCAATCCCAGCAACCTTTCCCCACTTCCCCATGGCTGGGTGCGCGATTATTTCTTCGCCGCCAACGGCTACGAAAAAGACATGGACTTCTACGCGGCCGAAGGCAACTACGTCGCGCCTCTGCCGTTCCTGAGCATGGGTGAATATCCCTACACGCCGAAAAAATCGTTCCCCCTCGACGACATGCATGTGAACTATCTGCTCGAATACAACACGCGCCACATGTCAGGTAACGAGCAGCGCGGATACTGGTTCGACTACGGCGAGAACCGCCAGCCGTGAGAATGTGGACAGCCCCCCGGCTGTCCGGCGCGCAACGCGCGCCCTTTCGCTGGATTGAGGGAGGGATGTGGATAGAAAATCGTTTTAATATTGACACTTCGGCCCCCGCCATAATCCAATAGCCGTTCTCATGGAAACCTCTACCGCCGCACCGGCTGTCCCGAGACTGCGCCGCACTCTCACCCTCTGGGACCTGATCTTCTACGGGATCGTCCTCATTCAGCCCATAGCGCCCGTGCCCCTGTACGGCGTCGCGCAGAAACTGTCGGATGGACACTTCGTCACAATCATCCTGATCGCGCTCTTCGCCATGCTAATCACCGCCGTCAGCTACGGACGAATGGGCGCGCTCTACCCCACGGCAGGATCGGCGTACACGTATGTCGGCAAGGGACTAAATCCACACCTCGGCTTCCTGGCTGGATGGGCGATGATCCTCGACTATCTTCTTCAGCCGCTGATCAATACCGTTTGGATCGCGACCGCGCTGCATGAGCGCTACGTGCATCAGGTTCCGTTCGAAGTCTGGGCAGCCCTCATCGTCGGCATCATGACCGTGCTCAACCTGGCTGGTGTGAAGTCTTCTTCCAACGCGAACAAGGTGCTGCTGGCGATCATGTCCGTCGTGGTTGTATTTTTCGTCGTACTGGCAATCAAGTTTCTGTACGGCGGCCAAGGTTGGGCGGGCCTCTTCTCGCTGCAGCCGCTATATGATCCCAGAACATTCAACTCTCATAAGATCCTGACCGCGACCTCGTTCGCAGCCCTGACCTACATTGGTTTCGACGGTGTAACCACGCTGGCCGAGGATGTCGAGAATCCCAAGCGTAACGTTCTGCTGGCGGTGGTGCTGACCTGCATCTTTGCCGGCGTCTGCAGCGGAATCGAGGCTTACCTTGGAGCGCGAGTGTGGCCCGACTGGCGCTCGTTTCCCAACCTCGAGACGGCCTTCATGGATATCTGCAGCCGTGTTGGCGGCGTCGTGCTATTCAATGCCATGGGTTTCATCCTCATCGTTGCAGCTTTCGGCAGCGGACTCACCGGCACGCTGGGTGCCGCACGCCTGCTGTTTGGAATGGGCCGCGACGGCGTGCTACCGAAGAAATTCTTCGGTCATCTCAAGCCCGGCAGCAGCACGCCAACATTCAACATCCTTCTAATCGGAGGCTTGGCGTTTATCGGAGCCGTGCTCCTGAACTACATCGGAAGCGCCTACCAACATGCCGGCGAGTTGCTGAACTTCGGGGCGTTCCTGGCGTTTATGGGGGTCAATCTTGCCTGCTTCTGGCAATTCTCGGTCAGGCGGCAGCAGGGCTACCAGACCAAGTTTCTGACTGATACGCTGCTCCCGATCCTCGGATTCCTATTTTGCCTGTTGATTTGGGTGAACCTGAACATCATCGCCAAAACCGTCGGCGGCATCTGGTTCGTAATTGGAATTGGATACGTCGGCTACAAGACGAACTGGTTCCGCTCCGCTCCGGTGATGATCGACTTCAGCGATCAGTAGAGAGCCATCCCGATCAAGATCCGATGGAGCTGTTCTCGAAATACTTTCGCGGGGTAGTCCCTAGCGCTTTGCGGAACATCGCAATGAATGCGCTGGGCGTGCTGTATCCGGCTTCCAGAGCAGCATGACTGATCTTCTCTCCCGCAGCCAGAAGTTGCATCGATCGCATCAATCGCAACTGCTCTCGCCATTTTCCCAGCGAAATCCCAGTCTCTCGCTGGAACAATCTTTCGATCGTTCTCTTACTCGCCCCAGCCTGCTCACACGCCCAGGCCAGCGAAACGGAGCCATTCAAATTTCCCTGCAGTGCCGCCGCGACACGTGCGGCTCTCGGGTCCGACGGGCTGGGCAGCTGCAGAGGAACTGCCTGCACGGTTTCTAGCTGATCGATCAGAACGTGAATCAGGTGTGCATGGGTTCGCGATCTTCGATTCAATCTTCCCACCGTACAAAGATGAATGATCATCTGCTGCAGCAGAGGTGAAACGTTCACTACGCAACACGCTCGTGGAAGCCGTCGTACCAGACGCGCCCGCAGGTAAATCGTCCGCATCGACACCGCGCCCGACATGAGAATACTGTGCGGAGTGCGAGCCGGTATCCAGACGGCCCGCTGCGTAGGCACGACCCAGGTTCCGGCGTTTGTGCGAACTGTCATTACGCCCTGGCACGCATACACCAACTGATCCTCCGGATGCAGGTGCTCCGGGATGGCATGGCCGTGTCCAAGATCGTAAGCCAGCGCAGTCACCGGCGATGGCAGCCTCGGGCAGACGTGAACGCTCTGTCGCTTTTTCGACATTCATTGTCACAATAACGTAATGACGTATCCACGGCAATAGCTTAATCTTTGCTTCACGTTCACGGTTCGAGAGGAGATCAACCATGCTGGGATCGACGAACATCGTCGCGTTTGTTCCGATCAAAGATTCGGAAAGGGCCCGGGCTTTCTACGAAGGCGTGCTGGGCCTTCGCTTTGTGAAAGATGACGGATTCGCGCTCGTCTTGGAAGCCAACGGAATCATGGTGCGTGCCGCGAAGATGAAAGAGTTCACGCCGGCACAATTCACTATATTGGGATGGCAGGTGTCAGACATTAACCAGGTAGTGCGTGAGCTCGCCGCGAGAGGCGTGCACTTCGAAATTTTCGGATTCTTCAAACAGGACGAATTGGGGATATGGACCGCGCCAACCGGAGACAAAGTCGCGTGGTTCAAGGATCCCGACGGAAATATCCTGTCAGTTTCGCAACATGTAGATTAGTTGAGGTGGCCGGGAACCGTAGTTGTCATCCTGCGCGTAATCAGCGTCTTGTCATCCTGAGGACCGCGCCTTTTGCGGGCCGAAGGACCCATGGAATCGTCGGCACTATTGGTGCTGCTGCCAACGTACACAGGTCCTTCGCTCATCCTGCTTAGATCTATTCCACGTTCCATCCGCTGACTTCGACCGAAGCCTTGGCCGTACCCAGTTCGTCAGCACGGTAACTCGCGGTGATCTCCCGCTTCTCTCCCGGCAGCAGCGAGATGTAGTTGTCCTCCCAAACCACCGGCAGGATTTCTTCTCCCTTCGCGCCCTTATCAACTTTCAGCCGCACAAAGAACGCCAGGCTTTTGCTGGGATTCTCAATCGTGACGTGCGTGACCGCATCCTCACCTTTGCGCTCGGTGCGGTCGGTAACTTTCAACTTCACTTTCGACAATTGGGAGATCGCGGTGAAGTCCGCGTACGACGCAGTCGGCGTCATCCACCATGTAGACTTTGCCCAGTCGAGGGTTTCCGGTTTGGTCGAGAGCCAGTAGAAATTCGATCCCACAAGCTTTCCGGCGGAGTCTGCCAGCTTTAGCACGAGGAAGTAGGTATTGCTCAGTCCGGAGACATCCGGCAGAGTGAAGATCTTCGCCGTGCTGTCGGCCGCGGCATCAACCGAATTCTCCTGCGAAAACTTCTCGGTCGCATCAAGGTTGTAGATCTTGGTTGTGAGTTTGAGTCCTTTCACATCGCCGTACTGGCTGCTGACCACCCAGATCGAATGATCGTCGTACCCGTACAACGGATGCAGCGCTTCCATCGCCCGCTTGGCACCGAAATATCCGCCGCCGGGGCGCAGGTAGTAGTCATACAAATGCCAGATCATCGACGGCCAGGCATTGTTCAGCATCCACTGAATCACGCCGGTCGACTGATATTTATTCCGGCTGTACGCCTCGTACATGGCACGCACGCCTTCATAGGTCTGCATCTGCGACTTAATGGCGAAGTCCTCGACGTTGTCCGACTTGCCGTAGCGATTCGCCAGCGCCTCGCTGAACACATTGATGGTTTTGAACTCGCCGCCGCCCGCGTGATAATTCCACACATCGTCGATCGGCCACAGGTGATCCTTACCGACCATCGCGCGAATGCTCTCGACTGGCGGAACCGCAGGCCCCATGCTGGTTTCGGTATTGAATCCGTAAGCCCCCCCGCATCCCCCTGGATTGCATAGCTTGCGCCCGGGTTGGCCGTCAGGAGTATCTACCTGCCAGTAGCTGGGAGCAACGTATTCGTACGGCCCGCTCATCTTTGCGCCACTGTCGCCCGTGACGCTGGTCTTCTTTCCGGTAGCTGACGACACCACCGGATTCGGCCACAGCAACTCCTTCTCAATATCGAGATACATCTGCTCCACATCCGGCGGCGGAGGATTGTCGCTGCCGTTCAGCCACATCACCAGACTCGGATGGCTTCGCAGCCGGTAAATCTGATCGCGCAGCGACTGCTTAGCGATCTCAAAATCCTGCGGCTGCCAGCGCGGCCAGCGCTCCCAGAAATCGCAGCAGCACCATCCCGCCATCACCAGAATGCCCTGATGATCGGCCAGGTTGTAGAACTCCTCCGTCTCCAGCTTTCCTTCCAGTCGGACCGTGTTCAGCCCCATATCCTTCACGTAGCGGAATTCGTCCTGCAGCCGCTGCGAACTCTCGCGCAGCATCATGTCCGGAGTCCATCCCCCGCCGCGAATCAGGATGTTCTTGCCGTTGATGTGGAAGGCGCGCCCGCCAACCGAATTGAGGTCGGACGTGACCTCGCGAATGCCAAACTCGGAGTTCGATTTGTCGCCGGCCACGCCATTGACGTCGAATTCCATGTTGAGCTTGTAGAGGTTCGGCGTTCCCATCTGTACCGGCCACCACAGCCGCGGATTCGATACGACCAGCTGCGAAAACTTGTCAGGCGCGAACGTGACGTCCTTGGACTCGTTGGCCGCGAGGTCCACGTCCTGCTCGAATGTGATGTTCTCGATCTTGCCTTTGAGCTTGCCCTTCACCGCTTGATCGGTTCCGTTTTTCACCTGCGCCGTGACGGTGACTTGCGCGCTGTCGTTGGCCGGCGGATTCAACTTCGAAACTACCGTCGGATAGCGCAGCGCGACCGGCCCGCTGGTCGTCACGTACACTTCTCGCCACAGCCCCATATTCTTGTCCGGCGGGGCCGGGTTCCAGTCGACGAAAGTGATGGCAAGATCGTGGTCGGTGGGCGCGAATGCCTGCACCGCCAGCACATTTTCCGCACCGGTTTTGGCGGGTCCGGTGATGTTGAATTCGTAAGTCCGCCAAGCTCCAGCAACGTCGTCCGACTTCGCGATCTGCTTTCCGTTCAGAAAAATATTGGCGCGGTAGTTGATCCCGTTGAACTTCAGCCAAATTGTCCTCCCTTTGTACGATGCCGGAAGACTGAACGTCTTGCGGTACCACCACGAGACCGCGTAGGGGCTGTCGGACGCCATCGCAATGTTCGAGAAGTTGGCGCCGACGGGATAATTCACACCGGGGAAGCTGCGCAGGTTCATTCCGGGGAACGGATCAGGCAGGGACTTATCCTTAACCAGGGCCGCCACCACCGTGCTCGGAATGGTTGCGGCATGCCACCCTTTCGGGGCGAAGCTGGGTGTCGAAATTACTTCCCCCTTGGCCTCGACTTTCGCGGAAGTCTGCAGGGACCAGCCGTCGCGGAGCGCCAGTTTGGTTTCCGCCGTCGGCTTCTCAGCAGGCGCGGCCGGAGTTTTCTGCTGGGCTGCCAGGAACGAACTCAATATGAATTGCGTCAGAAGGAAAACAGTAAAAGACATTGGCTTGCCGAATTTCATGGGGCTCCTTTGCAGGTGCGCGTCGTGATTGGGCACGAAGAACTTGGAAAAACCTTCGCAGAAAGGGATAACACTTCTATTAATTCGTTTCAATAGCGGATTTTTCGAAGGCTGTGAATTGCGCGGCTCGGGCGCTAGGAGCTTACCGCATCTTCAAAAACGAGCACCAGGCCATGTCCTTCCTAAACAGCGCCGTAGTTTATAATTAACAATTCGCCCGTCTATTCTGGAGTGATAAGAAAATGATTCGCTTTCTACAAACGTCTGGCCAAACCACGAAGTATATCCTCGGAGGCTTGCTGCTGATCATCTGCGCTTCGATGGTCATCACGCTGATTCCCGGCGGGTTGGGAGGGGATGTCTTTGGCAGCGCTCCCGGCAAGGGTGTTGTCGCCAAAGTGGATGGGAACGACATTTCCGCCGATGACGTTCGAACCACGGCCAAACAGATGCTGCAGCAGCAGATGCAGGGAAGCACCGCCAACATGAGCATGTTGCTGCCTTTCTTTTCCCAACGCGCTGCTGAGCAATTGATTACCCGACAGGCACTGCTCAGCCAGGCAAATCGCATGGGATTGCGCGTGACTCCTGAGGAAGTGAAAGAAGAATTGCAGCACGGACGTTACGCTGCGACCTTCTTTCCTGGCGGCAATTTCATCGGGGAACAGGAATACCAGGATATGCTGACCCGGGCAAATCTCACGCCCGCGAAGTTTGAAGAGTCCGTGGGCCATGACCTTCTCCTGACCAAGCTTCAGGCGCTGATCTCCGGCACCGCCAGCGTGAGCGATTCAGAAATTCATGAGCAGTTCGTAAAACAGAATACGAAGGTCAAATTCGACTATGCGGTGTTGAAGCAGGACGACCTCAAGAAGGGCCTCCACCCGACCGACAGCGAGTTGAAGGCTTACTATCAAAGCCATCTTGCCAGCTATGCCAACTCGATTCCCGAAAAGCGCAAGGTGAAGTTCGCCGTCATCGATACCAACAAGGTCGAAAGCGGTGTAACGGTTACCCAGGATGATTTGCAGAGCTACTATCAGCAGCATCGCGATGCGTACCGTGTGCCGGAGCAGGTGAAAGTCAGTCACATCCTGATCAAGACGCCTTTGCCCGGTCCAGACGGCAAGATCGACGAGAAGGGCGTGGCGGAAGCGCAGCACCGTGCCGAGGATCTGCTGAAGCAATTGAAGGGCGGCGCGAAGTTGGAAGATCTCGCGAAGAAATATTCCGAGGATCCGGGCAGCGCGAAAGAGGGCGGATCGCTCGGCTGGATCGGGCGTGGACAGACCGTCGCCGAATTTGAGAAAACAGCGTTCTCGCTTTCCAAGGGCCAGATTAGTGACCTGGTCAAGAGTAGCTACGGCTTTCACATCATCCGCGTTGACGACAAGCAGGATGCGCATATGAAGTCGCTCGACGAGGTGAAGGCCGACATTGAGCCCGCCCTCAAGCATCAAAAAGCCCAGCAGATTGCACAGCGCCAGGCAGAGAGCCTGCTGAGGGACGCGAAAACCCAGGGCCTCGACGCGGCTGCTGCCAAGCAAAGCGTTCCAGTAGTCACGTCGGACTTCTTCGCCCGCCGCGACATGCTGCCGGGCCTGGGACCGTCCCCTCAATTCATGGAAGCTGTTTTTGCGGCGCAGGAAAAGGCTCCACCGGATATCGCTTCGACCTCGCAGGGAACCGCGATTTATGAACTGCTAGCCATCAAACCGCCAGCTACACCGACTTTTGAAGAGATTCGCGCCCGCATTGAGGACGAATTCAAGACCGAGCAATCGAAGACTCTCCTGACGCAAAAAGCTCAAGAACTCTCTGATCGCGCCAAGACCTCCCATGATCTGAAGAAGGCGGCGAAAGAGCTCGGCGCCACGATGAAGACCAGTGATTTGGTTCTGCCCGATGGGCAGGTGCCAGAGGTCGGTTCTATGTCCGGCCAGGCTGCGGTGGCGTTCACCATGAAGCCGGGAGAGATCAGTGTCCCGATCAGCAGCGGCACGGATGCCGCGGTGCTACAGATCCTTGAGAACCAGCAACCCACCGATGCGGATTACGCCGCCAAGCGCGACCAGATTCGCGATTCCTTGCTGCAGGGAAAGCAGCAGGAGCGCTTTGGGTTGTTTGTCTCGAACCTCGTCGATGAGATGACGAAGTCCGGCAAGATCAAGCGGAACCAGGAAGAGCTCAAAGCGCTCACCCGCGCCGGCAGCGAGTCCGGAATGTAGCGGCGGGTCATGTCTTTTGCTCGTGCCGCAGGCATCTTACTGCATCCGACGTCATTGCCTTCACGCGGCGGGATCGGCGATTTCGGTCCCGCCGCGTATCGCTTAATAGACTTTCTTGCGTCCGCCCGTCAGGGCATCTGGCAGGTTCTTCCTCTGGGCCCCTTGGGCTACGGGAATTCGCCCTATTCCTCGACCTCCGCGTTCGCTGGAAATCCGCTGCTGATTAGCCTCGAACGTCTGGCCGACCATGGGTGGATCGACCGCGGGCAACTTGATTCGCTTCCGTCCGCGTCCGGTCCCGTCGAATACGATCACGTCTTCGCGCAAAAACTTCCCCTCCTGTTTGAGGCGGCGCACCGTTTCCTGAAATCCGCTCCCCAGGAAGCTGTTGGCCGTTTCGAAGCCTTTCGGACAGAGAACGCCTGGTGGCTCGATGACTTTGTTCTGTTCGATTCGCTGCGCGCCCGCCATAAGCTCAAACCCTGGAATCAATGGCCGCACGACCTTGCCTCTCGGGAACCAGCAGCACTGAAAAAAGCAACGGAAGAACTCGCGGATGACCTGCGAGTGCGCAGCGCCTTGCAGTTTGCATTCTATGAGCAGTGGCGCGCATTGCGTCGATATTGTGCGGAGCGTGCCATCCGAATCGTGGGCGATGTTGCCATCTTTATGAACCACGACAGCGCCGATGTCTGGACTCATCCCGAGCTCTTTCGCTTGGATGGCCAGTTGGAGCCCGAAGTGGTCGCTGGAGTTCCTCCCGATTTTTTCAGCAAGACCGGACAACGATGGGGAAATCCGCTGTATCGCTGGGACGTAATGAAGCAGCGCGGCTATCAGTGGTGGATACAGCGCCTGCGCTGGGCCACGCAGCATTGCGACTACATACGCCTCGATCACTTCCGTGGCTTCGATCAGTTCTGGGAGATCCCCGCGGCCGATCCAACTGCCGTGAATGGCCGCTGGGTCGATGGCCCGCGCGACGACTTGTTCCTCAAGCTGCGCGAGGCCTTGGGTGGACTGCCCTTCTTCGCCGAAGACCTCGGCTACATCACGCCGTCGGTGCATGCTCTGCGCGACCGCCTGCAAATTCCTGGGATGTCAGTGTTGCAATTTGGTTTCGGGGATGAAGGCGCGCACATGTATCTGCCGCATCGCGCCGCAGGAAAAGTTGTTTACACCGGGACGCATGATAACGACACCGTGGTTGGCTGGTGGCACTCCGGCGCCGCCGAGCACGAACGCCGCAATGCCGAATCCTATTTCGGCCGCTGCGAAGATGGCATTCACTGGGCTTTCATTCGCGCCGCACAAGGTTCGCCCGCCTGCCTCAGCGTGGTCCCAATGCAGGACATTCTCGGACTCGGCAGCGAAGCCCGCATGAATACCCCCAGTCTGTACGGCGGCAACTGGCGCTGGCGCCTCCGTGAGAACCAGATGAGCGGGGACGTCGCGTCAAAGATGGCGCTGCTGGCGGAAGTGAGCGACCGTCTCCCGAAGCCATTCGCGTCTCAATCGAGCGACAGCTTTTTTGCCTGACGAACCTCCTTACTTGTCATCCTTCTCCGTTTTGTCGCGTGCCTCCGCCCGATCGAATACTACTTTGATCAGGACGAGGACGACACACACAAGCGCGCCCGCAATCAGGAGAATATGGCCCACACAACAAGGTATCGCGCCGCAACCGGCCAGTCGAATGGCGTCGGTAATGGCACTGGTAACACCACGAAAGGGCGGCCGGCAGCCACCTTCTTGGTATGTTGTGCTCACGCCATGTTGGGTAGCATCGAGGAGTGATATACGGACTCACCATCCAAAAAGTTGGAAAGAGCTTTGAGCTTCGTTGCCCCGAATGCACCTGCCTGACGGGGAGGCTCGGCCTGGTTCGTCAGGATGGTCCACGTATCCGGCTCCACTGCCGGGTGCATCCAGAGAACTTCGGGGAATGGCGCTCAGAACCGGAAATGGATCGCGAGAAACTCGCTTTGGCGGGACGGATAGGCCTGCAGTAAAGGCGAACGGCACGACTCGAAATGTAGAACCTACTCCGCCAAATCGGTTTCCTGAATTTTCTCGTGAACCACCAATTCGTCCATCATGGCTATTTCACCATTCGCAGCCAAGATGCTGGTCTGAACGAGAGGCTCTTTGGTGACGACTTCGAAATGAAGCTGTAACCGACGCCCTTGGATAGTTGGCGGACGATCCGCCCTCACCGTCCCCCCATCCTCTCCCGCAGGCGCTTCTCCGCGTCGGCGCTCCAGTAGCCGCATTCCAGGCGGATGAAGACCGACGTGTAGGGAATTGTCATGTTCGTTTTCAGCACCAGGACGTGGAACGTCTTGCCGGCTTCGTCGAGCTTGGAAATGATTTCCTCGTGCGGGAGAGATTGCGCTTCGGTTTTTCCCAGAAGACTGCCCAGGGCTTCGCGATAGCCGGCCACGCCGGCGGCGTCCGCTTCAGGCACAACTTTGAGTTCAGCATCTGTGAAGATGACAGGGCGCACATGCTTCGCCTTGCTGAGTTGGTCGAGGACCGTCCGCACGACGTCCAGTTGACTGGCGTTGGTCTCAATCGTCTCGACGCCTGCGCTCGTCTGCAAGGGATAGGCGGAATCGACAACGGCGATCCAGTTGCGGTGACCGAGGAGAGGGAGTTCTTCGTTGAGATGCGTCCTCCAGTCGGGGGATTGCGCGGAGGCTAGGACGGGGGCGAAGCTCAGGATGGTTACGGTGACAAGGCGCTTCCATGTTGCGGTCATAGGTCCTTCCGAATAGAGATCAATTTTGCTTCCCAAGGGACTGCGGCCCGAAAGGCCGGGCCGCCGGACAGCCGAGGGCGGCTGTACCCACATTTTGTGCGGGACACTCTACTCCTTCACTCCCAATTGCGAGAACAGGAATGAGTACACGTCCGTAAATTCTTCGATCTGTTTCGTGACTGGCTTCCCCGCGCCATGCCCGGCCTTCGATTCGATCCTTAATAAGATGGGGCGCGTCTTGCTCGAACCATTCTTTGCTTCCGCCTGCATCAAGGCGGCCATCTTCTTTGCGTGCATGGGATCGACGCGCGTGTCGAAATCCCCCGTCATAAACAGGATCGCGGGATACTCCACGCCCGCCTTCACGTGCTGATATGGCGAGTAGGCGTAGAGCCATTTGAACTGCCCGGCATTGTCCGCGGTGCCGTATTCGGGGATCCAGAGTTTGGCGATCTGAAAATTCTGGTAGCGCAGCATATCGAGCAGCGGGACCTGGCACACGACGGCGCGAAACAGGTCGGGACGCTGCGTCATCATGGCGCCCATCAGCAGGCCGCCGTTCGATCCGCCCTGGATCGCGAGATGATTCTTGTCGGTATATTTTTCGGAGATCAGGTGCTCGGCGGCGGCGACCATGTCGTCGAAGACATTCTGCTTCTTTTCGAGCATGCCGGCGCGATGCCAGTCTTCGCCGAACTCGGCGCCGCCGCGCAGGTTGGCGACGGCGAAGATGCCGCCGTGCTCCATCCAGAGATAGGCGGTGCGGCTGAAGCTGGGTGTCAGGCTGATGTTGAATCCGCCGTAGGCGGTGAGCAGCGTGGGATTCTTTCCGTTTTTCTCCAGACCTTTCTTATGCACGACGAACATGGGGACGCGTGTGCCGTCCTTCGACTTGAACCACTCTTGGGCGACTTCGTAGGCGGAAGGGTCGATCGAGGGAGCGTCGATTGCGGACCAGAGGACAGTGGAGCCGTGCACCGGGAAGGATTTCATTTTCCCATCAATCAGCTGGTCAAAGGTCTGAGGCTTCAGGGCGACGGCGTAGATGCTGGGTGGCGTTGTGAATGAGTGGAAACCGAAGAACGCCTCGTCATGATTCCATTTCCCACCTGTTCCAAAAACGGTGCCAATGGCGGGAAGGGCAATATCACTAATCTTCTTGCCTTCGAGGTCGAACAGCTTCAGTTGCGACGTGGCGTTCTGCTCATACTGCACGAAGAGCTTGCCTCCGTAGACGGAGACGGTCTGCAATACGGCATCACTCTGCGGAATGATTTCCTTCCACGCCTCGCGATCGAAGTTGCCCGCGTCGGTCACGAACAGGCGATCGCGCGGAGCGTCTTCATTCGTGGTGATGTAGACCTTGCCATCGAAAACCTCCGCGCCGTAATTGAAATCCTTGCCGGTGGTCAGGCGCGAGGGAGGATTCTTCCCGTGCGTGTCCATCAGGAAAAGTTCCGACTTGGTCCAACCCTGCGAGACGTGGATCAGCAGCCAGCGGCCGTCGTTGGAGAGAAAGACGCTGGGCCAATCTTCCGGATCGCGCCCTTCGCCGAAGATGAGATCGTCGGTCTCGGGATCGGTAGTGAGTTCGTGAAAGAAGACATGGCGGTTATACATCTCCTGCCCGGCAGGAACGTCTCCCTTTTTCGGATAGCGCGTGTAGTAGAAGCCGGAGTTATCGTGCAGCCAGGCAATGGAAGCCGCGCGCGTGCGCTCGATGGTGTCAGGAAGAATTGTTCCGCTCTTCGTCTCGACAATGTGCAGCGTCGACATCTCTGACCCGCTCTGCGATGTGCCGTACGCAACGTACTTGCCGTTGTCCGATGGCTGAAACCAGTCGAGAGCGATGGTTCCATCAGCGGCAAGCTGGTTGGCGTCAACAAGAACGCGGTCGGGCCCGTTCAGGCTATCGCGTACATAAAGGACCGGCTGGTTCTGCATGCCCTCGCGCTTGGTATAGAAGTAGTGCTTGCCGGCGATCACCGGCGCCGTGATGCTTCCGATCGAAAGCAACTCGGTCAGCCGCTTGTGAATGGCATCGCGCCCGGGCAGAGGATCGAGCAGCGCCCGTGTGTAGGCCATCTCGTCAGCCACCCACCGCTGTGTCTCCGGCGAATTGCCATCTTCCAGCCAGCGATAGTTGTCGATGACTTTGGTGCCGTGATAGAGATCGACAATCGGCTTGGCTTGAGCCTTCGGAGGCGTGCCAGGAGCGGCCGCCGGCGTATCTGCGGACTGGGAATCTCCGGTATAGACTGCCGCCGCCGCGACCAGCAATGAAGAATAATAAAGAGAGCAAAGAGCCACGAGGAAACGTCCTCCAGACATGTACACCTCAGAAAAAGCGTACCAGAAAGTCAGAACGCCAACCGGGAAGGGTGCTTCCGCGAGCCGCCCCAAAATGCTAGAATGATGGTGTCAGTCAGGCAGGCCCTCAGCGCCCGCCGCCACACTCCTCAGTAGCTCAATGGCAGAGCATCCGGCTGTTAACCGGAGGGTTGTAGGTTCGAATCCTACCTGAGGAGCCAATTTCTCAAAGACTTAGGGCACCCGATTGTGGGGTGCTCTTTGTGTTTTGTCCGTGTTTTGTCCGTGCGTGGGAAATTTTCTATCGGTTGCCCGCCATTTCGACTACGTTCTCCTTCACGGTCGCAAGGTATTGCTGCGTAGATCGCAGCGCTGTCCGCAGATCGGTTTCGCTGGCGATTGCATAACGCTGAAACATCGACGGCGTTTCATGCCCCGAAATCTTCATCGCGATAGTTTGGGGCACCCCGGCAGAAATCATGTTCCGCACGGCGGACCTGCGCAGATCATGGAAGAGTCGGCGGACCCCTGCCTTCTTACAAGCGAACCGCTCTGGCGCAGGCAGGATGGAGCGAAGCACAGGCCGCGAAGGGATGGGAGGCCGTTCCTAAAGGCGTGCTCAAGATTATGAGCAAGAGCAAAAAGGGGCAGGCGTTAATCGCGCTTGGGAAATCGACTCCACGGGAGGACAAAGAGGCGCTAGTCAATGGGCGCCTGATAAGGAATTGCATCCAGGGAACGGACAAGGCAGCACACAGCGCGAAGATCCTTGGCAGCTCGCGGGAGTTGAACATGTGGACGCCAGACTCACAAACCGGGTTGATCGTCATCCAGGTACCGCAATCGGCGATCGACAACAAAGCCAAGTTACTGGCGGACGATCTGGAGGGCTTATAAAATGCCATTCCCCGGACTCAGCGCCAACTTCAACGAACCGCAGAGCGACGATACAACCTCAACCCCTCCGATGCCGGATCAGCAGCCCACGCAGCAACCGACCGTGGCCAGTCACTCGCCGCGGCACTGTCCAAACGGAAAAAGGCCGGCCTCATCGGCCCAACCGTCAAACAGCCTAGCGAACTCAAGGCAGCTATTGCCAGAGCTCGGAGAGGGCGGCCTAGTTCGGAAAAGTTTGGCTAGTCGAAATGGAAAGCCCCGGAGATAACCTCTTGTCAAATTCTGCGCCAAAAGATCATTTCGCCAACGATTCGAAAACCGTCAGCCGCGCCCCGGATGACAACTTGAAGGCAAGCGACGCCATGCCATAGTTAGATTCCAATTCCGACTTACCTTCACCTGAGAGTCCCGCGACGTCCTTCGCTTCCCCATATCGCGTTTCAACAATGGAACGCGGATCAACACAGAGTCGGTTCGAAGGTATTGAAGTGGGGACTGCCTCCGCTCCGTCTGAGAAAATTATCATGTCTGTGGCTAATCCATTAACAAACCCGGAGACCTTAACCTCCACCTTGCTATCCGCGCTCACGAAAAATACTAGGACTGGCAGTCTCTCATCAAACAGGCGCTTGAGTAGTAGAACTGCTTCCTCTCCAGAAGGAATCATGGCCGACCTCTATCGCGAGGAATTTGGTGACGAAATTGGGACTGCCTTTGCCAAATTACACAGGTTGGAATAGCGCCGCGAATTATACGCCCGAATCGTTAACGTTTCGGTCGTACTGTTCCTGAGTCAGTCGTTCACGATTTCCCCGCCTTGAACCGTTCCCCACATTCGGGACAGATCATCCGCTCAAAGTCGATGCACCGGATCTTGTCCGGCGTGATCGAGCATTCGCACTTCGGGCAGACCGTGTTGAGGGACGCCAGGACCTTTTCGAGATTAATTTTCTGCTTTCGGGGCACGCGGGGATTCTCTCATGGTCGGCCGCGAGTTATACGCCAGAGACAAAAACGCCCTGACCTTTAGGCCAGGGCAAATTTGTGTGATGTGAATCGACAGAGGCTTTGTTCTGTCGACGAGCAGTCTACTCCGGAATCAGGAATTCCCGTACCTTAAATTCCGCGCGCACGAAAAAACGCCCCGACCGCAGTCAGGGCAATGTGGGAATCAGATTGCCTTTTTTGATTGTCTGCCGGGCAGTCTACACCGAAACCAGCCGAGCGCAAAATCGGTTACGAAGTGAGCCTATTTCTCTTTTAGCATGACGCGTGCCAACCAGAGCGCGACAATCACGAGTCCGACGATAAAGAGTGCTGTCATACTGGTTCCTTCCCGCTTGCTGCGGCGCTGAGGAGTTGGATTATTTGCTTCAGCGCAACGACATCCGACCACATAAGAATCTAGCCTTGTAGGCGGTGTGAAGCGTCGTGGCGACTGAGACTGGATTCTCGATTCTGAAGTACTGCGGACAAAGTGCTGCTATTGCCACTTGCCAGCGGTGCCACCTGAAGTTTTTCACGCCCGCGAAAGTGATGCAAGAGGGGTTCGGGGCAGAAGAGTACCTCCGGAAGAAGTACAACGAACATTGGTGTGCAGTCGCAGTCGCACATAATCACGAAAGACGTAAGCTCTTACAGCGGCGGAGATCATTCTTTTTGGCGAAATGGTAAGCGAATCGCTATCCGGCGTTGTGTGGCTTGGTTAGTCTTGAGCCGTTTTATGCTCCACAACCGCAGGGGAGTCGGTGCCTCCCTCCGCGAATAAGGGATGCGGAGTGAATGAGTCCGGGGCCTCAAGTTCAAACTTCAACACGTCCGAGGCTCTGTAGCTGTACTCTTTGCCGCACTTGTCACACCGGACATTGAAGGTGGTATTGCCAATAGGGCACGCGGTGACGGAATCTGTTTCGGCGAGCGGGATTCTCTGCCTGTAATTTAGACTCAGGCTCTCCCGAATGTGAAACCAACGATTCTTGCAGAGAACCACCCAGAAATATCGGTTTTCTTCCCACATACGAGCCTCCCCAAGCGGTCACGAAGTGGGCGGGGGACTTTTGTGGCATGAAGGTACCAAGCCCGGACGAAGCATGTCAAGAAAAGTGAACGTTTAGGATTTTCCTGCTTTGAACTGTACCCCGCAGGCAGGGCAGACCATTTCGTAGCCTACGCGCCTAAACTCGGCAGGCTGGATTTTATACGCACCAACGCCAGAGACAAAAAACGCCCTGATCCGAGGATCAGGGCAAATTGTGGGAGTTCTGTATCGGGAGCAGTCTACGCGTGTAAAAAAACTGTTCTTTGCCTTGGAGCAAAGACGCAAAATAGCCCCACCCTGAGCCTTGTATCTAGCTCGGTCCTGTTCTGTACCCGTTGAGGGGGGGCCACTTCACAATGGTCGGGATTGGGCCGAGCGTTCAAATGGCAGAACAAGCCCGTGACGGCTGTTATACTGCTCAGCCAAAAGGAGGCTATCCATGAACAGCTTAGCCATTTGCTTGTTAGTTCTCAGTGCTTTACCGAAGCCAACCGTAGAAAGTGTGCGGCAGGAATGGGTCAAGAAGTTCCACGCAGATCCTGCGGGCCAGGTAGAGATCTTCCATGCACCGTGTATTGCCCGACCGCAATGCCCGGACGAGGAAGTCTACACGCTGGGAATCGCACAGGCGGGAATGGAAACGGGGCATCCGGTTATGTGGACAAATACTGCGGATGAGCCGAAGTATGTGTTAGAAAAATAGGCCGCCTGACCTCGGCTAAATTGTCCGTCTTTTGTCCGTTGACCTGGGGCAAAACGGGAAAAACAGGGACAACGTAGCGGCTTGGGTTTCGAGTGTTTCGTTGTATTTGGATGGCTGGCTTTGTCTGCTGTGTAGCGCAGAATTAGGCTGTTAACCGGAGGGTTGTAGGTTCGAGTCCTACCTGAGGAGCCATTCTTTTGCCCGCATAAACACTGGCGGTTTCCATTTCAGCGACCTGATTGTCCTAGATTTGTACTAGGTGCGGGGCGACCCGAATCCGGGGCGATTTCTCCTTTTCGCAGTATTGAGTCATGAGGCGAAAAGGAAGAACCCGATGGAGATCACGATTTATCGCCGCCACTGGGCGGACTGCAAGCACAAGGACGACCGCTACCACCCCCGGTGCGGATGCTCACTCTGGTTTCAATTCAACTGGTCGCAACCGGACACGAAGCTAGATGGAAAGAAGCTTAAACGTGGGCAGAACAAGTGGTCTGCCGAGACCTGCATCTGGGCGCAAGCTCAAAGGAACGCGAAGCGGCTTGAAACTGACCTCGAAGCCCTGCTGGAGGGTAAACCCGTCCGGCAGAACGTCACGGTCAAAACTGCCGTGAATAGATGGCTGGAATTCCGTAGCAAGAACGGTCTCACGAGCACTAAGGGTAAGCTCATGGGCGATAAACTGGTGATGTGGTGCGAGAAGAACGATGTCGTTCTTCTCACCGCGATTGCCGAGATAATGGTTAACGGGCGTGCTAACTCTGACGTATATGGCTGCTTTTTTCATGTGCCTCCCCCAAGTCTGTATGCAGTATAATAGACAACCGATTATTGTCAATAGGACTGCATACATGAATTTCAAGAATGCCACAGATCGTCTTTTCTCCCGTATCGACCACCCAGACTTGGCAAGGGCGCTCGGCGTCTCCGTTGCGTCAATTCGCCAAGCAAGGCTAAAGCCGAATGCCAAAGCACACCGTTCACCTCCTCCCGATTGGCAAAACGCTCTGCTGCGGCTTGCAGAAGAGCGAGTGCGACACTTCCGAGAATTGGTCGAGGAAATTCGCGGTTCCTCGCAAAATGAGCACACCAGTCGGCGCGGTCGCTAGGAGTTAACCTGTCATCCATGCTCACAGTTTCCTCCACTGACCGAGTCTTCATTCTTGCCGGAGCGGGGGTTAGCGCCGAGAGCGGGATACCGACATTCCGTGGCGTGGGCGGGCTGTGGCGCAACTACCGGATCGAGGAGGTCGCCTCGCCCCATGCTTGGACTCGTGATCCTCGGCTGGTATGGGAGTTCTACTCGATGAGGCGGCGGGTTGCCACTGAAGCCAAGCCAAACCCGGCTCACTTCGCGCTCGCCAGCCTCGAACAGAAGTTGGGAGAACGCCTCTTCCTATGCACCCAGAACGTAGACGACCTGCACGAGCAGGCGGGGTCGATTCGCGTCGTCCACATGCACGGCGAATTGTTTAAAAGCCGCTGCGAAATATGCACCCGACCCCCGTTCCGCGACACGACCACCTACGATCCTCCGATTGAGATACCCCGGTGCGACTGCGGCGGCGGAATTCGACCGCACATCTGCTGGTTCGGCGAGGTGCCGTTCGAGTTGGATCGCATCTTCGGCGCACTGGGCGAATGCACGATTTTCATGGCTGTAGGCACGTCGGGCGTGGTCGAGCCAGCCGCCAGCTTTGTCGCTCACGTCGGCGGTCGTGCGCGGACGATCTACGTCGGAGCGGAGGAGCCTGCGAATGCCTCGGCGTTCACTGAATGCCATTTAGGGAAGGCTGGGGAGGTGTTGCCGAATCTATTCAACCTTGTCGAGGCAAGCTAGTCGGATCATAATTCAGAACTGGCGACATGTCTCTTATCAAGTCGAGATTCGGGAGGTTGGCGGCGGCTCTTGGTATCGCTTTGATTGCCGAAATTGCCCTATTAGCCGGAGCCACCCTTATCAGTTCAAAAGTTCCGCAGCCGTGGGACGAACGACTGTGGGCGGTAACACAGGAACTAGCGTACCATTTGGTCGATTGGCTCTCGAATGTCCACCACCCCGGATTTGAGGAGCAGGGTGCTTATTTTCTACTGATACCTCTTATCCAGTGGATAGTGTGGAGCGGCGTGTTCTACCTCTTCCTGTCCCGCAAGAAATCTTCTCCTTCGGTTTGACCTTGAGCATGTTACTTCGTGTCGGAGCTTGAAAGCTCCATGTACTCGTCCGCACCCACGATTCTTAATACGACCCGTACCGGAATGGGGAATCGCCGCCGTGTGGGGTCACGCACGACCTTCGGCGCTGAAAGCGCATATTTCTTCCCGCGAGTCCTCAGTTCGCAGCCGCCCGCCGCAAGGACGTTCTTCACCCACTCGGATTGACTGCTGTACGTGAGCGCGATGATGAAGTCGTTCGACGCTCGAAAGACGTTTATGGGTGTACGGTAGACCTTGCGGGACTTTCGTCCCACGTGGGTCAGGATGCCGAAGCCGGGAAGCCATCCTGCGAACAGGCTGGTGATCCGGTTCGTGAAGGCGATGTTGATCCTCGCCAGCCATCGCTTCCGAAACCGCATCATGAGAACGCCTGAGGCGGCGATGGCGATGATTATGATGGCTGCGGCGGTCATTGGTCGCTAGTTCCTCCACGCGGCGACTGGCTCGGCTCTCATCGAGGGGAAATTCGGTTGGACTTCGGCTTGTGCTTCGATTTGGCGCGAACCTTTACGGCGTTCGACACCAGCACGTCCGACAGTTCATACGCTTCCTGAAGCCAGTCAGTAATGGGTGCTTCCACTTCATCCCGGTGCCTAATGTGAATGATGTGAAAGGCCTTGGACTTCGACGCCCGGTCTGCACGTCGCACTTGAGGAGCCTTTAGCGTGCGACCGAGGAACACGCAGAGTTCGAGAAAGTTCCTTTTCGGGCGTACGAAGAAGTAGCACGACTTGCGCGAGAACATGATCGCCTTGTGCGAGGCGTAAATGCGCTGATCCCCGAAGGAAACCGCTGTCTCGCGCAGCCGCTCCCAAGCATCCAGCAGATCGTCCGAGAGTTCCTGCGTCAGAGCGGCTTCGGTGGTCGTCCAACAGTCGTGCTCTTCACCCTCCTCGATCCACTGCTTGCAGTGATGGCATTCCCGACCGGGCATGCTTCAAATTCTAATGGCGACTGTCTGTGAACTGACACCAATATGGCGCACTGTGCCATGCAAGCGTTCCTGCACTAGATCGGTGGTAGCCTATGCTGACGCGGGAGGGCATTTCCGATGAAACCTCTTTCCTGTGCAGTCCTTTCGATGGTCATCTCAGCGCTGGCTGTGCCCATGAGGAGTTCCGCCCAGACAACCCATGATCGTGACGTTCACGAGCTTGAACGACTGGAAACCGTCTGGAATGAAGCTCACGAGCACGGTGACGCAGATGTGCTGGAGAAGTTGTGGACAGACGACATGGAGGTCGCTGTGCCCAAAATGCCCGTGCTGACAAAAGCCGACGCAGTGAAGTTTGCACGCTCTGGACACATGAAGTTCCTCAAGTATGGGACATCGGACATTCGCGTCAGGGTATATGACAACGCCGCTGTCGTCACAGGACGTTTGCAGCGAACGCGCTCAATGAACGGGCAGGAAATATCTGATGACTGGCGTTTCGCGAAGACCTGTGTCCGCGAGGCAGGGCAGTGGCGTGTAGTCTCATTTCATGCCTCGGAAGCAGCGCAACCTTAACAGTGCGGACGATGACGGACTATGGGCTAACGTTAGCCTACGAAGTCGCAGCCGATGCCCTCTCGGTTGATTGTTTTGCCGGAGCCAGCGCGACCAACACTACACCCACTATCGCGAACACAACCACTCCAACGAGTTCCCGGCGCTCGATCACTTTCCGGTACTCCTGCGCAGCCATTACTCCAGAATGCGCAAGATTTGCCCATCCGCCGAAGGCGATCAGGCTGCGGTTCGCCGCTGGGTCACGCACCGCCAGCAGCAAGAAAATTCCGAGCGTGACATAGATGCTCATTATCATTGGCACCGCAGGCTCTCGCGAGAAAAACATCGTCAGTGGAACAACTCCCGCCGTAAACAACAATCCCACCACCACCAACACAACTTTCAGCGCCCGTTCTCGCCTCATGGTGTCCTCCTGTCTAAGACGTTAAGTCAATGGGTCGAGCAATAGACGACGGCAGTACCAGAGAAAGATCAGTGTGCCCACTCTGGTTCCTCCCGAACAGGAATGTACTCTGGACGAAATCTCAGGCGAAGCCCCTTGTGTTCCGCTGCGGCTTTTTTCGTCAACTCGACTCTAAGCTCGTGCCGTTTGCCATCGATGTCGGGAGGAATAAAACCGAGTTCATATCGAAAATGCAATTGCATGAGAATCATGTCCAGTGCTTTCTCATACGCTGACGGAGGGACGGAAAAATACTCGCCGCCCGTGTGTTTAGCCATGTAGTGCATGATTTTCGCCTGCTCACCGATTAAGAAACGCAGGTTTGGAGAACGATAGTCCCTTATGCCGAAGACAATACCAGACGTTTCCAGAAAATCGTCCACAAGCTTGTTCAGTTCGCCATGCGGCTGTCCTGTGTGATCACCATGCAGAAACACAATCACTGGTAGCGGCTTCGGATTTCTCCGATAAGCATCTCGGATGATGAGCCGAATTATTTTGCGGAAAGCCTGTTCGCCAGCCTCATCACTGGCGGAAGTACCTCCTTCGAAAGGAATGGGCTTGAGCGTTTCAGCCAATTCTCGGATAGCTTTATCGCGGTCTTCAGTAGGCAGTAAATCCAGTTGGGTGTCACCGTTGTCGCACCAATGGGCAACTCCGACGCTGTCATGGGTTTCCAGATGGTCGAGCGCGGGTCGAAAGAGTGATTTCTGTCCGAGAAATTCTGCCGAGGCACCAAGTTTTGGCAGTCCGCTTTCGTTACAGATCACGACAAGCCAAAGAGTGATAGGTCGCGTGTCGAACCGCGCCCCGGCGTCGAATGTGGTGATCGGGACTTCGCGCCGATTGTCAAAAAGGCGAAAGTCTTTCTTCTGGAAGTCTTGTATCGGCAGCCCACTATTGCGATCCTTAGTGATGACATCGACCAACACCAGAGAAGATTGAACTCGAAACGTGGGTGTTTGTGCGGGGGGTTGCGACTGCTGGGAGTCAATCGAGAATGACGTGCAAACGATAAGGCAACAGATCGATGCCACAGCGCGGACAACGTTCATGGAACCGACTTTATCCGGCATTCCCATTTTGTTATCCCGCATTTCAGCAGGGTATGCCCCATGTGATTCTCTTCAATAGTGAAGACGTGGCGCAGAGCAGATTATTACAGCCTACGCCAAGGAAAAGTTTGCTCGTCCTTCCCACTACTACCTGTCTTTTTAAGTGTTGCAACATCGCCGCGCTGGACGCGGTCTGCGAATTGGTTGGTTTCAGCTTTACGCTAAGATCAGCAGGCTGGCGAAGAGTCATCTAAGTGACAGAACCCATGCGGCGGCGAAGCAGCCAGTACCAATAGCAACGCCGATGGCAGGAATGCGGAACCAGTAGAGCAGGGCTAGAACCTCATAGACGCAGCCGATCAGGGTCAGCGCTGGCATGATGATGCCGACTGGGAGCATTTTGATTCTGAACCCAGCCCAGAGCGCCAGCCCTGCAACCATCAGCACACCAAGACTGTGGCTAAAGTTAAACCCAATCCAAGCTCGCCACATGTCCGTGCGCCCACCCGATAGTCTGAGCGCCGAATTCGCCATCGCGTGTGCAACCGAAGGATCGACAGGGGCAAGCCGTCGCGGGTTGTGCAGATCGAGCAGCGTGTAAACGGCATGCAACGCGCCTAGTACACCGAATACTGTTCCGCCAAGGATGAGCAGGGTGGCGATCATCGGTGATGGAGTTTTGGGACTCATTGGGGGATTTGCCTCCCGATTCGTACTGTAGGAGTTATGCCATGGGGTAACTCGCGGTCAGTAGATGTTCCATACGCCCGGCGTCACAACCTCCAGCAGATGCCCGTCTGGATCACGGAAGTAGAGCGCCTCGCCCCCATACTTCCATGTCTTACGCAACTCAATCGAGATGCCCTGTTCCTTCAGCCAGCGTTCCCAAGCAGGCAAATCACAACGAGCGATCCCGAACGCGATGTGAATTGCGCCGATGGCGTCCGTATCAGCCGTAGCGCCTTTTTTGAAAAGCAACAGCACGCTGCGATCACCCGCACGCATCGGGCAAAGGCGCGTCTCATCGTTCAGGGGTTCGCCGGGTTCGAGCGGCTCAAAGCCCAATATTCTGCGATAGAATTCAGCGGAGCGAGCGGGACTCTCGACGTACAGGGACGTTTCCAGAATCCCATTTACTCGCGGTGGCATCATGGCAACATTACTCATTTTGTTTTCCTGTATCGCGTTGAACAAGAAGATCACGACCTGACGAAGTAATCCTCACCAGACAACGTCCGTTCACGTTCTCCCTGACGACGAGACCGCGATCATTCGCCTCTTCCCACACGGGCAGTCTAGGGCATGATGTGCGCCAAGCCTCCATTACTTCTTCGTAGGTTCTGTCGCGTTTAGCCACCCACTCAAGAAGATCAAGGATCAGTGCTTCAACTACTGTGTCCACCATGCCATTTTCTCTGCGCCTACACTCCGACCGCCACCGTTCGTTCAGCAGCTTGCTTTGCCGGAGCCAGCGCTGTCAGCGCCACGCCTATCACCACGAAGGTAGCCACTCCCAGTAGTTCGCGGCGAGCGATGAGACCAAGGTATGCCTGCACTGCCATGACACTGGCGTGAGCGAAGCTCGACCACGCCGCGAAAGCAATTAGGCTACGGTGTGCGGGCGGGTTGCGGGATGCAAGCAACAAGAAGACGCCGAGTGTCGCGTAGAGACTCATCATCATCGCCAAGGCAGGGTCTTGCTTCGCCATGAGCATGAGCGGATAAACGGCAGCGCAAAAGAGCAATCCCAGTACGACAAGCACGATCTTCAGCACTCGTTCTCGCTTCATCGTCCCCTCCTCGCGGTAACAAACTTGTGAGCCATGCCGAGCAAGTCCCGCAGGACATCGGGTGACACGCGGGACAGGCGAACCAGCACGGCGCTGTAGTTGAGATAGTGGTCGGTCACGTAGTAAACGTCAGGAGCCGCTGCAAGCAGTTCGGCGCGGTCGTCGAAACCGACGCGAATGGCAAGCGAACCCGGCTCAGCCGAACGATGAGTAGGCACGCACGCCAGCAGTTTTCCAAGAACCTTCATCGCGGGTGCGCCGTATGCTGTGCTCTCCTCCACGCCCGGTAGCGCCAAGCCGATCTTCCGCACCGTGTCGAAGTCAGTTGTGCTCGCCTTCGAGCTTTTGATCTGTTTCAACGATCTTCCATCCGCTTTTGATCGGGGCTTCGACGTTCGTGCGCCGGGAATCTTGCCGATCCGAGCATCTCCAGCCAGCACAAGCTCGCATGCCCGCAGCGCCGATGATTCAAAATCCGGCGCATCGACTGGTAAGACCTGCCAACCCGTTACCCGTTTGCCCAATACTTGAATGGATCGCATGTTCGGGAACTCACGCCGCAAGCTCTGGTGGTGTTCTTGGGTAGTGGCGAGCCATACTCCGTTATCCGCAGTGCTTTTAGGCTTGTCCCGTAGGATCAACACGATTTTGTCTTTTACATAGATTGCAAGGAAGCCAAACATCGGACGCGTGTACGGCGATAGTGCGGAAATCGCATCAAGCACGAATGCGTGTGGAATAGGCTTGCGCTGCTTGGGCAGCAAGCTCGCATCCAGAGCTTCTGGAGAGACTTGTTTTCTCTGAGTCATACCCGTACACCTTCAGCACTGCACTAAAACAGAATCGAAGGCAGGTAAGCGCCAGCGGGTTCGTTGTAAAGCCCCGTCGTCATCAACGTCATCGGCTGCACCACCCGAAGCCCGCTCTCAAGACACCAGTGGAACAGAGCGGCGTTGCGGGTTGGCACGAGTATGCCCGGACCCTGAAACGCCGGGGCTGCCGAGATCAGCGCTTGCACGTCTTGGTTGCTCTCACCAACGGCGTGACCGAAGAAGGCTATGGACGACGCGTACGCTTTAATTCGCCCATCCGATTGGGCAACCACCGCAGTTCCTTGCTGAATTGCATCCTTAAGCTCGCCGCCACGGTCGTGTCCGTGGGTTCGCATGCAAAGATCGTTGCATGCTCCAATGTCGTTCGGCTGAGCGGGGCGAACGCGATAGCCCGGAGGCATCTTCTGGATCGAACCTTGCATGCAGGCGAGCGGCTCGCGCACCACGAAGCCCAGTTTCGCGTAAAGAGAGAGCGAACGATTGTGGTAAGCCGCCTGAACCAGTCGCACTCCGGCGAACTCTCTCTCTGCCGCACGAGACAGAACGGATTGCATCAGTTGCCGACCCACGCTGCGGTTTTGTGTGCCGGGGTCAATCGTAATAGGTCCCACCCCAGCAATGGGCGTTCTCTCATCCAAGCAGTTGCTTCCGATAACCTTTCCATCCTGTTCAGCGACTACACAGAAGAACGATGGGTGGGAAAACATCGTGGAAAGCACATGTGTGGGAATTTCCGGCGATGGAAAATCTCGAGGGAAATTGTGTTTATCGGCGAGCGTCCCGAAAGCTTCGAAACAAATTCTTCCGCAGACTTCTGCGTCGGCTGGAGTAGCACGTCGAATGACAAGTGCTTGATTTCCGATGAATGCTTGCGGCTGTGCAGCCATAAATTCTCCCCCGAAACTCAGAATGCAATCTTAAGAATGCACCCGATTGGAGTCAACGTCCCTATTTCGACATGGCGACATCGCTCAAGTTCTATTGCGATGTCCTCGGTTTCGACATTGTTCAAACCGACTCGAACACCGTTGCTCCAAATCATAACTGGAGTCTGGCTACGGGCGGGGCAACATCGACCTGATGTTGAATACGGCTTACGAATATGACCAGAGACCGCAATCACCCGACCCGCGCCGAATAGCCAGTCACGGCGACACGGGGCTGTTCGTTGGAGCGCCAAATGTGGATGCCGTCTTTGCTCACTTGCGTGCCAAGGGAATTGAAGTGAATGAGCCGAAAGTCGCACCTTATGGAATGAAACAACTCTGCGTGCGCGACCCGGATGGCTTTGAACTATGCTTTCAGTGGAAAGCGAACGGCTGATTCGAGCAAAAAACCGCTCACTCTGGATTCATCGCCAGTGAATCAGCGGAGAAGGATTTGCAAGTCTCCTCGCGCATGCTCCAGAAAAACAGTTGCCGCCTCAGGCGACTCTTTGTCGAGTTCAACGCCGTTTTCTTGGACTGGAATCTTAGGGTTCTCCGGCAGCGATTCACCGTAAATAATCATGAGTTCGCTGCGACGGTCTGGGGTGGGTAAGTGAAACATTCGAACCCGCACCGCCTTTTTGGGAAACGACAGCCCGTGTTTTGCCAGTAGACGCTCAACCGCTGCGCCATCGGACTGCGGGTCTTCCAACTGCATTGCGGCGTAGTCAAGCCAGCTTTTGACATCATAGATGAAGGTCATTCCGCCAATTTGCGTCGTGCGATCTGGAGAATAATCATAGGTCCGCGTGTTCGTGGGCAGAAAATGTTCGAACTGTACCCAGTAGAACTTTTCGACCGGTCCGGTACTACCTGCTTTTACGAAGAGGAGTTGTTCAGCTTCGGCATTTCCATACAAGTTCACAAGCTGGCTCGCTACGTACCTGAAGTCCTTGCCGAAGGTCAATTCCGCTCCGGGCAGTGCTTCGGAGATGACGGTCTGCCCTTTAACCTCGCGCATTGGACGACTTAAGGCTTCCTGTCCGAATATGGTGTGCGCGACGATAAAGAGAAGAAAACAACTGAGCGGTTTCAATGCAGCCTCCGAGGTCGTCGTGTATTGGACGAATAGTGCTCCGATAAGTTAGTGCCCTCAATGCGATGCACTCAGAGAGTCTATTGCAATTTCGCGTACTCGGCTTTGGCTTCCTTCAGGATGGGGATGTCGGGATCGGCGTCCCTCCAGAGTGTGAGGAAGTCTTCGTAGGCGGCAAGCGCCCGGACGCGGGCAGCATCGGCATCAGCACCCTGAGAAGTTCTTGCTTGCAACGCATTCGCACGCGCGACGCCCAGATGCGCCAAGGCTCCTGTCCCGCAGTTCCACACAATGCCGGGACGTGGTAATTTGAGACTATCTGAGAAAAGATCGGACCCGCCATCCGTCGCTGGCTTTGCATCGTCGCTTTGAGCCTAGGTGTGCTGGTGATCCTGCTGGCTCTGGCAGGAGCATCCTATCAAGCTATCGCGACACGGCTGGATGCTCGCCGTTTTCCTGAAAACGGTCGGTTAGTCGATGTGGGCGGCTACCGTCTGATGTTTAATTGCACGGGAGCGGGCAGTCCAACCGTGATCCTAGAAGCTGGATGGGGTGGTCTCTCCGTCGATTGGAGAGCCGTTCAACCAGAGATCGCGAATTTTGGGCGAGTTTGCTCCTACGACCGCGCTGGGTATGGAGGAAGTGATCCGGGTCCAATGCCGCGCACCAGTCTTGAAATTGCGAAGGAGTTGCATGCGCTTCTGAAGAATGCCGGAGAAAAGCCTCCTTATGTTCTCGTCGGTCATTCCTATGGTGGATACATCGTTCGTGTGTTTAATGGGCTTTACTCGGACGAGGTGGGGGGAATCGTGTTGCTTGAGGCTACGCAAGAAGACCAGTATGAATTGCTCCCGAAGGCGTGGAACGCAATCAGCGCAGCACTCTTGAAACACAACGAGCGCCTAGAAAGGTATTCCTTTTTTGTTGTGAACTTGGGCATTGGTCGCCTCATGCTTCGGGCGCAAGGGGGCGGCGACGACGGTGCCTATTTGATCCTCCAGACGAAGTACCTGAAAGCCAGAACCAGCGAGCTTAGAGAAATCCGAGTCAGCGCGGAGCAAGCACGAGTCGCTGACCACATCAGCGACAAGCCTCTTGTAGTACTGACCGCCGCTGAAAATACCGATGCCATACTGAGTAGCGGTCTCAGCAAGCGGGATTTCGAGGCATTTCAACGCATTTGGGTCGATGATCTCCAGATGCGATTGGCACATCTCTCCAATCGCGGCAGGCGCATCATGGTGTCGAGAAGCGGTCACGACATTCCTTCAGATCGCCCGGACGCCGTTGTGGATGCAGTCCGCGAGGTCCGCGCAGCAGCGACAACCCACTAAGTTTCTGGCAACCCTAATGGAATCAACCGCTGGTCAGAAAGGCTTCCGCCAGAGCGCCCGCAAGCGGCTGAATTCACTAGCCAAGAATTTTGGATTTCGATGGTTCGCCCGCTATACCTTCTGAGTCGTAATGGCGACCACTTAGGCGAAGAACGTTGCCCACGAAATCTTCATCTCCGAGCCGAACGTAAACTTCTGTAAAGCCTCGCCCTTGAACCCAATTCCGTTGCCGT
>Ga0210403_10000463_pt1 | contig 42853 bp, 39 predicted proteins | sample IncBWC19MmetaG_FD_150863 | JGI IMG/M metagenome (GOLD analysis project Ga0210403, IMG submission 150863) | Forest soil microbial communities from Barre Woods Harvard Forest LTER site, Petersham, Massachusetts, United States - Inc-BW-C-19-M | ecosystem: Environmental > Terrestrial > Soil >...
CGCCGTCCTACTTCGCCGGAAGCTGCGGGGGCGCACCCATCTCGATCATCCGCCAGTACATCGAGCAACAACAAACACCGAGTTGAGGACAGCTTCGCTGTCCGCGCTCTACATCCCCGCCCTGAAGGACGGGGTTTTCCGCACAATTTGGATAAAAGAATCGCTGACTTGGCTCTGCCGGTCGAAGCCACATCAAACGTCAGCGTCGGCACATATACCTCGCTCGCAGCAGCAGCACGTGACGCATCCGGGCCCGCTCCGGTCTGCGCGAACGCGACTGGCACAGCGAAGGCCACCCATCCGTACGTCAACAGCAACAGTTTGCGCGCTGAACTCAATCTGCATCCCAGCTGCTTCGCCATAGGGCACTTTTCTAGCCGATCCCCAGGCAAGTGCCAATCGCTGCCATAACTGCGCTGAGGGCTCAGGGACCAGGGGGCTTGGGGAGGGCGGTCGAGCTGCGCACGATGGGTACCCGGCTGTTGGGTTAGGCGGGGTGGGAGGCCATGAGGAGGTAGTCGCCGGGGATGTTGGGGGTGAAGCCAGCTTGGCGGACCAAGGTGGCCAGCTGTGCGTAGTGGCGGATGCCGTGCAGCATGGCGTGGAAGAGGATGGCGCGGCGAGAGCAGCGGCGGCGTCCGGCGGTGATGGTGGTGAACTCCATCTCCCCGGCCCAGTCGATGGTGGGGTCGGTCAGCAGCGAGCGCAGCAGGGCGATGGTGCGGTTGTGCGTGGCCTGGAGGTCGTTCACGGTGGCGTAGGGGACGCTGTCGTATTCGCTGATGGGGGCGCCGGCGAGGCGCTCGGCGTGGCGCAGCTCGGCGGCGGCGATGTGCTGGAGGAACTTGCCCACGGTGTCGGCGTCGTGGATGTCGCAGGGGGTCGCGAGCAGGGTGGGGTTGGCGGCGAGGAAGGTGAACCAGCGCTCGGCGGTGGTGTCGTTCCAGGCGATCAGCTCTTCGGCGGTGAGGGCGGTTAGGGGGTTCATGTCCATTCCACTTTAGAACAGGTGCGTGGAGGGTGGGTGGTCTTGTTGCGTCGAAGATGGTCGCCGCGCCGGCGACGGGGTTTTGGGTTGAATGGTGCGAGTGGTATGGGTGGTGGAAGCGGTATCGGGGTCCTTCGACTTCGCCTCTCGCGATGAAGCTGCGAGAGGCTTCGCTCAGGATGACGGCAAAAACGAACTGCAACGGCAACAACAAGGGCAAAAGCAGGTCCTCCCGCTTCGCGGAAGGATGACAAACGTAAAACAAATAACAACAGCAACGGCAAAGGCAACGACGAGTGCTGAAGCAGCGACCGCGGCGGGGCTAAGAGAGGTATTCCTTCAGCCAGGGGTCATCGGTGCTGACCAGCTCCTCGGTGGAGCCGTCGAAGACGACCTTGCCCTCGTTGAGCACGAGGAACTTGGTGCTGGGCTCGATGCCGTCGTCGGGGATGCGTTCCATGCGGCCCTTTTCCGGGTTGTAGCGGTTCATGGCCAGGGTGAAGGCGTCCTGGATGCGGTGGGTGATGAGCAGTGAGGTGGTGTGGGAGACGTCGCGCTGCTTTATGACCAGCTCAATGATGGTAGTCGAGGTGATGGGGTCGAGGCCGCCGGTGGGGGAGTCGTAGAGGATCAGGTCGGGCTTGGTGATGAGGGCGCGGGCGATGGAGACGCGGCGGCGCATGCCGCCCGAGAGCTCGGAGGGGAACTTGTCGATGGCCTGTTCGAGGGCGACGAACTTGAGCGCCTCCTCGACGCGGGTGCGGGCCTCGGCCTCGGGGGTCTTCTCCTCGTTCAGGCGGTAGGCGACGTTGTCTGCGACGGAGAGGGAGTCGAAGAGCGCGGACTCCTGGAAGACCATGCCGATGCGCGCGCGCAGGGTGAAGAGATCGGTCTCGCGCATCCTGGTCACGTCCTGGCCGAAGACCGTGATGGTGCCTGAGTCGGCGCGGAGCAGGCCGTTGACCATCTTCATCAGGACGGACTTGCCACAGCCGGCGGGGCCGAGGATGATGCGGGTCTCGCCCGGGGCGACGGTGAAGGAGATGTCTTCGAGCACGGGCTTGGCGAAGGCGATGGAGACGCCCTCGAATACGACGACAGGGGCGGTGTCGTCGCCGGTGTATTGTTCGCGTTCTGTGTCGATCGCCGTGGGAGTGGTCATGGGCGTCATCACTGGCCGAAAACGAAGAGCATGGCGCGGCTGACGATGAAGTCGACCACGATGATGAGGACCGAAGAGGCGACGACGGCCTGGGTGGTGGCGCGGCCCACGCCCTGGGTTCCGCCCTTGGTGTTGAGGCCGTAGTAGCAGCCGATGGTGGCGATGATGAAGCCGGAGAAGAGCGGTTTGGTGAGGCCCTGGATGACGCTGCCGTAGTGGAGCGAGCGGTAGGAGGAGTGGAAGTAGGCGTTGGCGTTGAGTCCGAGCGAGGAGATGCTGACCAGCGCGCCGCCAGCGATGCCGACCGCGTCGGCGATGATGGTGAGGAAGAACATCATGAAGACGGTGGCGAACAGGCGCGGAGTGACGAGTTTGCGGATGGGATCGGTGCCGAGGGCGCGCATGGCGTCGATCTGCTCGGTGACCTTCATCGAGCCGAGCTCGGAGGCCATGCCGGAGGCGTTGCGGCCAGCGAGCATGAGACCGGTGAGCACCGGGCCGAGCTCGCGCACCATGGAGAGCGCGACCAGGTTGCCGGTCATGCTGACGGCGCCGAACTCCTCGAGCGAGGTCGCTGACTGCAGCGCGAGCACGCAGCCGGTGAAGAATCCGGTGAGGATGACGATGGGCATCGAGCCGGCGCCGATCGAATCCATCTGGGTGTAGATCTCGTCCCAGTAGTGCGGGCGGGTGAAGATGTCCGCGACGGCGCGTCCGACCAGCAGGGAGTAATCCTGCACAGTGGCGATCCGTTCCTTGAGGAAGACTTCCGGCGAAACAAAAGACATAGTTTGGCTCACTGTATCAGATGCGGCAGCGGCTTCGCCGACGCTGGGAGCTGAGAAGCTTTCTCGCGGGCGCAACAATGAGAAAATAGACGGGATGAGTGCACCCTTTCAAACCCTGGGCGAAGAGTTCGCCCGATCCACCGGCCGGATGAGGGCCGCTGTCCTTTACGGTAAGGAAGATTTGCGCCTGGAAGAGGTCCCCATGCCGCAGGCGGGCGCGGGCGAGGTTGTGCTGCGCGTGGGCGCGGCGCTGACCTGCGGGACGGACCTGAAGGTTTACCGGCGCGGCTACCACGCGATGATGCTGCAGCCGCCGATCCCGTTCGGCCACGAACTGGCCGGCACTGTGATCGAGGTGGGCGCGGGCGTGACCCGCTTCGCGCTGGGCGACCGCGTGGTGGCGCTGAACTCGGCGCCCTGCGATACATGCTTCTTCTGCGGCCAGGGCCAGCAGAATCTGTGCGAGGATCTGCTGTTCAACAACGGAGCGTACGCCGAGTACCTGAAGATTCCGGCGCGCATCGTCGAAAAGAACACGCTGGCAATCCCGGAGGGCGTTCCCTTCGAGCACGCCGCTCTGGTCGAGCCGCTGGCGTGCGTGGTGCGTGGCCTCGAGGAGACGGCGGCGCGGCCGGGAGACACGATGGTCGTGCTGGGAGCAGGGCCGATCGGGCTGATGTTCATGCATGTGGCGCAACTGAGCGGCGTGCGCGTGATTGCCGTAGTCAAGCGCGCGGACCAGGTGGCGACGGCGCGGCTCTTCGGCGCCGAGCAGGTGGTGCGCACGGAGGAGTACTCCGACCAAACAGAGATTGTCGCCGCGGTGAGGGCGCTGACCCCGGCCGGGCGTGGGGCCGACCAGGTGATTGAGGCCGTGGCCACGCCGGCGACCTGGGAGTGGGCGGTCGATATGGTGCGCAAGGGCGGGACGGTGAACTTCTTCGGCGGGCCGCCGTCGGGGACGCGGGTGGCGCTCGACACCAACCGGCTGCACTACGGGGACATTACGCTGAAGGCGAGCTTCCATCACACGCCGGCAACCTGCCGGACGGCGTTCGGGCTGGTCACCAGCGGGCGCTTCAAGTGCGCGGAGTACATCACCGGGCGGGCGACGCTGGCCGAGGTTCCGGGGCTGTTTCATGCGATGCTGACGCGCTCGCAGCAGCCGGGGACGCTGGATATCAAGACGGCTGTGATTCCGCATGGAGGCGAGTGATGGCGTCGACGACTCCTCAAACTGCTCCTCATCTCGGGCCTGAATTGAGCGGGGCGCCAGCCGAGTACCAGCTGCCGGCCGCGCGGTCGTCGCACGAAGAGGCGCGGCAGTGGTGCCATAATCTGGCGACCACGCACTACGAGAACTTCCATGTGGCAACGTTCTTTCTGCCGAAGCGGTTTTGCGCTCACTTCCAGGGCGGAGAGTCGATTCTGGACGCCATCGCCCAGGGCTATGACACACAGGTGCGCCACCCCGAGGTGTCGACGAAGGATTCAGGAGCAGGGAAGTGATCGCAGCCGAGCTGAGAACCGAAGACCTGGCCGCCGCCTATGCGACCTGCCGCGGCATCGCCAAACGCGAGGCAAAGAACTTCTACTACGCCTTCCGCGTTCTGCCGGAGGCCAAGCGCGATGCCATGTGCGCGATCTACGCGTTCATGCGCCGAGCCGACGACATCTCTGACGACGAATCGGTATCCATCCCGGAGCGCCGCAGGATGATGGCGGAGTGGCTCGATGCCTGGCGTAGCTCGACACCTGACGCGGTGTTTGTAGCCGTGCGCGACACGCAGCGCAGGTTCGACATCCCCGACGAGCTGCTGGAGCAGCTGGTGCGCGGGACGACGATGGATCTCGAGGAGTCGCTGCCGGGGACGGTGACGGTCACCGAGACGGGTGCCAGTCAGCCGCAGAGCTTCGCCATCTACGACCGCTTCGACGATCTCTATCGCTACTGCTACCTGGTGGCGTCGGTGGTTGGGTTGGTCTGCATTCGCATCTTCGGCTATCGCGACGCGCGGGCTGAGCTGCTGGCGGAGAAGACGGGCATTGCGTTCCAGTTGACGAACATACTGCGCGATGTGAAGGAGGACGCCGAGCGCGGGCGCATCTATCTACCGCTCGAGGATCTGGCTGCGATGGGAATCGAGGTCGAACAGCTGATCCAGACCGCGCGCGGCGCGATGGAGCCGAAGACGGTGAGGCCGCTGCTTGCGCTCGAGGCGGCCCGGGCGCATGACTACTACCGGGCCGCGGAGGAGTTGATTCCGCTGCTCGACCGCGACAGCCAGGCGGCGATGTGGGTGCTGGTGACGATCTACCGCGGGCTGCTGGAGCGGATTGAGGCGCATGGCTTCGATGTCTTCAGCGAGCGGGTCGCCGTGCCGACCTCGGGCAAGCTGTTCATCCTGGCGCAGGGAGCGGTGCGATCGCTGCGGGACCGGATCGCTGGATGATGGAGAGCAGGACACTCAGTCGCGATGTTGTGATTGTGGGCGGCGGCCTCGCTGGGACCTCTGCGGCGCTCGATCTGTCGGGTGCTGGCGCGCAGGAGGGCGCCGTGCGTAGCGGAAGGCTGGCGGCGGGAGCGCTGATGGGCGAGCGGGAGCGATTCCTGGCGGCGGAGCTTCCGGCGAGCGGGTTGATGCCGCTGCTGGTTCGGTGAATGATTTTGTGTTGGAGCGGGGAGGAAGGCATACCCCATGGGCTAAAGCCCGCGTTCTTCTGGGCGCTGGATGCCAAGGCTAAAGCCTTGGCCTACCTAGAAGCCAGAGCGTTCGCCTCTCGAGCCCAGCGCCCTAAAAGCCAGAGCGTTCGCCTCTCGAGCCCAGAGCGTTAAAGCCGCATGGAAGCTACGCATCGATCGCGCTCGGTGATCGCCTGTGTGGCGATCTACCTCGACAGTAGGAAGACGCCGATACAGACGAAGATGGCGGCGAACCAGCGGCGGCGGTCGACGTTCTCGTGCAGGAAGATCTTGGCGGCGAAGGCGCTGCCGATGTAGGTCATGGCAGCGCTGGCCGGGGCGGCGAGCGAGACGTCGACGACGCTCAGGGTGAACAGCAGCGTGAAGAAGCTGAGCGCCATCGAACACACGCCGAGCAGGAACATTGGGCTGCCGACGACCGCTTTGATCGCGCCGGTGAGGCCGGATTTGGCGCGGATCTCGTCGAGGTCGCCGATGCGACGCATGGCGCCTGCTGTGAGGATGTCGCCGGCGACAGCGGTGGCGGCGACGGAGGTGATGCTGGTCCAGGTCTCGAGGCCGTTGGCGATGGTCATGAACGCTCCTCTGCGGACAGCGCGACTGCTGGCACGGGGCGGTTTGTGGGCTGCTCGGTCGGGTGTTCGGTGAGCGACGGGCCGTTGGCCACGAAGCCCACGCCGCAGACGATCAGTGCGATTCCCAGCCAGCGATAGATGGAGATGGTCTCGTGCAGCCAGTAGCGCGAGAGCAGCGCGACGATGACGTAGGAGAAGGCGGTCGAGGGCAGAACGAAGGTGAGGTCGGCCCAGCTGAGGGCGGTGAGATAGCTGGCGAAGAAGCCGATCAATAGCGCGATGCCGGAGATGACCCAGGGGTTCTTCAATGCGACGAGCAGCAGCCCCAGGTGATGGAGCGCGACTGGGCCGACCTGCGTCATGCCGTGCGAGAGCAGCGTGTCGCCGACCGAGGCGGTCAGCATGACGGCGAGCAGGATCAGATAGCGCTGCGGGGTAAGTGTGTGCTTCATCAACCTATCTCAAGACAACGAAGATGCAAGTAGAGAAAAGAAAACGGCGGCCAGCGGGAGGCGCTGACCGCCGTGGATCAGGACACCGGCTTAGGCGTTGCTGCTGACGGACTCCTGCCCCTTCAGTGCGTTCTCTTCCTTCTTCTGCCGCGCTGCCTTGTTACGCTGCGCGCGCAGCTTCATGAACGCCTTGGCTTCGACGTAGAGGCGGGGCACGTCGCGGTTGACGATGGCCTTCCACACCACGCGGAACGCGGCCTTGGGGCGGAAGTAGTATTCGTCGTAGAACTTGTGCACCATCTCCATGACGTACTCGGTGGGCAGGCCGGGGTACTCGATGTGCGCCATCTGGTGACCGCCGCCGTCCTCCATCTTTTCATTGGTGATGAAGTTGTTTCGCTGGGCGTAGTCGTAGAACTCGGTGCCCGGGTAGGCGTGGGCGACCGAGACCTGGATGGTCTCGCAGTCGAGGGTCTTGGCGAAGTCGATGGTGTTGCGGATCGACTGCCTGGTCTCGCCGGGAAGGCCGAGGATGAAGTCGGCGTGGATGATGAGGCCGAGATCGTGGCAGTCCTTGACGAAGTCGCGGGCGCGCTCGACGGTGGCGCCCTTCTTGATGTTCTTGAGGATCTGCGGGTCGCCGGACTCGAAGCCGACGATCAGCAGGCGGCAGCCGGCCTCCTTCATGGCCTTGAGCGTGTCGCGGTCTGTGGTGACGCGCGAGGTGCAGGACCAGGTGATGCCGAGCGGCTTCAGCTTGGCGCAGAGCTCGATGGTGCGTGCCTTCTGGATGTTGAAGGTGTCGTCGTCGAAGAAGAACTCCTTGACGTGGGGGAAGTTCTCCTTGGCCCACTTCATCTCGGCGGCGACGTCATCGCTGCTGCGCTTGCGCCAGGCGTGGCCGGAGAGGGTCTGCGGCCAGAGGCAGAAGGTGCACTGCGCCGGGCAGCCGCGGGTGGAGTAGAGCGAGATGTAGGGGTGCAGCAGGAACGGGACGTTGTACTTGGTAACGTCCATATCGCGCTTGTAGATCTTGGTTGCCCAGGGCATGGCGTCGAGGTCTTCGACCTGGGGGCGGTCCGGATTGTGCTGGATGACGCCGTTGGCGTCCTTGTAGCTGATGCCGAGGATCTCGGGCAGCGGCTTGTAGTTGGCAAACTCGACGACCGAGAAGTCGAACTCGCGGCGGCAGACGAAGTCGATGACGTCGCACTCGTTCAGGGCGCGGTCGGGGTCGGTGGTGACCGGCGGTCCGACGAAGGCGATCTTGATGGTGGGATTGGCCTTCTTGATGGCCTGGGCGAGCGCGTGGTCGCCGGACCAGCCCACGGTCGAGGTGAACAGGACCAGGAACTCGTAGCTCTTCGCCATCTCGATGGTCTCATCGGCGCTGACGTGGTGCGGCGGCGCATCGAGGAGCTTGGAGCCCTCGAGCATGCCTGCCGGGTAAGCCAGCCATACCGGATACCAGTACGATTCGATCTCGCGGGTGGCAGGCCAGCGCGAGCTGGCGCCACCGTCAAAGTTCTCGAAGGAGGGCGGATTTAGAAACAGTGTCTTTAGGGGCTTCATCGCTGTCCTCAAGTTTACCACCCGTAACCTGGGTGAGGGGTGATCCGGGCTGATCCCCTAGGGGATCGCTGGTGTAGTCGTACGCATCGAGGGTCCGGTTCCATCCGTCCTGGGTGCGGTCCGATCTGTGGATGGTGCAGCTGCTTCCGGCCCTGGTGCCGCAGTTCCGTCGTTCAAGGCCGCCGATTTGAGCCAGTTCTCCAGCTGCCCGGTCTGGCGCAGCAGCGTGAGCTGAGCCAGACGCAGCTGGTAGGTGGCGTCGACGACCTCGATGTAGCGTTGCCGCTCCTGAATGCGCGCGTTCTGCTCCTCCTTCGGGGTGACGGGCGCGCCGCTACTGGGGGAGGTCTGCAGCTGCAGGAGAATCACGTCGAGCTGCTCCTGCGCCATGTCCTTATCGAGCGAGGCCAGTTCGACGCGGGCAGAGAGTTCGGAGGTGCTGTGTTCGAGCTTGAGCCTGCCCTCGAGCTCCTGGCTGCGAGCGAACTCCGCCTCGTTCTCGGCGTGGACCGCCTCGGCCATGGTCTCACGGGCCTTGGCCTTGTGCGCCGCGTCGAACAGGGGAATGGAGACGTTCAGACCGAAGCCGACGGCGTTCGACTCGAGGTTACCGACGCTCGGATAGTAGACGACGTATTGGTTATTGAAGGTGCTGAAACGGCTGTACTCCGCTCCGAAGGAAACCTGGGGCCGCCAGGTATAGCGAGCGTCGCCGAAGGCCTGCTCGCGCTTCTGTCGGGCGCTGGCGAATGCCGCCTGGACCGCGGGGGTGTCGGGCAACTGGGCGGGAGCAGGCGCTGCCTTGGAGACCGCGGGAATGCTGCTCGGCACGGTATCGATGTGGATGCCGGGCATGCCGGTGAGTCGGCCGAGATGATCCTCGTAGGAGGCGATTGCATCGTCCAGTTGCAGCATCTGCAGACGGATCTGAACTCCGGTGCGGCGCGCCTTGGTGTATTCCATGGCGGTGTCCTGACCGGCGTCGAGGCGGCTCTTGACGATGGTCTCCAGGCGCGCCGCGAACGAGGCCTCCTGGGCCAGCGCTGCCCGCTGCTGTTGCACGCGGTCTAGCTGGAAGTAGGTGGAGATGGTGTCTTCGGCGATCTGTTCGCGCACATCCTTCAAGGCCAGACCGCTGGCTTGCAGGCCGGCCTCCGCAGCACGGATGTAGTCCTTCTGCGAAAAGCTGAAGACCAGCGAACTGGCGCTGAAGCTGAAGACAGTCGGTGTTGCCAGCGGGAATCCGTAGGCGTATCCAGCGGCGCCGGTGGAGCCGGTCAAGGTCGGGATGTACACGTCCTTGGTTCCGTCGAGAGCAGCGCGGGCTTTATCCACGTCGGCCTGCGCCATCTTCACGCGCGGGCTGTTGCGCAGCGCGAGATCGACCGCAGAGGTGAATGAGATCTGCGCGCGAGCAGGATCGCTCGCGAGCAGCAGGGCAGCCAGTGCCAGGATGCTGGGGCCGACACGGGACTTGCGCACTGACCAACCTCTTCTCTTCCGGATCATGACCATAGTATCGCCTGAGTTCAAAGCTTTTCGAGCGCCGTCTTCGCCGCGGCATACTGCGAGGCAAGGGCCAGAGCAGCGCCGTATTCGCGCCGGGCGCCAGGCTTGTCGCCATCGGCTGCCAGTAGCATTCCGAGTTGCACGTGAACGCGAAATGCGGGCGCCTCTTCCGACTTGGCAGGGGAGGCCAGATATTCACGCAGCAGCTGTTCGGCGAGTTGTGGATTGCGGTGGGCCGCGGTCAGGATGCTGGCCGCGTCCACCAGCGACTGGTCGTGGGCGCGGTCCTGGCGGATAGCGGACTGCAAGGCCGCCTCGGCCTCCGCGTAGCGTTGGTGCAGCTGATAGAAGTTGCCCAGGTCGATGTAGGCCTCGGGGGTGTTGGCGGCCTCGATGGCGTGTTGGAACTCGGCTTCGGCGGTGGCGGTGTCGCCCTTCTTGTCCGCGATCATGGCGAGCAGCGTGTGAGCGTTCGCGCCGGAGAGCGCCTGCAGACGGTCATGGAGAGCCTGCGCCTTGTCCAGACCGCCGCCCACCACGCCGGGTGCGTCGACGTAGAAGTGGCCGAGGTCGACGATCGCCTCCAGGTTGTTCGGGTCCAGTCGGGCTGCCTGTTCGAAGGCCGCGCGGACGCGCCGCGCCAGGGCGAAGGCCGCGATCAGGTTGACGCGCGACGCCTGTTGACCGTATGCCTTCGCCATCCAGAGCTGGTTGCTGCTGTCGTTGGGTGCGATCGCCACGGCGGTCTCGCACTCGTGGACAGCGGCATCGACGAGTTCCTGCTCGTAGTAGGCACGGCAGAGAAGCTGGTGCGCCTTGGGGTTCCGCGGCTCGGAGGACAGGGCCGTCTGCAGCAGATGGACTGCGTCATCCGCTCGCCCGGCCTGGATGGCCGCGTTGGCCCCGGCAGTGTCGGCGAGCGCCGCCGCCGGCGACATCTGGACCAGCAGCAGAGGGAAGAGGCAGAGGCGCGAGCAGCGCCTCAGGGCACGGAGGTGGCGAAGCATGATCATTCGACGGGTTTGACCGCCAGGCCGTCGAGCAGGTCGGCGTTATTTAAGGCGTTCAGCGCCACCACGTCCTTGGCCGTCAGCCCGGAGGCGATCTCGACCTGGGTCAGATTGGCTACGCCGCCCAGTTGAACCGGGGTTCGTACCAGGCGATTCTTCACCACGCGGAAGACATAGTTCTGTGGCCCATCGGTATGCAGCGCCTCGCGGGGGATGCTGAGTACGTTGTCGTCCTCGCGCGTGGTCACGGTCACGGTGACGTTGGTGTTGGGCAGCAGATCGCCCTTGGCGTCGTCGACGGTGATGATGCACTCCCCGACGCTGCGGGTACCGTAGGCGATCACCGTGGTCGGCGCGCGGTAGATGTGCCCATGCCAGGTCTTGCCCTGCTTCGCATCCCAGGTGATCTTGACCGCCTGGCCGTCGGCGAGATTTCCAATCTCAGGTTCGTCGAAGTATGCCCGGACCCGCATTTTGTTGAGATCGGCGACGTCAACCAGATCCTCGCCGGCCTGGACGTAGTCGTACTCGGAGACGGGAACGGAGTAGACGGTGCCGGCGATGGTGGAGCGGACATTTGCGCCGGCGTAGCTGCTGCGGGCCGCGGCCTGCTGGGCCTTGGCGTCGGCAAGCTGCTGCTTGGCGCGAGCCATTTCGTTGGCGCTGAAGCGGCCCTTGCTGCGCGATTCGAGGTTCGCCAGGGCGGCGTTCGCGTTCGTCAACCGCTGGTCGGCGGCATTGACCTCGCTGGCCGAGGCGGCGCCCTTCTGCTGCAGCTGTCTCAGCGTGGCCAGATCCTTGGTGGCGTGCTGCTGCTCGAGCCGGGCCTTCTCCATGTCGCTGGTCATCCCCAGGCGCTCGTCCTGCGAGCCGTTGTGCTCGACGGTATCTAGGCCCACCTGTGCGCTGCTGATGGAGAGCTCCGCGTTGGCCATGCGCTCCTGGATATCGCTGTCGTCCATCTTGACCAGCAGATTGCCGGGCTTCACCTCGTCGCCGACCTCGACGTAGAGCTTGGCCACCTGGCCGGGAGAGGCGGCATGCGCCTGAAACTCCACGACCGGTTCGACCTTGCCATTGGTCGGCACGGATTTGATCAGATTCTGGTAGGTGGGCGTAGCGACGCGCACTTCGATGCGCTCGCGCGTGAGCCAGCGTGTCGCAAAGAACAGCACCAACATGATGAGGAGGCCCGCGCTCCACACTACAACCGGATTAGTACGCTTCACTTGTAATGTCGGCATCGTCACGAACTCCCAGTATATGACGTCGACCGGCGGGGAACGAAGCAAGTTTTTGTTAGGGAAGGTCTTGCGGGGATGGGTTCAAGCCGGCGCGCGGTCGTCAGTGTCCGGCAAAGCCCGCAAGATCGCATAACTCCAGCTGCAATCCCCCAATTTTGCTGTAAGTATTCTGCTTCACCCGGTAGGCAATATCCACGATCGATCCCTCGCGCAGGGCAAGATCGTTCGAGCGCGCGATCCAGTCGATGGTCCGGCTCCAGCCGAGGGCGGTCAGATCGCCTCCCCGGGACCGCTGGATCTGAAGAGCGATGTGCTTTTCCTTGATCGCTCGCGGCATCCCGCGCAGCCGCGCTCCTCGGCTGACGAAGATCGGCTCCGGGTTGCCGATCCCGAACGGCGCACAGCGTTCGAGCCAGACGAAGAACTCGGGCGTGATCTCCTCCAACTCCAGTTCGAGATCGCACTCCAGGCGAGGAGCCAGCAGCGACGGGGTGAGCCGCGAGCGGGTGTGATCGCGCAGCCGCGACCGCAGCAGATCGATGTTGGCCGACGGCAGCGAGAATCCGACCGCGTGGGCGTGTCCGCCGAAGCGGGTAAAGACCGCGGTGTCGTGCTCTGAGGGGGGCTGGGACTCCTCCGCAAACCGCTGGTGCACGGCGGTCAGCGCGTCAAGCAGATGGAAGCCTTCGATCGAGCGCCCCGATCCATGCGCCTGTCCATCCTCATGGGTGAGGATTAATGCCGGCCGTCCGGTGCGCTCGACGACCCGGGAGGCAAGGATGCCGAGGACGCCGCGATGCCACTCGGGATCGTCGAGAACGATGCACTCGGCGGGGAACTGGGAGGGGCCATTCGTTCCTTGGATCTGCTTAGTTGCGTCCGAGATCGCCGCCAGCTCCCGCTCGATCGCCTCCAGAGCGCGCGCCTCGGTCGCCCGCCGCTCCTCGTTGAGGCGGTCCAGCTTTTCGGCGAGCGTCTGTGCGCGCTCCGGGTCGCGGGTGAGCAGCAGCTCGACGACCTCTCCGGCGATGTCCATCCGGCCGGCCGCGTTGATTCTTGGACCGAGCCGGAAGCCGACCTCGGTAGCCGTGGGAGTGCTTCCCGGCGGGATCTTGGCCACCTGCAGCAGCGCCCGCAGCCCGGGCTGGACTGGATTGCGCAGCGCTCGCAGCCCCAGGGCGACGATGGCGCGATTCTCTCCGGTCAGAGGCACCGAGTCGGCTACGGTGGCAATCGCCACCAGCTTCAGCAAGGAGGGAAGCAGGACATCGCGCAGCCGGGCTCGCTCGGCCTCGGTGACGGCCTGGGCGGCCAGCAGGGCGTGGGCCAGTTTGAACGCCACGGCCGCGCCGCACAACGACTTAAACGGATAGGGGCAGCCGGCCTGCGCCGGGTTGATCACCGCCACCGCCTCGGGGTTGCCCTCGGCGTCGTCGGGAAGGTGGTGGTCGGTGACGATCAGGTCGAGCCCCAGCAGCTTGGCCTCGGCCGCCGCCGCGAACGCGCGAATTCCCGTATCCACACTGATGACCAAGCGAATGCCTGACTGCGCGGCGTCGCCCAGAACGTTGGTCTGCATCCCGTAGCCCTCGCGAATGCGGTGCGGGACGTGATAGCGGACCTGGGCAGGCCGGTCCTTGGGCGCGATCCGCTCGATGACGGTCTTGAGCAGCGCCGTGGCTGTGGTGCCGTCGACGTCGTAGTCGCCGTAGATCAGGATCGGCTCGGCTGCCGCGACCGCCTGCTGAATGCGGCGCACCGCCGCGGGCATCCCCAGCAGCAGCATGGGGTCGAGCATTGGGTCCAGAAGGTCGTCGATGGAGGGCTCGAGGAAGCGCCGGACCGCGCCGGCATCGTCGGGGTCAAAGGCGTCAAAGCCGCGTCCGGCGAAGAGGCGGGCGATCGGCAGGGGGCAGCCCAGGTGACTGGCCCGGCGAGCGGCAGCTTCGCCACAGTTACCGACGTCGCTGCCATTGCCCGGCGCTCGCATCACCCATAGGCGTTCTATTTCTGATTTAACTGGACTTACGGTTCCCGGAGAGCGCTCCGAAGCCACTTCTAGGGCCAACTCTGGCGCTGCCCCGGGCGCATCTCCACTCATCTGTCCGCCACCCCCGGCCGTTTGCGCCTAGTCTTCGTCGTCGACATCATCGACGACGATGCTGCCGAGGTCGGTGACGCTCTCGAGAAGCTCCTGGAAGCGGTCGTACCAATCGGTTGAGGTTTCGAACAGGAACATGACGCCTTGGTGGGCAAATCCCAGCTGCAGGTAGCCGGTCTTGCCGACGTGGTTGATCAGGTACTCGGCGTCTTCGATCTCCTGCGCGTCGTCGTCGGGGTAGGACTGGTCGCGCAGCTGTTCAACCAGGATGGCGACGTCGGACTTCTCGAGGACGACCTCGCTCATGGTGACGAAGGGGCAGTTGGCCGCCTTGGCATGTTCGACGAAGTCCTTCCAGCCGTCGGGATTGTCCTCCTCGAACAGTACGGTAGGTACTTCTTCCGCGACGTAGCCGTTGAGCCGTCGCATGCCATGACCGGCGATGAACGCGATCATGTCGTCTTTAAGCGAGATAAGATTATCGGAGTGCATCAAGCCAGTATTGTCGCAGAAAGTAGGCGGCGCTGCATTGCAAGCAATCGGGTGGCCGTGATGTAGCCATGGGGGATGCATGGTGTATCCTCAGAAAAAGCGATGATCTTCTCCAAAGACTATGTAGGGTACCTGGCGCGCCAGACGGTCAAGCACCTCGAGGCCGCCAAGATGATTCATACTGCCAAGCCTGCTGTGCTGAACGAACAGGTGGCCAGCGCGATGATCGACGAGTTGTCCCTCGAAGACCGCATCAACGATGAGGTCCGCGTCATCCTCGAGGCCTTCCAGGACGACATGCGCAAGACCGGCGCCAGCTATCCCGAGATGTTCAAGAAGGTAAAGAACGAGCTGGCCCGCAAGTATAAGGCGGTGCTGTGAGAATCTCGCGCGACAAACTGAACAAGCTCGCCCACACCGTGGCCGACACCCTGGCGGAGATCCCAGAGTGCGATTTTCTCGAGGATCGCAACACCATTCGCCAGGAGGCGCGCAAGGCGCTCGAAAAGCTGCTGCTCGAGGAGACCAAGCTGGATGCGGCGGCGCGGCTGAAGATCGCCTCGCAGCGCAAGATCATCGTCGAGGGCAGCCAGGAGTGGGACATCCTGTACCGCAAGTACTATAACGACGAGGTCAAAAAGCTGGGCCTGTAGCCGGCACGGCTGCGAAGGCCCGGGCTCTCGATTTTGCACAGCACAGCTGGCAAAGCACCCCGCAGAGCTGATACAATCAACCTATTGCAGCGGAGATACTTCCTCCGGTTCTGGCGTCATGGTGTAACTGGTTAACACGCCGCCCTCTCAAGGCGGAGAGTACGGGTTCGATCCCCGTTGACGCTACCAAAACTTGCTGCTCCCAAACCCTCTCCATCCAAGTGTTTGGCGCCATGGTGTAACTGGTTAACACGCGGCCCTTTCAAGGCTGAGAGTACGGGTTCGATCCCCGTTGGCGCTACCAAACCCTTCTTCCTTTTACTTTTAAGAGATGCGGTGCTCCCGGCGACTTCCAGTCGTTCCCGTTTGACCTGCGTCCCCGTCTCCGAGGTATGAACCGCCGGGCCACCCGCACGCAATTTGGATTAGTTGACGTACGACGAGCAGCGGGGGCGCGGGGTCATGGGTTCGAGTAGGATCCAGTCCGAGGCGGTCAGGTCGTGCCAGTCGATCTCGACGGCGACCTCCTTGGTTCCGCGGATCGGTCTGCTCAGGCGGCGCATGATCAGCTTCTGTTCGTTGAGATAGATGCAGGACTGAGCGTTCCAACGCTTGCGGCGTGCGCTCTTGCCTTCGTTTAATGCGGCCATAACGGCGGTGATGTCTGCCATTGGTCTTCTCCTTGAAGCAACCAAAGCCTGAAGCCACCAAAGCGACCCGATCAGGGGCTCGGTCCTGGCCGCAAGTGGAGCCGATCGGCGGCCAGAAACCTAACGGACACAGTAGGACACTTCCGTCGGCAGGGACATACATCTTTCAGGGGATATGGAAGCGGGATTTCTGTCGATTGCCTACACTTTTTCTGTCGATTGCCTACACATGGCTGTGTAAAAAGTGGCTTTGCCCAATTCTGGAAGGCAAATATAGGGGTTCCTGCAGCTTCGCTCACGACAGGCTTCTCCACTTCGCAACGGACGGTGAATCGCCCCTCGCTCCGGTCGAGACGACGTCTCTATGAAGGCATGAAGGCGGGCGTGGCCTGAAAGACGACTTCATCCAGTGCAAACCCCATGACGGTGCTCGATCCGGCCGGGCGATATACTGGGCAGGTGAGCAAAACATTCTACATCGAGACCTTCGGCTGCCAGATGAACGCCCATGACAGTGAAAAAGTCATTGGCACCCTGGAGCAGCAGGGCTACGCGCAGGTGCAGGACGAGGAGGCTGCCGGCCTGATCCTCTACAACACCTGCTCCATCCGCGACAAGGCGGAGCAGAAGGTCTTCCACCGCCTCAACGAGTACAAGCGCATGCAGGGCGAGGGCAAGAAGTTCGCCGTTCTGGGCTGCGTGGCGCAGCAGGAGGGCGAGAAGATCTTCGAGAAAGCCCCTTATGTGTCTATCGTTTCCGGCTCAGCCTCCTACCGCAACCTGCCCCGCATGCTGGAGCGGCTGGAGGCCGGGGAGACGCGCATCACCGGTCTCGATGACCGGCAGACCGAGGAGACCTTCGAGACCGAGTTCACCGCGCGCTCGAACCCGCACCGCGGCTACATCACCATCATCGAGGGCTGCGACAAGTTCTGCGCCTACTGCGTGGTGCCGTACACCCGCGGGAAGGAGCGATCGCGCAGCTCGGAGTCGGTGCTGGCGGAGGCGCGGCGGATGGCCGACTCCGGCTTCACCGAGATCCAACTGCTCGGACAGAACGTGAACTCCTACCACGATCCGCTTGAAAAGATGAGCTTTGCCGAGCTGCTGGCGGCGGTGGGGATGGTCTCGGGAATCCGCCGGGTGCGCTTCACTACCTCGCACCCGCGCCACTTCTCGAAAGACATCGTGGACGCGATCGACGCCGTGCCGACCCTCTGCGACCACGTCCACCTGCCCGTGCAGAGCGGCTCGAGCGCGATTCTGAAGGCGATGAACCGCGAGTACACCCGCGAGTGGTACCTGGAGCGGATCAGCTGGATCAAGGCGGCGCGGCGCTCGATCAGCATGACCTCCGACATCATCGTCGGCTTCCCGGGTGAGACCGAGGAGGACTTCGAGCAGACGGCGACGCTGCTCGACGAGGTAGGCTACGATGCCATCTTCGCCTTCAAGTACTCCCCCCGCCCAAACACCCCGGCGATCACCATGGCGGACTCGATTCCCGACGAGGTTAAAGTGGAGCGGCTCCAACGATTACTCGATCGTCAGCGCAACCTGCAACGCGTGGGCTACGAACGGCATCTGGGAGAGGTAATGGAGGTCATGGTCGAAGGCCATAACCGCCAGCGCGGACAGGTGATCGGGCGCAGCTCGCAGAATAAGACGGTGAACTTCACCACTGCGCAGCCGATCCTGCCGGCCCCCGGCGCCTACCTGCCGGTGCGGATTACCCAGACGTTTCCGAACAGTCTGGTAGGGGAGGCGGTTTGATGTTGACCACGCAGGCGTCGCTCGAGGTCGAGCAGGAGATCGAGATGCAGATTCGCGGCCTGATGATGGATCCGGTCACGAACATGCCGATCGTCGTTCTGAAGGACCTGCGCAGCGACATGGTGCTGCCAATCTGGGTAGGCATCTTCGAGGCGAACGCGATCGCACTGGAGTTGGACAAGACCACCACCCCACGGCCGATGACCCACGACCTGCTGCGCAACGTGGCGCGCGGCCTGAATGCGGTGGTCCGGAAGGTGGTGGTCTCGGAGTTGAAGGACGATACCTTCTACGCGGTCATCTGGATGGAGCAGGCGGGCGAGATGGTCACCATCGACGCGCGGCCATCGGATGCGATTGCTCTGGCGCTGCGCTGGGACTGCCCCATCTTCGTCCATCGCGACGTGCTGGCGAACTCTCGGGTGGCGGCGAACGGGACCCAGAATATCAATCCGGACGAGCTGCGCAAGTGGCTCGAGAATCTAAACGACGACGAGATGGGCCGCTATAAGATGTAGGCGGCCGACGAAGTCGACGCGGCCGGCGAGTACCGCCGCTCCCCTACACCCACCGACACAACTGCGCGACGCGCTCTGCCCATTGGTCTTCGCTGGGCAGCGTTGGCTGCGGGGCTCGGTGGTGGCGGCCTTCGATGACCTTGTCGATGGCCTCGCGCATGGCTGGAAGCATGGTGGATTCGTCGCCCGCGAGCACCGTGGCCCATTCGGTATCGAGCAGAATGTCGCTCACTCCGGACTGTCGATGGAGCAGCACCGGAATACCACGCTGCAGAGACTCGATCGCCGGGATGCCGTAGCCCTGAATGGCCGGCATCAGGAACAGGTGCGCGCGGTCGTAGAGAGCTTCCAGCTGCTCGTCGGAGACGAAGCCGTGGAAGTGGACGCGGCCACTGATTCCTAGCGAAGCGGCCATCTCCTGGAGTGCGGGGATCTGCGATCCCTTGCCGGCGACCTCCAGGCGCCAGTCGACGCGTGAGGAGAGTGGAAGCGCAGCGTGCTGGAGTGCGGCGAGCGAGCGCAGCATCCAGTCGACTCGCTTGTTGGCCTCGATGCGGCAGACCGAGAGCATGCGCAGCTGGCGGTCCACAGTGCCCGCCGGGTTCACCGGACGAATGCGCGGAACGGATACGCTCTCACCGAGGCCGCCCATGCGGGCGATGTGGGCTTCGACGCCGAAGTCGCCGCGGCACTCGGCGCGCAGGAACTCGCTGGTGACGATAGCGGCCCCTCCGCTGCGCAGCCCCCAGCCGACGATCCGGTTCGCGAGGGAGATGCGCAGCTTCCCGCGCAGCGAGCGGTGATCGTGATCGCCGAACAGCGCCGGTGTGTCGTGCATCAGGCAGTGAAACTCGCGCAGGCCGGCCAGGGTAGCATGTAGCGCCGGCTGGTATCCGGAGACCAGAGGTGCATAGCGCGACGCTCCGCGCTGCTGGAAGTGTTGTTTAAGGGATGCCGTCTTGCGCCGAGCACCGGGCCCTGGCTTGAGCTCGATGATTGTAAGCGGATGGGTGGCGTATTGCGCAAGGTTGCAGTGATCGACGTAGGTCAGCAGGTAGTGCGCGTGGCCTCGCAGGTGCAGCCAGCCGGAGAGCGCCAGCAGGCTCCGTTCCGCGCCGCCAAGCTGCTCGATCTCGGAGATGACGATAGGGCGGGCGTGAGTCAACGCGTGCGGCATCTGCAGACGTTCTCCTGACAGACGAATAGGGCGACCGACCCCGTTGCTGCATCGGCGCTGTGTCTGACAGTCTAACTTTCCCTGCGGTCTACCGCTGGCACAACTTGTCGAGATATTCGAAGAACTCGGGGAAGGAGATGGCTGCGGCCTCGGCGCCGTGAATCTCGGTCTCGCCCGAGGCACGCAGCGCCGCGATGGAGAACGCCATCGCGATGCGGTGGTCGGTGCCGGAGTCGATCGCTGCGCCATGCAGCTGCTGGCCGCCGGGAACGGTCATGCCGTCCTCGAACTCGGTCACCTCGGCGCCCATCGCCTTCAGGTTTTTGACTACCAGGGCGATCCGGTCCGACTCCTTCACCCGCAGCTCCTTGGCGTCGCGAATGCGGATGCCCTCGCGGGTGTAGGGCGCGATGGCCGCCAGCACCGGCAGCTCGTCGATCAGCTGGGCGGAGAGCGCGCCGGAGATGTCGGCGCCCTTCAACCCGCCGGGCGCTACGTTGACCTGCAGCGTTCCGATCATCTCGCCGTGATGCTCCTCGACGGTGAGCACGCGGAACTTCGCCCCGAGCAGGGTCAGCACGTCGAGCAGCGCCGTCCGCGTCGGGTTCATGCCGATCGAGTCGAGCACCAGGTTCGAGTCGGGGAAGAGCAGCGCCGCGCAGAGAAAGAACGCCGCCGAAGAGAGGTCGCCGGGAACGGTCGCGTCGATGGCCTTGAGCCTCTGGCCGCCGGCGATGCTGAGCCGGGTCGCGATTGTTCCCGGGCCGCCTGCGCTCTCGCGCGTGAGCGTTGCGCCAAAGGCGCGCAGGGCGTGCTCGGAGTGGTCGCGCGTGCGTACCGCCTCGCTCAGACTGGTAACGCCTTGCGCCTGGAGGCCGGCGAAGAGGACAGCGGTCTTGACCTGCGCCGAGGGGATGGGCGTATCGAAGTCGATGGCCTGGAGCGGGCCGCCGTGGATAGTGATGGGCGCGTGCCCGTCCACCATCTCCATCTTCGCGCCCATCTGGCTCAGCGGCTTGCGGATGCGCTCCATCGGCCGCAGCGTCAGCGAGTGGTCGCCGATCAGCGTGAAGGTATGCGGGTGCGGCGCGATCAGACCCGAGAGCATGCGCATGGTCGAGCCCGAGTTGCCGCAGTCGAGCGGCGCCGAGGGCTGCTGGAAGGCGCCCGCCGTCCCGGTGATCTCGATCACCCGTGCCGGGCCTTCGCCGCCGTGGGTTACGGTCGCTCCCAGCGCCTGCATACAGCCCAGCGTGGAGTGCGGGTCGGCGCCGGTCGAGAAGTTCGAGAGCCGCGTCGTGCCCTCGGCCAGGCCCGCCAGCATGGCGTAACGGTGAGAGATGGACTTGTCGCCGGGAACAACGAGAGAGCCCTGCAGGCTGCGGGCGGGTCGTACGATCTGTGTGGGCATGCTGCAACCATTCTAGCCAATCCTCCAGCCAATCCTCTAACCAATCCGAAGCCCGCCCGCCGATTGGATCCCTTCGTCCACACAGTGAGGAGTCAGAGAATGGCTTCGAGGGCTGAGCTGTCCGCTCCGTCGTCGGCTCCATCATTCCGCTAGAGAGCACGGCCGAGGACCGCTCTTGCCAGCCGCTGTGGACCGCTCTGCAACCGCCCGTGGACCGTTGTCGCGCGCAGGCCTCTGTCTGGCGGTCCGGAGACAACCGGCGGAGTCCGATCCTGCATCGTAACTGGGATTACCGCAGGTCACGCCCCCAAGACAAGAAAGGACTTATACTCCGGACCTGCTGGGAGAGAGCATGTCAGAATCACAGACTCGATCTTATGGCGGTCGGCTCGAATCGCGTCCCGATTCGAGCCAGGAAGTGGTGAGTCCCGCGCCTCCTGCTTGCACACACGCGGTGGAGTTCTATGAAGAGGACAGTGTCCTTGTCGGTCGCCTGAGCGCGTTTCTCGGCTCGGCCCTGGGCTCGGGTGGCGCCTGCGTGGTGATTGCGACCCGGAAGCACCAGGAGGCCGTCGCCGAACAATTGACCGCATGGGGCATCGATCTCCCCTTTGCCCGAGAGGCGAATCGCTATATCTATCTGGACGTGGCGGAGACCGTAGCGAGTTTCCTGGTGGATGGTTGGCCGGACGAGAGACTGTTTTCCGCGGCCGTCGAACCGGCGCTGCTTCGCGCCCGGAGCGGGGTTGCCCAGAAAACGGGCTCCATCGCCGCCTTCGGGGAGATGGTTGCCGTCCTGTGGGCTCAAGGCCGGTACCATGCCGCCATTCGGGTAGAGCAGTTGTGGAACGAGCTTGCCCAGCGGCACTCCCTTTCCTTGCGCTGCGCCTATCCCATAAGCTGCTTTGCGGAGGAGACGCAGGCTGACCTCTTCGACCAGGTGTGCGCGCAGCACAGCAGCGTGATTCCAACCGAGAGCTACACCTCGCTCCGCGACGAAGAGGAGCGCTCCCGTCTGGTGAGCTCCTTGCAGCAGAAGGCAGAGAGCTTGCAGGCGATGGTGGACGCGCGTGCGCGGGAGATCGCGCAGCGGAAGCAGGTGGAGGAGAGGCTGCGGCGCAGTGAGGAGCTTGTGAGAGACGTGGTCGAGAGCAGCGTCGACTCGGTCAAGGTGCTCGATCTGGAGGGGCGACTGGAGTATATGAGCCCCCCGGGCCAAAGAGCGCTCGAGATCGATGACATCCGCCCGTTTCTCGGACGGCGATGGGTGGAGATGTGGCGGGAAGAGGACAGACCGAAGGCAGAGGCGGCGGTCGCAGCCGCAAAGGCGGGTGCGGTGGGCAGCTTCCATGGAGATCGCTGCACGCAGGGCGGCGTCTCGAAGAGCTGGGATGTGAGGATTACGCCGGCGCGGGGCGTGAATGGTGAGATTGAGCGGCTGATTGCCGTCTCCCGGGACATTACCGAGCTGAGACAGGCGCAGATATTGGTCATGCAGGCGGAGAAGCTGGCGGCGACCGGCCGGCTGGCGGCAACCATCGCGCATGAGATCAACAATCCGCTCGAGGCGGTGACCAACTTCATCTATCTGGCGAAGACCAGCGCAGGGGTGCCGGAGGAGGTCCGCCGGCACCTGGAGATCGCCGACCAGGAGCTGCAGCGGGTGGCGCAGATCGCCCAGCAGACGCTGGGCTTCTACCGCGACAACTCCCGGCATCGCTGGATCAGCCTGGCCGACCTCATCGGCGACGTGGTCGCGATCTACCAGCGCAAGCTGCGCTATAAGCATCTGGAGTTGCACCTCGCAGTCGATCCGGAGTTGCGGCTCTATACCCGGCAGGGAGAGCTGAAACAGGCGCTGGCCAACCTGATGGCCAACGCGATCGATGCCTCGAACGAGGCCGGAACGCTGTGGCTGCGCGCGCGCAAGACCCGGCACTGGGGCAACGGCATGGAAGAGGGCGTCCGCATCACCCTGGCGGACAACGGAGTCGGCATGACCCCCGAGGTGCAGCGGCGGATCTTTGTGCCGTTCTTCACCACCAAGGCCGACATCGGCACCGGCATCGGTCTGTGGATGACGAAGAATCTGGTCGAAAAACAGGGCGGCACCATGCGCTTCCGCAGCCGGCAGGGAGAGAAGGCGGGAACCGTGATGACCTGCTTCCTGCCCTTGATTCCCGATGAGAGCGTGGATGCCCACGCGACAAAACCGCTCTAAAGGAGCGTTCCTTCGACTCGGCCGATCGCTTGCGTCGCCTGACCGCCGGATATATTACGAGCTATTGCAGGGAGGCGAGGCTATGAGCAGCACATCCCAGAATCGTGCATTGAAAGACCCCTGAACTCGCCTGGGACTTGATGCCGATGGGGAACTGATCCGCGCGCTCGCGAAGCGGCTGGCTCAGGATGATCCAGAGGCAAGCCGAATTCGCTCCGAGGTCAGCCGGACGGTCTCGAATATCCTTCCCCGAAGAGGTGGGATCCTTGCAGCGCTTCGTCGTTCGCCCTTGGTTGGAGTGGAGTTGGAGATCGACCGTCCGTTTGATGCCGGACGGGAAGTGGATCTATGACGAGGTATCTCCTTGATACCAACATCATCAGCAATGTGACCAAGCTCATTCCGTCGCCGCCGCTGATCGAATGGATGGCGGAACAGCTGGATGACGATCTGTTCATCGCTTCACTTCGCCTGGCGGAGATCTGGCGCGGCATCCTGGAGAAGCCCTCAGGCAAGAAGCGCAAACAACTGGAGGCATGGTTTCAAGGACCGGAGGGACCTCAAGCCTTATTTCGGGGACGCGTCCTCGGTTTCGACGAGACAGCAGCGCTCATCGGGGCCAGGCTCATGTCGGAAGGGACCTCCTCAGGTCAGCCGAGGGGCGCTCTCGACATGATCATCCCGCGACCGCTGAAGCGAACGCCTGCATTTGTATCGGACAATGAAAAGCATCTCACTGGAGTAACAATCTTGAACCCACTCCGTAGCCCGCGACGCAGAACCGCGATTGAGGTTTGAGCGCGCTTTCCCCCCGATCGTCTGCCCAACGCTGGCACTACTCCACCGTGGAGTGATGGCCCCAGTCGAAGCGTCGGCCGATGATGCCTTTGACGATCAGGTGGTCGGTCGCGGGCCGTGGGCCCGACGCCGACGCCGAAGTTGATCTCCCATTTGGGCGAGACGTTCAAATCGGTGACGGCGAAGATCTGCTGTTGCTGCTCGTGCAGGCTGTCCCAGGCGCCGATCCTGCCGTAGTCTGCGTAATATTCGACGCCGCCGCTGATCACACTGCTGAAGTCGTAGCCAACCTTGACCCCCGGCGCGAGCGAGATCCCCTGAGCGACGTCGGGACCATGCCAGGTGCGCTCAAGCGCCGGGTTCACGGCGAAGTACCAGCGTCCCAGCGTCTTATCGATGATCGGGCGAATCTCCCAGGTCCAGGTGTCGGGTGAGTACTGTGCGCGCTGGTAGCCGATCTCCGTGGAGAGACTGACTCCGACCGGCCAGTGCCAGGAGTCCGGCACCCGCACACGCGGGCGAATGTGGTCGCCCACCCATTGCACGCCATGACCCGCCTGCTCGCTGGTGAAGACATAGAAGCCAACCTCGGACCAGCCGTTGATGCCCTCGGTCAACTCCAGCGTCTCGTGCTCCTGGTGGTTGGTCGGATAGACGCCGTCGATCAGATTCTTCTGCCCATTGGGCGTGAAGTTTGAGTGCACCTCGACCATCAGGTTCTTCGGAGCGACAGTGTCCGCTCCGTAGACCTGAATCTCGTAATTGCCCTGAGCATGCGCCGCCGCGCAGGGCAGCGCCAGCGATCCGGCGAAGCAGCACACCTGGGCCATCCGGCCGACGAAAATCGTTCCTTTAGCGCTAGCGGAAGGAATAGACATAGTTGAAGAGCATCAGGGAGCCCGAAGCCATGCGATTGTGTGGAGGACAGACAAAAGCATAGCACCCGGGAGTGTGTTCCCGCGGGGAGCAACCACGAGCCTCTCAGAGGACCCGCAGCACCACCACGGTCTCATCATCGAAGTGCTCGGTTCCCGACTGGAACTCGCTGACCGCATCGAGAATCGCATCCACCGTCGACTCCGCCGACGAACTGGGCTGCGCTGCGAGCACGGCGGCCAGCCGCTCGGTGCCGAACATCTCTCGGGCCGCGTTCTCCGCGTCGACGATGCCGTCGGAGAAGAAGACGATCGTGTCGCCGGGCTGGGTCGCCAGGGTGAACTCCTCGTACTCGACATCCGGAAACAGGCCCAGGGGAAAGCCCTCCGCCTGGATCGTCTTTACCTCGACGCCGGCCGGCGTCTTCGAGACAAACACCGGCTGCACCGACCCGGCGTTGGCGATCTGCAGGGTCTGGTTGTCGTCGTCCCAGATTGCCATCAGCATAGTTACATATTGGGAATCGATCTTGCGCACCTGCAGCTGATCGTTCAACGCCGCCAGCATCTTCGCCGGCGACAGATGCTGCGCCGCCAGCGATCGCAGGATTCCGCTTACCAGCGCCGCATACAACGCGGCCGGCGCCGCCTTGCCCGAGACGTCGCCCACCGCGAGACCGGTCCGTCCCGGCCCATAGTCGAGAAAGTCGTAGACATCGCCGCCGATCGCGCGTGCCGCCAGGAAGCGCGCCGCGATCTGCGCCCGGCGCGGTCGTGGTGGAGTGGGTGGAAGCAGGCGCAGCTGCACCTCGCGCGCCATGTCCAGATCGCGTTCCATGCGCTGCTCCTCCTCATGGATGCGCTGATAGAGCCGCGCATTTGCGATACTGATCGCGATCTGCGCCGCCAGCGTCGTCAGGGTGCGTTGATGGTCTTCGTTGAAGTAGTTGACGCGCGTGTGTTCGAGATCGACCACCCCGATCACTTTGCCCTTGTAGATCAGCGGCACGGTCAACTCCGACCGGGTCTCGGGGTTCGCCGCGACGTAGCGCGGGTCCTTGCGCACGTCCGGGGCGACGATCGGCTCGCGCCGCTCGGCCGCGGTCCCAATCAGTCCTTGTCCCAGCTTCACCGCGCGCGGCCGTTCTACGCGTTCGCCGTAGCGCGAGCTGAAGCGGTGCTCGAAGCGCTCCGTGCGCTCGTTCCACAGCAGGATGGTGAACATCTGGAAGTCGATCACCCGCTTCAACAGATGCCCGATGCGCTCCAGCAGATCGTCCACGTCGAGGATGCTGGTAATCTCGCGCGAGATCTCGTTCAGCACGGTCAGCGTCTGCGCCTGGCGCGAGACCCGCGTGTAGAGCCGCGCATTCTCGACGGCGACGGCCATGCGCGAGGCCGTCAGCTCGAGCAGCCGCTGGTGCTCATGCGTGAAGTAGCCCAGATGCTCGGACTGGATGTCGATGACGCCGATCACCTTGTTCTTCACGATTAGCGGTACCGCCAGCTCCGAGAGGACCTCCGGATTGGCGTTGATGTAGTTTTCGACCTGGCGCACATCCTCGAGCAGCAGCGATTTGCGCTCGAGCGCCGCCTGCCCCACGATGCCCCGGCCGAGCTTGATGCGGATGCGCTCGATCTCTGGCGTATGCCCGGTCTGGAAGCGCATCCAGAGCTCATTGGTGCGGTCGTTCAGCAGCAGAATCGCGAAGATGCGGTAGTCGATCACGGCGCGCACCAAGTCCGCTACCCGGTGCATCAGGGTGTTCAGGTCGAGCGTCGTATTCAGCGCGTCGGCGATCCGCCAGAGGAAGTCGAGCTGCAGCGGCTCGGCACGGAGCTGCGGCGAAGCCGCAGCCGTCGAGGGGTCCGACGGGCTGTAGTCGCCTTCGAAGGGGCTCTCGGGCGCGGCCGGATCAGGGTCGGCAGGGGCGTCTCGGGTTGGAGCGGGCGATGGCATCTATAGAAGCCGATGATACTACCCAGACCCGAGCAAAAACGGACCAGAATCTGCCCTGCGTGACGCGGTGCCTGACGGCTCAATACCCCTCGGCTGGGGTTGCAGCGGGCGCCTGTCCGCTCAGCTCGGCGATGATCTTCACACTGGCGCTGGCGCCGATCCGCGTTGCGCCCGCCTTGAGCATGGCGGTCGCGTCCGTCAGCGAGCGGATGCCGCCCGAGGCCTTGACCCCGGCACGGTTACCGGCCGCACCGCGCAACAGCGCGATATCATCCACGGTCGCCCCCCCGGTCGAAAATCCGGTGCTGGTTTTGAGGAAGTCGGCGCCAGCGGCCAGCGCCAGCTCCGCCGCGCGCAGCTTCTCCTCAAAGCTGAGCAGGCAGGTCTCCAGGATCACCTTAACGATCGCTCCCGCGTCATGCGCCAGCGCCACCACGCCGCGGATGTCCTGCCGCACAGCCTCGAAGTCCTCCTTCGTGCCCGACTTCAGCAGGCCGACGTTCAGCACCATATCGACATCCTGCGCGCCCAGCTTCAGCACCTGCACCGTCTCATCACGCTTGGAGCTGGAGAGGCTCGCTCCCAACGGAAACCCGACCACCACGCCCGTCCGCACCCCCGTGCCCGCCAGCGCCTCGACCACGGTCGCCACCCATGTGGGATTGACCATCGCGCAGGCAAACCCGTACTCGGCGGCCTCGGCGCATAGATGCAGCACCTGGGCCCGCGTCGCCTCGGGCTTCAACTGGGTGTGGTCGATCACAGCCGCCAGGTTGCGGGGCGAGCTGAGGGCGTGCGTTGCGAAGCTGAGCGCGTCGAAGGTGGCTGGTTCGGATATGGCGATGGTGGTCATGTTGCTCCTGTCCCGGGCTCTACAAAGTCCGTGTGAAAGGTCCGTTTCTCTCGATCTGCTGGGGGAGAATATCTGCCTCCCAGCAGAGACCGGCTGCGGCAGAGCGTTCCGCCGGTCATGTTCTACCACACCCAAGTATGGACTGTTTGAATCACCCTTGGATAGCCGGGGGGCCGGGAGCGACAGCACGATTTTCCATGCTCCCGCCTCCCACTCGGCGCGCCTTTCCCTGGTTCGCAACATCTAACGGCTGTGGAACATACAGACCTGCGCCTCTCCGTGCTCGACCAGTCTCCGGTGCCCCAGGGGTGTACGCCGGCGCAAGCGCTCCAGAACTCGGTCGCCTTGGCGCGTCACGTCGATGGTCTCGTCTACAACCGCTACTGGATGTCCGAGCACCACGCCATGGACCTGCTCGCCTGCACCGCGCCCGAGATCATGCTCGCCCGCATCGGCGCCGAGACCGAGCGCATCCGCATCGGCTCGGGCGGCATCATGCTGCCGCACTATAGCGTCTTCAAGGTCGCCGAGGTCTTCCGCACCCTGCACGCGCTCTATCCCGGCCGGGTCGATCTCGGCATAGGCCGTGCTCCCGGCGGAGGTCCGGTGGAGATGCTGGCTCTGCAGCGCGATCGCAAGGTCCGCCCGGCCGACGACTTCGCCGACCAGGTCACCGAATTGCTCGCCTACTTCGACCAGAGCTTCCCCGAGCGGCACCCCTTCGCGAACCTTCGCGTCTCCCCGCTGATGCCCGGCGCGCCCGCCGTCTGGATGCTCGGTTCCAGCATGTGGAGCAGCGCCGCCGCCGCCGGCTTCGGCCTGCCCTACGCCTTCGCCCACTTCTTCAGCCCGGTCCCCACGCGGGCGGCCATCGAGACCTACCGGCGCGGCTTTCTGCCCTGCGACCGGCCCGGAGCGCGCTCCAACCCCGAGGCCATGGTCGCCGTTGGCGTCATCTGCGCCGACACCCAGGAGGAGGCCGACTTCCTCCACGCCAGCGTCCGGCTGCTGCAGCGACGCATTCGCGTGAACGACCGCCGCCCGGTCGCGCCGCCCGAGGACGCCCTGCGTGAGCTGCAGGCGCTCGGAGACATCGCCGTCGAGGAAGGGGAGTGGCCGCGCTACTTCGTCGGCACCCCGCAGCGGGTCGGCCGCGATCTCCGCGCCATGGCCGACGCTCTCGGAGCGGAAGAGATGGTCATCAACACCATCACCTGGGATCACGCGGCGCGACTCCGCAGCTACACGCTGCTGGCCGAGGAGTTCAGCCTCAACTAGAGAACTCGGGTCGCGCCGAGTGTGGAGCATCCTAAATCTCTACCTACAGATGGGTCATCCTGAAGCGCAGCCGAGTCGAAGGACCTGCGGTTAGCGTGCTATGCCAATAGCTTTGGTTGCTAAATATCGCAGCGAACCTCAAACTTACCGTTCGAGCCCGCCCCTCAGTGCCCCGCCGGCTCCTCGGGGAAGAGGCGAATATCCGGCACACCGCGGTAGCGCTCGGCGTAGTCCATGCCGTAGCCGACCACGAACTGGTTGGGAATCTGGAAGCCGACATAGTCCGCCTCGATCGGCACCAGCCGCCGCTCCGGCTTGTCCAGGCAGGTGGCAATCTTCAGCGATGCCGGCTTGTGCTGCAGCATCAGGCCGCGCAGATAGGTCAGCGTGAGGCCGGTGTCGAGGATGTCCTCGACCAAAATCACATGCTTGCCCTCGATCGGGTTGTCGATGTCCTTGATCAGCCGCACCGCGCCCGACGACACCTTGGCCCGGCCGTAGCTCGACACCGCCACAAAGTCGAAGGTGTTATCCACCGCGATGGCGCGGGCCAGGTCGGCAAGAAAGATCGCCGCGCCCTTGAGCACGCCGATCAGCACGATCGAGACCCCCGCATAGTCGGCCGATATCTGCGCTCCGATGGCCCGAACCCGCTCTGCGATCTGGTCTTCACTGAAGAGAACTTCCATAGAGGCGGCGGGAGGGAAGGCGGGCGTGCTGGCTGGCATGTCTCTCAGGGTAGCGTGAACCGCCACCGCAGGGAAAGCCCGGCGGTGGCCCAGTCATGCGTCCGGTCATGTCCCGGTCACGTTCGCAAGCGTGGGACGATATACTTGGATTTGAAGCGAGGTCTATGTATCCCTATCTCAACATTGGCCATTGGCATATCGGAACCTTCGGTCTGCTGCTGTGGCTCGCGGCCGTAGTGGGCACCATCGTGCTGCACCGAAACTTCGTCCGCAACGGCGTCGACGCCGACGCGCTCAACGTCGTCGCTCTGGTGGTCGTGGTCGGTATCCTGGGCGCGAAGACCTGGCACGAGCTGCAGAGCATCACCGAACTGCGGCTCTCGCTCAAGCAGATCCTCGCTCCCGGTTGGCATCGTCCCCTCGATGTGCTGGGCGAGTTCCTGTTCTGGTTCCGCGCCGGATTCGCCTGGTTCGGCGGCCTGATCGCCGGCGTCGCCATGCTGATGTGGCAGGGCCGCGCCGCGCGCCCCGAGGGCCTCACGGGATGGTGGGCAGGCGTTCGCATGCTCGATCTCGCCGCTCCCGCCGCCGCCATCGGCTATGGTGTGGGCCGCATCGGCTGCCTCACCTCCGGCGACGGCGACTACGGCATCAAGACAACGCTTCCCTGGGGCGTCCACATGGCTCCCAACGCCCTGGTGCCCACCAAGGACCTGGTACAGCCCACCCCAATCTACGAGTTCCTCTTCTCAGCGGCGCTCGCCTGGCTTCTGTGGAAGCTCGGCAGCAAGTCGCGCCCGGTCGGCTGGCTCACCGGACTCTACCTTCTGCTCAGCGGCGTCGGCCGCTTTCTGGTGGAGTTCGTCCGCATCAATCCCCGGCTCTACTGGGGCATGAGCAACGCTCAGGTCGCTGCGCTGGGCTCGATCGTCGTCGGCGGCCTCATCATGGTACTCGCCCGCAAGCGCGTCCCGGAAACAGTGTCGGCCGACGTCTCCGCTACAGCCTGATACCGCTCCTTTCCTGCGACTTCTTAATTGCATCGCGGGGCTTCAATACCCTACGATCAGTGTCAATCGCGATGGGCCTTCAGAGAATTCTGAAGGCCCATCGGTTCTTAATGAATACGACTTCCCGCCGCCGAGAAAATTTCGGCACGATCACGCTCCTAGGTAAGCCAAGGCTTTAGCCTCAGCATTGAGAGCCAGAGAGAACGTGGGGCTTCAGTCCCTGGGGTATGCCTCTCGCCTTGCCAGTCTTCAGCCTATAACCGCCGCAGGTAAGCCTTCGCCTCTTCCAACTCAGGGAACAGCCGCTCCTCGGCCTGAAACTCCCGCGAATGCACGCATCGCCGTCCCGCCTTCACCCGCACCGGATGCTTCAGGTGCAGCATTTCATGGTAGAGCAGGTACTCGACGGCGCAGCGCGGAGTATCGGCGCGGTCGAAGACCCGGCTGACGACGATGGTGTTGTGCGCAGCATCGTAGTGGCCCAGCATGCGCCGGGCATGATGCGCCGACCAGGTCAGCGTAGGGCGTCCCAGCAGGCCGTGAAAGAAACGCGTGTTGAGCGTCTCGAAGACCTCGTCCAGGTTGTAATGATTTCCCTGCGCACTGAGGATGCGCTTGCGCCCGCGCGTCTGCCGTACATGCTCGGCCTGCCTTGAAACCGCCTCCGAGGACACATGCCGCCGGTAGCGATCCGCATACGAAGGCGCAATCGGCTTCTTGTACAGCTTGGCCAGCAGAATATGCGCGATCGCCCGGTGCACCGACTCGGGCGCCGGCTCCAGGATGTCGGAGAGCCGCACATGCAGCCGGCCCTCGCGCAGCCGTATGGTGGTGTTCAGCGACGTGAACCGCCGAAAGCGGATATCGAGCGGCGGAATCGGCGCTCGCGGACGAAGCTCGCGGTACTCCTCCTCGAAGATCGAGGTCAGCGCGACTGGATGACTGAGGACGGACACTCTTTTTCGAGATTAGCATGCCGCACCCAGTCTTCGCCCCCCTCCGTCAGCGCGCGAATGTGCAGTCTACTGCGGCACCGACCGGCCCTCCGCGTCCTTTGGCGGAGGATGTGCCGCAAACCAGGCCTTCTGCTCCTCGATCATGTGGGTCGCGTCCTCGCGCAGGTCGCGAATCGACTCCAGCGCCAGCTTGCGCGAGACGTTATAGTGTTCGTCCTCCGGCGGCGATTTCAGCACCGAGGACCATCTATCTACCGCCTTCAACAGCTTCGGCAGCGACTTGCGCACATCCCAGTGGCGAGCCCCGTATTCATCAAGATTGTCTTCGAGGTCGTCCGCAATCGAGAGGAACTGCTCCATTGCGTCGTGGATATCCTCCTCCCGGCCGGGGCGCCTGGGGTTGGCCGTGAGGTCGCGAATCTTATCCGTGCGGTCGTCCAGAAACTGGATGAAGACCTGCACCCGATCGTTCGGCTCGCGGTTGGTGTCGCGCAGCTTCTCGACCTCTTTCTCGGAGAGCGCATCGGCCTTCTCCTGCGCGCGCGCGCCGGAGGCGGAGGCGATTGCGGCGCCGCCCGCGCACACCAGCGGTCCAGTCGCGAGCAGCAACGCGATCGAGAAGAAACCGGCACTCAGGCGAATCGAACTCAAAGCAGACCGGCGCGGCATGATGTCCGAGATCCTAACTCTTTGTAGGTGGAAAGCCAATCCTCAGACGGAAATCAGACCGAGAGAAGAGTGCACGAGTCTCTCTCGTCGTCGCCGTGCATGTCTACTCAGCGGCTTGGCTCTTAGTGGCTGAACACCTGGTCGAGCAGCTCATCGTGCACATGGTCGAGCTGCCGCAGCGTGGACTGCATGGCCAGGCGGTCATCGCCCGAGGTGCGGCGCAGATACTCGGTCATACGCTGTGTGGTGTGTTCCAGCAGCTTCTCCGCGTCCTTCAGCCGCTTGGTATCCCTGGCCAGCCCTTGGTGAATCAGCTGCGCGTAGTGTTCGGTCTTCTTCAGTGTCGCCGCCGCCTGGTCGGAGTCCCCGTTGAGCATCTGGTGGCCGGCCGCATCCGCCATGGTCTGCACCAGCTGTGCATACAGGAAGCACTGTTCTCGTGGGTTGGCGTGGCTTGCCTTCTGCTCCAGCTGAGCGATGGCCTGCGGATCGGGTCCGTTCTGGTCGGTCGCCGCAGTGCAGGGAATACCGGCGAAGAGGGTGATGGCGATCGCGAACGTTATGGTCTTACAGCAGTGTGCAGAGTAGCCCATGACGCACCTCGACTACGGGCACACAGGCTGCTGTCTGAGCGCCCTACTTCATATGCTCCAGGGCGATCAGGCGGTGTCGAGCCTGCCACTCCTGGTCCGGGAACTTGCCATTCGCCAAGTTGAGAAACGCCTGGTAGGCGGCGGAAGCTTGCTTTACTTGATGCAGCTTGTCGTACGAGGTTGCTCTCAAGAAGAGCGATCCCGCGGTTTCCGCTGAAATTTTAGCACGCAACTCGAGGACCTGCAATGTCACTTTCGGGTCACTATTCTCCGACGCTGCAAAAGCGAGATCGCTGTACGCCGCCGCTAGATCCTCATTGGCCGGAAACGCCGTGGGCGTCGTGACCGCACGCTCGAGCAGCGTCTCCGCCTCGGCATAGCGGCGCAGGTGAATCAGCGTGGAGCCAAGATCGTCGAGCAGCGTGGGGTCCTGCGGCTGCTGCTTCACCAGCGCGGTGTAGAGCGGCTCAGCCTTCTCCGGCTGACCCGCCTTCGTATATAGCCGGGCCAGCAGGCGGGTGATGGACGTGTCGGCCGGATGCTGCTGATGCAGCTCCTCCACCAGTGGAACCGCCTTGGCGGAACTCGCCGGATCGTCGGCGCTGGCGTAGATCTCGGCCAGCAGCGCGGTCAGCGCCGGATCGCCCGCGTGCGCCTGCAGAGCGGCGACCAGCAGCGTCTCGGCCTCGCTGCTCTTCTTCTCGCGCAGTAGCGTGTGGGCCAGACCTGCGGTCGCGGTGACGTCGCCAGGATCTGCCTTTAAGAGCCGGCGATACTCCGCCTCCGCTCCGGCGTAGTCCTGAAGCCTCTCGGCCGCCTGCGCGGCCAGCAGGGAATCGTCCGCGGTCTCGGGCGATATCTTCAAAGCGGTCAGCAGCTCGTCGCGTGCGTCCGCGGGACTGTTCGCCAGATCGATATGGGCCAGCGCCCGTAACGCCCGCGCGACCAGCGCCGCATTGTGCTCAGGCACGCCGATTGCGGCCTTCAACTCCGCTCGCGCCTCGGGCAGCTTGTCTTCACGGGCCAGCAGCAGGCCCAGCGCAAGGTGAGCTTCGAAGTACTGGGGATCCGCCGCAATCGCGCGCCGATAGGCGGCTTCGGCCTCACCGGCATGGCCGAGCCCCTCCTCGCCATATCCAAGATCGAACAGCAGGTGTGGATCCTTCGCGCCCTTCGCATTCGCCGGCGTATCCGCAGTCAACTGCGTCAACAGCTTCACCGCCGTGGCGTAGTCGCTCTTCTCGAGCGCGTCGTCCGCCTGGCTCAGCAAGGCATCGTTCGGCCCCGCCGCCTTGCTCGCCGAAGATGCCGCAGGGGAGGCGTCACTGGTTCCCGCCGGAAGCTGTGCCGCCGCCAGCGTCGTCACGCCAAGCGCAGCCCCGAGCAACAGCCCGTACCGTGCGTTGTTCCTGAAGCTCATACCGTCACCTGCAACTCTCTCTGCTTCGCTTCAACGGCTGCGGGCTTTGCCTCGAGCACCGGGCCCAGCCAGCGCCCGGTATGGCTCGCCGGGTTCGCCGCAATCTCCTCGGGAGTTCCTGCCGCAACGATCTGGCCACCACCCGAGCCGCCCTCCGGCCCCATATCGATCACCCAGTCCGCGCACTTGATCACGTCCAGATTATGCTCGATCACCAGCAGCGAGCCGCCGCCGTCGATCAGCTTGCGAAACGCCGTCAGCAGCTTCGACACATCGTCGAAGTGCAGCCCGGTCGTCGGCTCGTCCAGGATGTACAAGGTCCGGCTGGCCGCCTTCTTCGCCGCGTCGTTGCTGGTCGCGCGGCCGGCAACCGAGCGCGCCGTCACCAAGTGCGACGCCAGCTTCACGCGCTGCGCCTCGCCGCCCGACAGCGTGGTCGCCGACTGCCCCAGCCGCACATACCCAAGGCCAACCTCGTCCAGCACCATCAGCTTGTCCACGATCTTCAGATGACCGGCGAAGTAGATCAGCGCCTCCTTCACCGTCATGTTCAGAACGTCATAGATGTTCTTGCCTTTGTACTTCACCTCGAGCACGCCATGTTTGTAACGCGTTCCGTTACACTCCTCGCAGGGCAGCTCGATGTCGGCGAGAAACTGCATCTCCACCGTCACCGTGCCATCCCCCTCGCAGACATCGCAGCGCCCGCCGGGAACATTGAACGAGAAGCTTCCCGCCGACAGGTTCTTGCGCTTGGCGTCCGGCTGCGCGGCAAACAACTCGCGAATGCTATCGAAGGCCTTGATATATGTAACTGGATTGGATCGCGGCGTCCGGCCGATGGGCGACTGGTCCACCAGCACCACATCGTTCAGGTGCTGCGAGCCCGACAGCTCGCGATAGAGATGCGCCGGGTCGCCGCCCTCGGTCTGTCCCAGCGCTTGCATCAGAGCGCGATAGAGCACCTGGTGCACGATGGTCGATTTGCCCGAGCCCGACACGCCGGTCACGCAGCACAGCAGATTCAAGGGAACGTCGAGGTCGACGCCGCGCAGGTTGTGGATGCGTGCGCCCTTCAGCCGCAGATGCTCGCGTCCAGGCTCGCGCCGGTGCTTCGGCACCGGAATCGTCAAGCGGCCAGAGAGGTATTTGCCGGTGATCGAGTCCTTGTCCGCCGTGACCTCGGCGACCGTTCCCGCCGCCAGCAGCTGCCCGCCCAGCTCGCCCGCACCCGGCCCCAGGTCCAGCAGATAGTCAGCCGCGCGGATCACATCCGGATCGTGCTCGACCACCAGGATCGTGTTGCCCAGATCGCGCAGCTCCTCCATGATGTGGATCAGCTTCGCGGTGTCGCGTGTGTGCAGCCCAATGCTCGGCTCATCCAATACGTACAGCGCGCCCACGAGGCGCGAACCCAGGCTGGTCGCCAGTTGAATGCGCTGCGACTCGCCGCCCGACAGCGTCGAACTCAGACGGTCGAGCGTCAGATAGTCGAGCCCCACCTGGTGCAGAAAGCCGATCCGCTGCCGCACCTCTTCGAGGATCTTGCCCGCGACCTCCAACTGTGCCGGTGACAGGATCAGATTGTCGAAGAACTCCTGCGCCGCGGTGATGGTCAGCGCCGAGACCTCGCAGATATTCTGCGCCGGCCCATTGCCGGAGCCGATCAGCACCGCCCGCGCCTCCGCGCGCAGCCGCTGTCCCTTGCAGTCCGGGCAACGAGCATAGCCGCGGTACTTCGACAGGAACACCCGCACATGCAGCTTGTACTTCTTGCGCTCAAGCTCCGCGAAGAAGCCGTGTATGCCCGGAAAGCTGCCCTTGCCTTCTTCGATAAAGGCCTGCTGCGCCGGTGTCAGATCGAACCACGGTACGTCCGTCGGAACCCCCGCCGCCTTGGCCGCGCTTCATCTCTCGGCGTGGAACGGCCGGTACTTGGGCGTCGTCCACGGCGCCACCGCGCCCTCGTCGAGCGTCTTCGACTTATCCGGAATAATCAGGTTCGGGTCGAAGTCAATGGTGTTCCCGAAACCCTGGCAGCGCGGGCAGGCGCCGAACGGATTGTTAAATGAGAACAGCCGCGGCTCCGGCTCGCGATACCCGCGATGGCAGGTCGTGCACTCGAACGCCGCTGAAAACCGCAGCTTCCGCGCCTCTTCAGTTGCCTCGCGCGGCACGGTGTGGAACTGCACCTCGCCCGACTCGCGATATCCCGTCTCGATCGCATCCACAATTCTGGCCCGCACCTCCGGGGAGATGGAGAGCCGGTCGATCAGGACGAAAATAGGTTGCTTGAAGTCCAGCTCCAGCAGTGACTCGGGTGTAGAGAACTCGACGATCCGGCCGTCCTCACCCTCCTTCTGCTGATAAAGCCGGTTGTATCCCCGCCGCCGCAGCTCGGTGAGCCGTTCCTTCAGAGAGTCCGCGATATCTGTTACCACCGGAGTTGCTTGTTTGGCAGCCTTCTTGGCAGCGGTCTTCTTCGCCGGCTTGGCGGGCGCGGTGGTCTCCTCCACCGCCGTCTGCATCGGCTCGATCCGAATCTCCGCGCTCACGATGGGAAACAGAGCGTAGGCGCGCGTCGACTCCGGTAGCGCCAGCAGCGCCGCCACGATCTCGTCCACGGTGTCGCGCTTCACCACGCCGCCGCAGTGCAGACACGTGACCGTGCCGCAGCGCGCATAGAGCAGCCGCAGATAGTCGTAGATCTCGGTCGCCGTTGCCACCGTCGAACGCGGATTTCGCGTCTGGTTCTTCTGCTTGATGGCGATCGCCGGCGCCAGCCCATCCATGAAGTCCACATCCGGCTTCTCGATGCGCTCAAGGAACTGCCGCGCGTAGGCCGACAGCGACTCCACGTAGCGCCGCTGCCCCTCCGCATACACCGTATCGAAGGCGAGCGACGACTTGCCCGAACCGCTCACGCCGCTGACCACCGTCAGCGCGTTGTGAGGAATGTCGACATCGATCCCCTTCAAATTATGCGTGCGCGCGCCGCGAATCGTAATCTGATCGAGCAGCACCGGGCCGGTCTGGCCGTCCTGATTGGTCATAACCCCACTCTCATCCTTACGCCCTGCGAGCGCTTCTTACTGCCGCTGCGGCTGCGCGCGGAAGATCTCGATCATCAGCAGGCAGGCCCCGATCACAATGCAGCTGTCGGCCACGTTGAAGTCCGGCCAGTGATAGTGCACGATCTTCACCTCGAGAAAATCGACCACGTAGAACAGCCGGGCGCGGTCGTACAGATTGCCGATCGCTCCGCCGAGAATCAGCGCCAGAGCCAGCGTGCTCGCATTTAACGATCGGCCCGCCCGCCACAACATGGTGAGCACGATCACCACCGCCAGCACGGAGAACGCGATCAGCGCCTTGCGCACCGTTCCCGGAGACATCGAATCGGCGAACATGCTGAACGCCGCGCCCGAGTTCAGCACATGGGTCAGGCGAAACACTCCGGGGATCACCGTGATCGCCGAGCCGCTCTTGATATGGTGCACCACCCAGAGCTTGCTCAAACGATCCAGCACCACCACCAGAGCGCTCAACAGCAGCAGCGGAATGCGGTAGTCGCGGGTGCGAGTGCGCGGAGGATAGGGCATGGTCTCTAAGTTCATCAGGCTTGGGATTCCTCTCCGACCTTGGCGGCGGGTGCTTCGTAGGGTTCAAAGCCGATGGCCTGCAAGGCCTCGGCGCAACGCAGACAGACGGTAGGGAAGCGCGCGTCCTGGCCATTGTCCAGGGTGTAGCGCCAGCAGCGCTCGCACTTGACTCCCTCGGCCGCACTTGCCTTCACATAGAAGCCGCCGCGCTCCACCGTGCCCTCGACCACCTGCGCATGACTCACCTCCACCTGCGAGGTTCCGAACAGCTCAGGCAGAAACGGCGCGTACCGGTCGAAGAGATCCGAATCCGATGCCGCGTTCTCACCGGGCGCGCGCAGCCATCCCACCGCCACCCGCGCCTCCGACGACTTGCCAATGACCTTGGCCGCGCGCTCCTCTTCGAGCACCTTCAGCACCTCGTCGCGCAGCGTCAGCAACTGCGCCCACTCCGCCAGCAGGACGCTGGTGTTGCCCGGCACAATCTCCGCGATCTCCGGAAACAGCGCGAGATGCACGCTCGCCGGCCGGTTCTCGATCTTCGGCAGCAGCGGCCACACCTCGTCCGCGGTAAAGCTCAGGATGGGCGCGATCAGCCGCGTCAGTGCCTCCGCAATCCGCCACAGTGCGGTCTGCGCCGAACGCCGCGCCGGATGATCCGGCGCCAGCGTGTACAGCCGGTCCTTCAGCACATCCAGATACAGCGCGCTCAAATCCGTATTTGTGAACTCATTCAGCGCATGGTAGGCGCGATGGAACTCGAAGTCGTCATACGCATCGCGAATCTTCGCATCGAGCTCCGCCATGCGTGCCAGGATGTACTGATCCAGCGGCTCCATCTGCGAGAACAGCACCGCGTGCTCGCTGGGCGTGAAGTCATGCAGGTTGCCCAGCAGGAAGCGCAGCGTGTTGCGCAGCTTGCGATAGTTGTCGCTCACCCGCTGCATCAGGTTCTCGCTGGCTGCGACATCCTCGCGGAAGTCCACCGACGCAACCCACAGCCGGATGATCTCCGCTCCCAACCGCTTGGCCACATCCACCGGATCGACCCCGTTGCCCAGCGACTTCGAAAACGCCCGGCCTTGTTCATCCAAAGTCCATCCGCTCGTCGCCACCATCTTGTACGGAGCCGCCTCGCGCACCGCTACCGACGTCAGCAGCGAGGAGTGGAACCAGCCGCGATGCTGGTCGCCGCCCTCCGTGTACAGATCCGCCGGACAGCTCAGCTCCGGCTCGCGATCGAGCACCGCATGCCAACTTGCCCCCGACTCGAACCACACGTCGAGGATGTCCATCTCCTTGCGGAACTCCGTGCCGCCGCAGCCCACGCAAGCCGTTCCTTGGTGCAGCAGCTCGGCCACATCGCGCGTGTACCAGGCATCAGCGCCCTCCTTGCGGAACAGCTCGACGACGCTCTTGTTCACGGCCTTGCTGTTCAGCGGCTCGTGGCACCCTTCGCACAGGAACACCGCGATCGGCACGCCCCATATGCGCTGCCGCGAGATGCACCAGTCCGGCCGCGTGGCGATCATATTCGAGATGCGTTCCTCGCCCCACGCCGGATCCCACACCACCTCTTTGATCTCGTCCAGTGTGCGCTGCCGGAAGGTCGTCTTCGTACCCTCCTCCGTCAGCATCGGCGTCTCCATGCCGATGAACCATTGCTCGGTGGCACGCACGATCACGGGGTTATGGCAGCGCCAGCAGTGCGGATAGCTGTGCTCGAAGCTGGTCGCGTTCAGCAGCGCACCGCGCTCGCGCAGCAGATCGATGATTGGCGCGTTCGACTTGAATATCGTCAGATCCTCGTAGACCTGACCGCCGGTATTGCGATGCCGCCCGGCGTCGTCGACATACTGCAGATCCGGCAGACCATAGCGCTTGCCGGTATGGAAGTCGTCGACGCCATGCGCGGGCGACGTATGCACCGCACCCGTTCCCTGATCGGCGGTCACATAGGTCGCATTCACACCCAGGATCGACCGCTCCAGGAAGGGATGCTGAAACGTCGTGTGCTCCAGCCTGCTGCCCTTGAACACCGCGATCACATCCGCCTGCGACGCCGGCTCCTCGGGATTCTTCCCACTCATCAAGCGGCAGTTCACAATCACCGACGACAGCAGCGCCTGCGCCACGATATAAGTTCCCGTCGAGGTCACAATCGCCTCATACTCCATCTCCGGATGGAACGCGATCGCCTGCGACGCCGGCAGCGTCCACGGCGTGGTCGTCCAGATGATGCCGTACACCTCACGGCCAGCCAGATCGGAATCGATCGCCGCCGCATCGCTGGTCAGCTTATAGCGCACATACACGCTCGGCGAGGTGTGCGTCTCGTACTCCACCTCCGCCTCGGCCAGCGCCGTGCGGTCGTGGATGCACCAGTACACCGGCTTCAGCCCCTTGTAGACGAAGCCCTTCTCCAGGAAGTCGTAAAACGTCTCGACGATGCTCGCCTCATAGTCGAACGACATCGTCAGGTAGGGATTGTGCCAGCGCCCGAACACTCCCAGCCGCTCGAACTGGCTGCGCTGCAGCTCGACATACTTCTGCGCGTACTCGCGGCAGGCGCGCCGCACCTCGACCGGAGCCATCTCCAGCTTCTTGCGCCCCAGCTGCTCGTCCACCTTGATCTCGATCGGCAGCCCATGGCAGTCCCAGCCCGGCACATACGGAGCGTCGAAGCCCGCCATGGTCTTCGTCTTCACCACGAAGTCCTTGATGCACTTGTTCAGCGCGTGCCCCAGGTGGATCGCTCCGTTGGCGTACGGCGGACCGTCATGCAGGATGTACTTGGGCGCCCCCGCCCGCGCGGCGCGAATCGCCGCATACAGCCCGTTGCCCGTCGTATCCTGGCCAAGCGCCGCCCACCCCGCCAGCCGCGCCGGCTCGTTCTGCGGCAGATTCGCCTTCATCGGAAAGCTGGTCTGCGGCAGGTTCAACGTCGTTTTTAGACCCTTGCCTTCACTTTTGCCTTCAGGTACTTCCGCCATCGATCCCTCATCCATTCCCGTCACGCCTCGGGCGCTTTGGGTCAAACCTATATTGTATCCGCTACCTCCCGAGCGCAGCGGCCCAAAGCCGTTTGCTCTCAGCCTCGCTCCCCGGCAGAGCTGACCATCCGCCTTGCCCAACCATCCCGCTCCGAGCCTGCAATCTCCTGCACGATCAACAACTCCTCCGGCACGCAGGTTCAGGTAACACACAAAAGGTTCCAGCTATCTGTGTGAATTCCAGTGCACCCCTTGGCCTTCGGCTGCGTCCAACAAACGAGATGCGTCCAGATGCCGCTGACGTGTCCATCTGAAGTCAAAATCGGCCCGCTGCCGCCAGAAGGCAGACGCAACATAGGAAAGTTTGTAAAATGATCGGCAGGCCAAGCGTATCGCCCTAACAAGAGAACCGGCGCCAGACCGGCAACGTAGTAACGACCAGGAAGCACCACAGAATGCATTGCACTCCGGGAACTCCGGAACTTCGAGTAGCAGGTCGAACGCAGGGGACGGACCGGCTGATGCCACCTCCTCCGTTCCTGAGGCGAACGTTATGGCGAATTCATTGATTACTCCCCCAGAACTGGGCCCAGGTCGCGAAAACACCAAGCTGCCTCAGTCCGGGGAGCAGCAACCACACGGAGCACACATGCCACAGAACGGGCCGCGCCTGAACGACGAGACTGACGGCTCCATGTGGAGTTCGCTCCTATCCAACCTGCGCGACGCCTTCGGCAGCGACAAGTCCGCGCCCCTGCAGCTTGAATCCAAGCCCATCGAGAGCGACCTCATCCTCGAAGAAGAGGGTGTCTTCAGCTCGCTGTGGAGCAGCGTCCGCGACGTCTTTTTTCCGAAAAAGCTGCCGCCGCTGGTGCTCGAGTCGCGCCCCATTCCGGTCATCGACCGCATGGCGGTCAAGCGCAACCCCCTCTCCACCGCCATCGCCATCGGCTTCTACGCCATCGTGATCGGCCTGGCCTGGTACTTCCAGAGCCGCATCATGAAGTTCGTCTCACCACCCAAACAGTTCATCTCCACCCAGATCGAGGCTCCGCCCCCGATCGCTCCGCCCAAAGCCATCCGCATGGGCGGCGGTGGCGGCCAGCGCGGCCCCGCCCCGGTCAGCAAGGGCAGCCCGCCCAAGTTCGACCCCGTCCAGATCGTTCCCCCCAAGGCGCCGCCGCTCGAGCAGCCCAAAATCGCCGTGGTTCCCACCATTGACGTCCAGAAGGACGTCAAGATGGCCTCCAACATGCCCAACATCGGCATGCCCAACGCCCCCACCGTCGGAGTCTCCATGGGCAACGGCAACGGCTCCGGCCTGGGCTCGGGCAACGGCAACGGCATGGGGCCGGGATCGGGCGGCAACTACGGCGGCGGCGTGCGCCAGATCGGCGGCGCCGTCCTGCCCCCCTCCTGGCTGCATAAGGTCGAACCCGAGTTCTCCGAGGAGGCCCGCAAGGCCAAGATCGGCGGCAACGTCCTGGTCTACATGATCGTCGACGCCAACGGGCGCCCCCGCAACATTAAGGTGATCCGCGGCCTCGGCATGGGCCTGGACGAGAAGGCCATCGAAGCCATGAAGGAGTCCACCTTCCACCCCGCCATGGAGAACGGCAAACCCGTCCCCGTCGAGCTCCAGGTCGAGGTCAACTTCCAGATCTTCTAACCCGTCTCGAATCCCATGTGGATGCCCCATCCTCGCGGCAGCTTCACGCCGCAGGGTGGGGTATCGTTTCGTTTCGTTTGCGGCAGCAAACGACCGCACTTCCACCCGGCAGGAACAGGAACCAAGTTCTATTCTTCCCCTCAAACATGCGTCATCCTGAGCGAAGTCTCTTGCAGCCTCATTGCAAGTGACGTATGAGCATGGCGCCGGTACGATCCGAGGCGTGTCATGGAAGCTGGGAGTACATCGCCGGGAAGTGCGGCAGGCGTTGGAGAGCGCGGTTCCGGCGGAACGAAAAGTTCCAGGACACGGAAGACCCCGCCAAACCAGGCGAATGCGGACATACCGCCGCACCGTTCTAGACCAAATTTGGACTTAAACCATTTCCTTTGAATACTTTGGGGCCTTGTGGACCCAAGTCTGGACTTGATTTGGACTTAAGTCATGCGTTTTCTAGACTTTGGATGCTTTCGCGGGGGGAGGAGGGC
>Ga0210403_10000464_pt1 | contig 42618 bp, 43 predicted proteins | sample IncBWC19MmetaG_FD_150863 | JGI IMG/M metagenome (GOLD analysis project Ga0210403, IMG submission 150863) | Forest soil microbial communities from Barre Woods Harvard Forest LTER site, Petersham, Massachusetts, United States - Inc-BW-C-19-M | ecosystem: Environmental > Terrestrial > Soil >...
CGCCGCCGAAGTGGAGAAGGTCGCCCGTGCCGCACCCGGCGCGAAGGTGTTCTGCCGCATCCTCTATGACTGCGCCGGCGCCGAATGGCCGCTGTCGCGCAAGTTCGGCTGCGACCCGGAGATGGCGGTCGAGGTGCTCGACCTCGCCAAGCGCCTTCGCCTGGAGCCGTGCGGCATCTCCTTCCATGTCGGCTCGCAGCAGCGCAAGGTGAAGGCGTGGGACCGTGCGCTGGCGATGGCCTCGCAGGTGTTCCGCGACTGCGCCGAGCGCGGCATCAACCTGACCCTGGTCAACATGGGCGGCGGCTTCCCGACCAAGTACCTCAAGGACGTTCCGCCGGTCGTGCAGTACGGCCGGTCGATCTTCCGTGCGCTGCGCAAGCATTTCGGCAACCAGATCCCGGAAACCATCATCGAGCCGGGACGCGGCATGGTCGGCAATGCAGGGATCATCGAGTCCGAAGTCGTCCTGATCTCCAGGAAGAGCGACGAGGACGAGGTGCGCTGGGTGTACCTGGACATCGGCAAGTTCGGCGGTCTCGCCGAGACCATGGACGAGTCGATCCGCTACGCCATCCGCACCCCGCATGACGGGGCCGAGATGACGCCGTGCGTGCTCGCGGGGCCGACCTGCGATTCCGCCGACGTGCTGTACGAGAAGATGCCGTATCCGCTTCCGGTGACGCTCGAGATCGGCGACAAGGTGCTGATCGAGGGGACCGGGGCCTATACGTCGACTTACTCGTCGGTGGCCTTCAACGGCATCCCGCCGCTCAGGACCTACCACATCTGATCCGCCTCGCTTGAGGCTCGGCTAGAATCGGGAGCCGGCGCGCCGGCTCCCTCCTCCTTCATCGCGATTTACTGAACGACGCTCCGCGGCGTGAACCGCCGCTGGAGCGAGGACTGACGTGCCATGACCGAATTGCGGAAGACCCCCGTTGACCTCACCTCGAAAGCCGCTCCGTTCGCGATCCGTGCGGAGCGGACTTCCGACGTCGTCGCGCGTGAAGCGCTGCTGGATGCCTGCTTTGGCGACAACCGCCATGCGCGCACCTGCCAGCGCCTGCGTGACGGACGCACGCCCGCCGAAGGCCTTGCCTTGTCGGCGGTGGCGCGAGGGAAACTCGTGGGCACCGTGCGGTTGTGGCACGTCAGCGCCGGGGGAATCCCGGCGCTCATCCTCGGCCCGCTGGCGGTAGGCGGCGCGTACCGCAAGCTCGGGGTCGGGGCCGCGCTGATGGACCATGCGCTCGCGGCGGCGAGAGCGCGTGGCCATCGCGCGGTTCTTCTCCTCGGCGACGCGCCCTATTATGTGCGCTTCGGCTTCTCGGCGCAGAAGACCGGCGAGCTGCAGCTCCCCGGCGCGTTCGAGCGCGAGCGGCTGCTGGCGCTCGAACTGGTTGACGGCGCGCTCGATGGCGCCTGGGGCATGATCGTGCCGACCGGCGCCTCCGCGCTCAAGCGCAAGACGGTCCGGGCGAAGAAGGCGCTGCGCACCGCAGCCGCCGTGGCATAGGCGCTGCCACCATGGCGAAGAACCGTCCCGCGCGCGCTGTTGCGCGTCCCCGCTTCCGTGGTGCCGTCACCACGATCATGCTGATCCTGATGACGGTCATGATCGTGAGGGACATCATCGTCCGCCGCTGGGGCTCGCCCCCGGCCTCCCCCGACGTCACCCGGCGTTTGCCCTGAGCTGCCGCCGAACCTTCCTCGCTTGCACAAGCGGGAAAAAAAACCTTAAACCGGCCGTAACCCGAACCCGAGGTGCGAGATGTCACGACGCCTGATTTCAACCGGCTCGCCCTTTGAGAAGACCGCCGGCTACAGCCGCGCCGTGGTCGACGGCGATTTCTGCTTTGTCGCGGGAACCACCGGCTATGACTACGCCACCATGACCATGCCGGCCGATGTCACGAGGCAGTCACGGAACTGCTTCAAGACCATCGAAGCCGCCTTGAGCGAGGCCGGCTTCGCGATGGCCGATATCGTCCGTGCGACCTACTACATCACCGACGCCAGGGACGCGGATGCGCATCTGGCGGTCTGTGGTGAGGTCCTCGGTGACATCCGTCCCGCCGCAACCCTTCTCGTCGTCGTCGGCCTTTACAAGCCCGAGATGAAAATCGAGATCGAAGTGACCGCCAAGCGACGCAGCGCCTGATCACCAGCCCCCTTTGTCCGTCAGCACTTTTCCGGAGAGACCAAAGAAGATGAGCCCCGCCTCGCCAATCCATGCGAAAATTTCCGGCCCTATTGTCATGATCGGCTTCGGCTCGATCGGCAAGGGCACCCTGCCCCTGATCGAGCGGCATTTCGACTATGACAAGAAGCGCTTTGTCATCATCGATCCGCATGAGGACGGCGAGCTCGCGAAGAAGCACGGCGTGCGCTTCATCAAGCAGGGCGTCACCCGCGACAATTACCGCGAATTGCTGGTGCCGCTGCTCACCGAAGGCGGCGGCCAGGGTTTTTGCGTCAACCTGTCGGTCGACACCTCCTCCGTCGACATCATGACGCTGTGCCGGGAGATCGGCGCGCTCTATATCGACACGGTGGTCGAGCCGTGGACCGGATTCTATTTCGACAAGAGCATGGGCACCGAGAAGCGCTCGAACTACGCGCTGCGCGAGACCCTGCTTGCCGCCAAGCACAAGAGCCCGGGCGGCACAACCGCGGTTTCCACCTGCGGCGCCAATCCCGGCATGGTGTCGTGGTTCGTCAAGCAGGCGCTGATCAACATCGCGGAGGACGCCGGCACGCCCTTCAACGAGCCGAAGAGCCGCGAGGGCTGGGGCCAGCTCGCGCACAAGCTCGGCGTCAAGGGCATCCATATCGCCGAACGCGACACCCAGCGCTCCAAGAAGCCGAAGCCGATGAACGTGTTCGTCAACACCTGGTCGGTGGAAGGCTTTGTGTCGGAAGGCATGCAGCCGGCCGAGCTCGGCTGGGGCACGCATGAGAAGTGGATGCCGGACAATGGCCGCACCCATCCCGACGGCTGTGGTGCGGCGATCTATCTGCTGCAGCCCGGCGCCAACACGCGCGTGCGCTCGTGGTGCCCGACGCCCGGCGCGCAATATGGCTTCCTTGTCACCCACAACGAGTCGATCTCGATCGCCGACTATTTCACCGTGCGCGACGGCGAGAAGGTGATTTATCGCCCGACCTGCCACTACGCCTATCACCCGGCGAATGACGCGGTGCTGTCGCTGCACGAGATGTTCGGCGCCACCGGGCGGATGCAGCCGAAGTGGCACATCCTGGACGAGCACGAGATCGAGGACGGCATCGACGAACTTGGCGTGCTGGTCTATGGCCACGCGAAAAAAGCCTACTGGTACGGCTCCCAGCTCTCGGTCGAGGAGACGCGGCAGATCGCGCCCTACCAGAACGCCACCGGCATGCAGGTGTCCTCCGCCGTGCTCGCCGGCATGGTCTGGGCGCTGGAAAACCCGACTGCCGGCATCGTCGAAGCCGACGAAATGGATTTCCGCCGCTGCCTGGAAATCCAGATGCCGTATCTCGGTCCGGTGAAAGGTTTCTACACCGACTGGACGCCGCTGACCGATCGCCCCGGATTATTTCCGGAGGACATCGATACGTCTGATCCATGGCAGTTCAGGAATATTCTGGTGCGGTGACGCACCACTCTCCTCTCGTCATTCCGGGATGGCCCGAAGGGCCAAGCCCGGAATCCATAACCACAGCCGGTGGATATGGATTCCGGGCTCGCCGCTTCGCGGCGCCCCGGAATGACGATCTTTATTTCGCCAGATAGTCGAACGCCACGGTCCCCAGACCCAGCGTCAAGTCCGCCTTGAAATGCATCGCCGACACCACCTCGCGCACCGGCAGGCGGGCGACGTCGCAGAGCGCGTGCGGGAACAGGCCGAGCGCGGCGGGGCCGGTCCAGGCTTCCTTCAGCGTGATGTCCTCGAGTTGAAAGCGCACCAGCTCGCAGATGCGCGCGCTGCCGTCGACATGCGGGATGATCTTCAGAATAAAGTTCGGCGCGTGCATCGATTTCAGCACGGTTTCGTGATCGGCATAGCGGTGTTTGTAGCCCATGGTGGCGGAAACGCAGAGCACCGAGCCGTAGTGCAGCGAGCCGACCAGCACATCGCTCTCGACCTCGATCTTGGGCCGCGCCAGCTTTTTCGGAAAGCCCCAGAGCTCGCGGCCGCCGGCGATCGGGCCTTCGTCATCCAGATACATCGCGTGGGTGTAGGCGCCCACCTCACCCTTGAAGCGCACCGGAATCACCTGCCCGGTCTCGGTGTAGTCGCCGAAACCGGTGGAATCGGGCATGCGGATGAATTCGTACTTCACCACGGATTCCGCGACCTCCAGCGGCTCCGGCACCACAGCCGCGAGCGCGTCGGGATCGGTCTTGTAGGTGATGACGAAATATTCGCGGTTGAAGAAGCGATAGGGCCCCGGCGGGAAGGACGGGTTGGTCAGCGGCATCGAATAGGCGTTTCGCCTGACGTCATCGATCTTCATGGTTTGGCCTCGCTGTGTGTTGGCACGCCATTATGGGGCGGCAGTGCGACATCGGCGAGACCTTAAAATCGGCAAAACGTCAACCTCATGGTGAGGAGGCGCGTCAGCGCCGTCTCCGGACGATGCTTCGCATCGCCGGGAGAACCATGAGGCCCGTGGCCCATCCTTCGAGACGCCGCTGCGCGGCTCCTCAGGATGCGGGCGGAGTATGTGGCGCCCTAATGGTGGCGGATTATTTCTTCTCCGGAATTGGCGGCGCCATCTTCTCCGCGGGCGCAGGCGGCAGCGCGGGCGTGGCGCCTTGCCTCTCGGCTTGCGCGTCGGGCCGGGCCGGAACGGGCGCCGGCGAGGTCGGGCGGGTGCCACCCGGCATTGATTCAGCGGGCTTATCGCTCGAAGGCGATGGAGAAGGCGTGGCCTGCAGGGGCTGGCCCGGCGTGCCGGTAGCCTGCGCCATCTGCAGCTGATTTTGCGCCTGAAGCTTCGCCAGCGAGAGGCCGGTCATCGCCAGCCCTGCCGTCAGCAGCAGGATGGAAAGCCACAGCCGCCAGCCAACAGCGCACTTGGTATCGGGCGACATCTCGTTCATGCGCAAGATCCTCCGCGGCTATGAACGGCTGGGTCGGTCCAATGGTTCCCCCTGGAACCTGCGGCTAAAGCGGCAGGATACCGGCGGCGCCTTCCTCATCGGCGAAAGCGAGCAGCGTGCCCTTGGCGTTCCAGCCGAGCGCAGCCACTGCGGCCGTGCCATTCCGGCGTACCAGGATTTCCGCGCCGTCCTCGAGCCGCACCATCAGGACGGTGCCGTCGCTGTAGCCGCAGGCGAGGATGTCCTGCCTGGGATGACAGGCGACCACAGTAGCGCGCGCTTGCAGCGGCGCCAGCATGGCGGGCTCCTTGCCCATCGGTCCGTCCTTGCTCGCGAACGGCCACATGATCACCATGTCGGCGCCCGAGGTCGCCAGGAATTTGCCGCCGGCGCTCCACGACATCGATCTGACGCGACCGGGATAGCCGGACATGCGCATGTGCCTGTTGTCGGCAAGCCGCCAGCCATGCAGCGCCGGCTCATGCATCGCGGTGACCAGGAATTTGTTGTCGGGGCTGAAGCTGACACCGAGATGCGAGCCGGCCCATTCCAGGAATTCGCCGTTGGCCGCCATGTTTGGAAACCACAGCGTCACGCCGTTGTAATGCGCGATCGCGATCCGCAGTCCTTTAGGCGCAAAAGCGAGGCCGCCGACGGTCGACGGCACCTCGAAGGACTTGTCCTCGTTCTTGCCGCTGCGGACGAAGGCGGTCTTGCCGACCGACCAGGCCACGGCGCCGTCCGGATGCAGCGCGACATTGTCGATCCAGCGCCGTTTTGGATCGACTGTTAGCTCAGTCACCTCGCCCTTGGCGTCGACCGCGACCAGCTTGCCGTTGTCGCCGCCCATGACAATGCGCTTGCCGTCGGAGGCCGCACACAAGATGCCGCCGCTCAGCACCTCGACTTTGGAAATCTCGCCCGCGGCATCGACAAACGACACATTGTCCTCGGCGCCGACAAAGCAGGCCTTGTCGCCGAGGAAATGCACCGATGTGACCGGCGCGCCGATCGCAACCGGCCGCACGCGGTCGGTGACGGAAACGATGGAGGCCTGCTCGCCGCTGGTTGTGAGGTCGCTCATTACGTCGTGATGCAGCTTTCAAAGCCGTCGCGGATCGCCTGCTCCGGCAATTCGCGGCCGATGAAGACGAGACGGCTTTCGCGCTTCTCGTCGCTCTTCCATTTCCGCTGGTGATCACCCTCCAGCATCATGTGCACGCCCTGGAACACGTAGCGGTCCTCATCGTCGGTGAAGGCCAGAATGCCCTTCGATCGGAGGATCTTCTGGCCCTCGGTCGCGACCAGGTTCTGCAGCCACGGCATGAACTTGGTGGGATCGAGCGGCTTGTCGGTTTTCAGCGACAGCGATTGCATGTCCTCGTCGTGATAATGCTTCAGGCCGTGACCGTGGCCATGGTCGTGATCATGATGGTGGTCATGGCCATGATGGTGGTCGTGATCATGGTCATGATCATCGACTTCGAGGAAATCCGGCTCGATGTCGAGGATGCGGTCGAGATCGAACGCGCCGCGCTCCAGCACGTCCGACAGGGCCACCTTGCAGCGCTCGGTGCGATGCAGTTTTGCGTAGGGGTTGATGCCGCGGATGCGCGCTTCGACTTCGGCGAGCTCGCCTTTGGAAACGAGATCGGTCTTGTTCAGCACGATGACATCGGCGAATGCGATCTGGTTTTTCGCTTCCGGCGCGTCCTTCAGGCGGTCGGACAGCCATTTGGCGTCGGCGACGGTGACAACGGCGTCGAGCCGCGCGTTCTTCTGCACGTCCTCGTCGACAAAGAAGGTCTGCGCCACCGGCGCCGGATCGGCGAGCCCCGTGGTCTCGACAATGATGGCGTCGAACTTGCCCTTGCGCCGCATCAAGCCTTCCATGATGCGCACGAGGTCGCCGCGCACGGTGCAGCACACGCAGCCATTGTTCATCTCGAATACTTCCTCATCGGCGCCGATGATGAGGTCGTTGTCGATGCCGATCTCGCCGAATTCGTTGACGATGACCGCGTATTTCTTGCCGTGGTTTTCCGACAGGATGCGGTTCAAAAGCGTGGTCTTGCCGGCGCCGAGATAACCGGTCAGCACGGTCACGGGGATCTTGGAAGCTTCAGCCATAACAACCTCAGAAACGGGAAAGGCGTCATGGCATCCTGCCATGTCGCCTTGGTTTTATTGAGCATGATCTTATCGGAAAACCGGTACCCACTTTTCCGGATCACGCTCTCGCGGCGCCTGCTGGCCGGTGGGGTGGCCCCCACCCCTCAATTGCCGAGCGCGCTGGTCAGGGCCTTTATATTGTGCCTGACGAGGTCAATGTAAGTGGGGGCAGGCCCCTTTTCGCCGGTCAAACTGTCCGAATAGAGGGTGCCGCCGGCCTTCGCCCCGGTCTCGGCCGCGATCCGGGCGATCAGCCGGTCGTCGCTGAGATTTTCCAGAAATACCGCCGGGATTTTCTCGGCCCTGATCTGGCTGATCAGGGCGGCGATGTCGCGGGCGCTGGGCTCGGTCTCGGTGGAGACGCCGACAGGCGCCACGAACTCGACGCCATAGGCGGCGGCGAAATAGCCAAAGGCGTTGTGGGTCGTGATCACCTTGCGCCGCTCGGGCGGAATTTTTGCGATGGCTGAGCGCACCTCGGCCTCGAGCGCGTCCAGCTCTTTCAGATAGCGTTCCGCATTGGCGCGGAAGACGGCCGCGTTCGCGGCGTCGGCCGCTATCAACGCGTCACGGATGTTGGCGACATAGAGTTTCGCGTTCGCGACCGACTGCCAGGCATGCGGGTCGGCGTCGGAACCGTGCTGGAGCGGCGTGACGCCGTTCGATGCCGTGACGATGGTGGCCTTGCTGCCGGCGGATTGCACCAGCCGTGGCAGCCAGCCTTCCAGCCCGAGCCCGTTGATGAAGAGAATTTTGGCGTCGGCGTTTTTCTTCGCATCGGATGGTGCCGGCGTGTAGACATGCACATCGCCGTTGGGGCCGACCAGGGTCACCACATTGACCTTGTCGCCGCCGACATTTTTCACGAAGTCAGCGAGGATGGAAAAACTCGCAACGACATTGAGGCGATCTTCGGCGCGCAGCGGTGTCGCGACCAGCGCAACGGCAAATGCAATGAGCCAAAGCCGCCGCATGGTCAGGCTTCGAGATGGCGGCCGGGGAAGAGCTGCCGCATCAGCCCGCCGACGCTGCCGAACAGCACGGAGGCGATATAGAGCCCAGCCGCGACCAGGATGATCGCGGGCCCCGAGGGAATGCCGGTCTGGAACGAAAGCACCAGGCCGGCATAGCCCGACAGCATCGCGCTGACGACCGCGATACAGATCATGCCCGTGATATCGCGCGACCAGAACCGCGCAATTCCCGCCGGCAGGATCATCAGGCCGACCGCAAGCAAGGTGCCGAGCGCCTGGAAGCCAGAGACGAGGTTGATGACGACGAGCGCGAGAAAGGCGAGATGCGAAGGCGTGCCGGCGCGGCTCACGGTGCGGAGAAACAGCGGATCGACGCTTTCGATCACCAGCGGCCGATAGATCACCGCCAGCACCAGGAGCGTAATCGTCGCATTGAAGGCAACGACCAGCAGGGTCTGGTCATCCATGGCAAGGATATTGCCGAACAGCACGTGCAGCAGGTCGATATTGGTGCCCTTGACCGAGACGATGGTGACGCCCAGCGCGAGCGAGGCGAGATAGAAGGTCGCGAGCGACGCGTCTTCCTTTACCCCAGTCGAGCGCGCGACCACGCCGGCCAACAGCGCCACCAGAAAGCCCGCGATCAGGCCGCCCAGGATCATCGCCAGGAGATTGAGCCCATAAAGCAGGAAGCCGATCGCCGCGCCCGGCAGGATCGCATGCGCCATGGCGTCGCCGACCAGGCTCATCCGCCGCAGCATCAAAAACACGCCGATCGGCGCCCCGCCGAGCGACAGCGCGATGATCGCCGCCAGCGCACGGCGCATGAACTCGAATTCGGTGAAGGGCGCGACCAGCGCGGCATAAAGCGACACGGTCAGGCGGCCCGCAATGGAGGATCGACGACGCAGGCGGCAGCCTCCTCGTCAAAGGCTTCGCACATCCGCATCGCCACCAGCAGATTCTCCGGCGTCAACACTTCCGCGGTTGGACCCCAGGCGACCGGCCCGCGTGCGAGCAGCAAGGTCTCGGGAAAATTGTCACGCACCATCTCCAGATCATGCAGTGCCGCCAGCACCGTGCGGCCCTCTTCGCGCCAGCGCTTGACCAGCATGAGCAGATCGCGCGCGGTGCGGGAGTCGATGGCATTGAAGGGCTCGTCGAGTACGATCAGCCGCGCATCCTGCAGCATCACGCGCGCGAACAAGAGGCGCTGCAGCTGCCCGCCGGAGAGCGTGCCGATGGTGCGGTTCTCGAAACCGGTGAGGCCGACCGCGGCCAGCGCCTGCGCCATCTTCCCGCGCCCGGCCTTGCCGATGCCGCCGAACGGACCGGTCGCGCGCCACAGTCCGGTGCCAACGAAGTCGAACACGGTAATGGGAAAGCTGCGGTCGATGTCGGCGGTCTGCGGCAGATAGGCGATGTCGCGCGCATCGAGGCCGCCGAGCGAGATCGAGCCGGAGAGCGGCTTGAGGATGCCGGTGAGCCCGCGGAACAGCGTCGACTTGCCGGCGCCGTTGGGACCGACAACAGCCAGCAACGCGCCGGCTGCGACCTCGCCCGAGAGATGATGCACCGCCGGGTGGCGGTCATAGCCGAGCGTGACGTTGCGGAGGGCTAGTTGCGCGGGCATGCTTACCTCATCGCCAGCCACACGACCGCCCACAGGCAGGCGCTGACCGCGAACGCAGCGGCGAGCCGTGAGGCGACGGGCATGCGCAGGATCGACCAGGCCGCGGCCTGCGCCGGATGCGGCGATGCGGGCCCGTGGCTATGGGCGTGGCTGTGGCCGTGATCGTGTTGAACCATTCAAAGACGTTATAATATAACATTACACTTGCCAAGGCGATCAAGGCCTTAGGGTTTACCGATCGCCATGGCGGTGGCGGCGGCCAGGAACGGCAGCGGGATCGAGACCGCGGCCCGAAACCACACAAATTTGGCCGGCATGAACGGGATTTCCCACAGCAAGAGCCGCTGGAAGGCGAACAGCGCCCAGGCGACCACATAGGCCAGGACCTGCGGCGGCCCGCCGCCGGCCTTCAGCGCCACCGCGCCGATGGAGAAGCCGATCACCGGCCCACCCGGGGTCGCCGCGCCCGCGACCACGGCGGTCGCTACCCCAAGCCAGCCGCTGTTCGGCCCGAGCCAGCCGGTGATGATCTCCTGCGGGATGACGGCGGCGATATAGCCCGAGCCGAGCACGCCGAGCGCGATGCGCGGCACGACGTTGATGAAATCCCAGGTGCCTTCGCGCAGCGAGGAAGCCATCACCTTCGGCCCGCGCTGATACGCGATGAAGCCGACGCCGATCACCGAGCCCCACAGGATGATGTCGATCAAGAGCGCCGCGCTCATTCGTCCTCGTCCTTCGCGGTGTACATCCGCACATAGACGAAGCGGCCGAAGGCGCCTGCGATGAGCGGCAGCGGCAGGCAGATCACGATGCGCCACAACGTGAAGTCGGTGCCCATGATCGGCAATTCCCAGGCGATCGCGCGGCCATAGCCGATCAGGGTCCAGCTCACGACCATGGAAATGGTGGCGCCGAAATCGGCGCCGACGGTGAGCAGCGCACTCGCCACCGGATACGCCGTGAACGGGCCGCCCGGCAGGATCGCGCCGAAGGCGGTGCCGATCAAAAGCCCCTTCAGCCCGGAGTTCGGGCCGAGCGAGCGCGAGACCTTGTCGTGCGGCAGGATCTCCGCAATGAAGGCCCCGAGCAGGCAGCCCGCGAACACGCGCGGCAGGATGCCGCCGAACAGCGCCAGATCATGGGTCAGGATTTCGAGGACGCCGGACAAGCCGTCGCGGCGCCAGACCAGTGTGGCGCTGATCGCGACCAGCACGACGATCGTGATCATCGACCAGCCGATCGGCTTGCGCTTTCGGCGCGGCGCCGGCTCGGCATCCGCGGCCTCTTCTCCAGTTTCTTGGGCGATCGCCGCCGGGTCTTTTAATGGAAGGTCTGACAAGGGCTTAGGCGCTGCCGCGGATGGGACATCCACTCTGCTTAGTGGCGCGCCGTGAGCGATGCAAACGGAAGTGCGGCCAAACCCATGCGCGTGTGAGCGGGACCCATGCGCGATTGGGCCTGAGGTCAGATAGACGGGAAACAGCTTCGCGATCGACAGGACGATTGCTCAAGCGAAAAGGGGCGGCAGCGTTCGCCACCGCCCCCTGTATTTTTCGTCATTGCCGGCGATCAGCTCGCCTTGCCAAACATCTCGTCGACATGATCCCAGTTGATGAGATTCTCGACAAACGCCTTCAGGTAATCCGGACGGCGGTTGCGATAGTCGATGTAGTAGGAGTGCTCCCAGACATCGCAGCCGAGGATTGGCGTGGCGCCATGCACCAGCGGATTCTCGCCGTTGGGGGTCTTGGAGATTTCGAGCTTGCCGTTCTTGACCTGGAGCCAGCACCAGCCGGAGCCGAACTGGCCGACGCCCGCAGCGGCGAAATCGGTCTTGAACTTTTCGAACCCGCCGAGGTCCTCGTTGATCTTCTTTTCCAGCCGGCCCGGCAGCTTGCTGCCGCCGCCGTTCGGCTTCATCCAGCTCCAGAAGTGGATGTGGTTGTAGTGCTGGCCCGCGTTGTTGAACACCGCGGCGTTCTTGTTGTAGGAGCCCTTCACGATCTCCTCGAGGGACTTGCCTTCGAATTCGGTCCCCTTGATCGCGTTGTTGCCGTTGGTGACATAGGCCTGATGGTGCTTGTCGTGGTGGAATTCCAGCGTTTCCTTCGACATATGGGGCCCGAGGGCGTCATAGGCGTAAGGCAGGGGGGGAAGCGTAAAGGTCATGGGATGTGTCCGGGAACTGTGGGAGACGTGACTTAACGGGCCCCCCTTATAGAAGGTTCCAACGGTCTCCGACACCCGCATTTTCCGCAAAAAGCCGGCTGCGGGGTGCGCAGGGGTGTTTGCAAACCGTCATCGGCTGGAATTAAATCGGGCGATACGACAATTCGTTTCTTGAAGCACGTTTGAGGGGGGAATCATGGCAATCCGTGTCACCCGTGCCCTTGCAGCGCTTGCAATGCTGGTCTCGACACTGCCGGTTGCCGGCAACGCCGCCGGAACGGTTGTCCGGGCGCGCTTCTCGTTCGACGCGCTCGCCAACTGCACCAAGCCTGCCGTGCAGAACTATCCCGTTCACGCCGAAGGAACGGGCACCCTTTCCACCGATCGCACCGCGACCCTCGATATGAGGTCCAATATCCAGAGCCGGGAGACTTACACCGCGAAGCTCGGCGCCAAGCCGACCGAAGCGCTCGGGGGCTCGGCCTCGCTCCGCGTTGTGAGCCAACACACGCTTCGCGCGGTGCGCGAATACCCCAACAACCTGATTATTGTCACCATGACCGTCGTCGGCAAATCCTGCACGATGCGGATTGATAACCGGCTGAAGCCGGGCAAGCGGGAATACACCTTTTTGGGCAGCGGCGGCGTTGCGTTCTGTTCCAAGCCGCGCATGACCCACGCCGAATGCACCGCCTATTGAGCGGTTCGGGCAAACCTCCGGAAGTGCGCGCCGTTCACTCGCAGAACGACGTCCCGTTATAGACGAAGCATTTGCGTCCGCCGCCCGGGCCTGGTGCGGTCCGCTGCCGGGCGACCGCCTTCGGCGCGCGCTCCGGCTTCGGCCGGCAGCTGCCGTTCGGCGCCAGCACCTGGTCGGCATCGCAGGTGATCTTCACGCAATGGTCGCCGCTCGCACGAAAGCCGCGATCGCATTCGAGCGGGCACACCCGCCCCGGCTTCGCCCTGACCGCATCGAGCGCATCGAGGCTTGCGAGCTTGGCATCGAATTTGGTGCCGGCGTTTTCGTTGAACAACGACAGCGCCTTGCGGGCGGAAGCGCTCCATTCGTCGTCGATGTCGCCGGCCTTGCAGCCGACCCGGCGCAGCTCGCTCTGCAGCGATCGAGCTATTTCCTGCGCCGTCGGCCCGCCGGGCTTTGGCGGCTCGGGGGTCGTGACAGGTGCCGGCGGAAGCATGGCGACCGCGGCCTGATCCGGCTTGTCCGAGCCGATCCGCGTCTCCATGGGCCTGGGCGGTTCGGCCGTGACGATCTTCGAATCGTCGGATGGCTTGGCTTTCTGGGCGTCGGCGAGCTTGTTGCGCTGGGCCCTGGCGAGGTCGGCGTAGAAGCCGGACGGATGGGCCTCGATGAAGGAATTCCAAACTTCCATGGTGCCGACGCGTTCGGCGAGCTCATAGTCGCGGCGGATATCGGCATTGCTGTTCGGCACGGGTGCCGGCAGCGATGGCGGAGATTCGGGTGCCGCGACCAGCGCCACGTCATTGCCGCCGAGCGAATTGGTCGTATACGGCTCCTGCTGATTGCCGGTCGCGCTCATCACGTCGTCGCGGACGTAGCCGAAGGCTTTGCGGATATCGAGGCCCGGCCGCGTCAGATGTTTCAGCAGCGCCGTCGTGAACGGGCTGTGCTGGCCGTCGCCATCGGCGGCGGTCGAGCCTTCCCTGGCGGCAAAGGCGATAAAGGTGTTCGGCCGGTTCGCTTCCACGCCGACCAGCCCGCGGCTGACGGCGCGCGAGGCCAGCGTCCGCTTCATCCGTTTCGCAAACGGATTGTCGCGGCAAGCATCGAGAATGACGAGCCGCAATTTTGACGCGGGCTCGGCCGCGAGCAGCATGCGGTTGAGCGACACCGCCTCGTCGTCGACATCGGCATCGCGCTCGAGCACGGCGTCAACGGGCACCACATAGTTGCTGCCGTCGACCTCGAGCCCGTGGCCGGCGAAATAGATCACGGCGATGTCGGCGCCGCGGGCGGAATCGGTGAATTCGCGGAGCGCCCGGCGCATGTCCTGCGATTTCAGGTCGCGCCGCGACACCACCACGTCAAAGGCGGCGTTCTTGAACATGTCGGCCATGGCGGCCGCGTCATTGACGGGGTTGGCGAGCGCCGCGACGCTCTGATAGCTCGAATTGCCGATGACGAGCGCCACGCGCTTGCCGGCCAGCGCCGGCTGGTTGGCAAGACAGCAAGCCCATGCAATAGCAAGGAAGGCGGCAAGCCGGCGCATCGCGCTTTTCCGGATTTTGTCGCGAAATCATACCATCTGGCGATATGACAGCAAGGCAAGCGCGCCCACTGTGGGATCGATCACAACCCGCCACAGAAAATCGGGAAAAAGGCGATGAGCATCGAGATCGACGTCCTCAACGGCGACGCCTCCTGGAAGCGGGTCGAGGCCCTGAATCACGCGGTGTTCGGGCCGCACATCATCGAGAAATTGCCCTGGGGCCATATCGAATGGGCGCATGCCGATCTGCGCGCGCTGATCGATGCGCCCGAGGGCTCCCTCGCCTGCCACGTCGGCATCTATTTCCGCACCATCACCTGGAACGGCCACCGGATCCATGTCGGCGGCATCGGCGGCGTCATGACCCGCGAGGACTGCCGCCGCCGCGGCTATGCCAGCCTCGCGCTGGACGCGGCGATCGAGACCATGCGCGCCAACGAAGCCGTGCGCTTTGCGGTGCTGTTCTGCGAGGAACACAATTTCGCATTCTACCAGGCGCGCGGCTGGCATCCCTTCACCGGCGAGGTCTATTGCGAGCAGGAGAGCGGCCGCATCCGCTTCGACCTGATGGCGCCGTTCGTCTTCGACATCCGCCGCGCGCCGCGCGACGGCGTGCTCGATCTCAACGGCCTGCCCTGGTGATCGCACCGGATCCGCCCGTTACGCGGCCATGGCTTTCAGCGCGGTCGCGGCCGACGCGTAGCCGCCGCGGGCGCCGTCGATGAAATGCACATGGTCGGCACGCATCACCGACGGCGTGAAGCAGGTCATCATCGCCGCGTCCTGCCGGTGCAGCCCATGGCGCACGATGCCGTTCTCGGCCGCCTTGGCGAGGCGTTCGGTCAGCGCGCTTGCCAGCTCCTCGGTGCAATCCAGGATCATGCGCAAGCCGTCGTCATATTTGCGGAAGTCGGAATTTTCGACCACCTGCTGCACGTAATTCTTCGGCACGAACGCGCCGACCTTGATGCCGAAGCGCATCACCACATAGGCCCAGAGCGTCAGCGCGAGCACTGCGCCCTTGCGCGCAAACAGCGGCCCGCCACGCGCCGCGCGCGCCTCGTAGTCGAGGCCTTGCGGCGGCCATTTCAACGGCGGACCGCCCGGCGGCACCGGCCGCCCCGCGTCCGGCGTGCGCTCGACGAGCTGGATGACATCCTCGATCACCTTGCGGAACGCGAGCGGATCGGCGTTGGGCGCCGGCACCACCAGCACCGAGAGGATCAGCCCGCGCGCGGCCGGAATTTCCTCGAAGCGGCAGGAGAGCCCCGACAAATCCGGCTGCGTGCCGGGTGACGCCGCGTCAACCACGAAGTCGCCGCGCTTCATCGCGGCTTCCGCCCAGCCCAGCCCGCCGCCGGAGAACATCGCATAGGACAGATTGGCCGACGGCCCGAACCGCGCGACCCGCACGTCGAGCCCTTGCGCGCGGATTGCGCCGACGGGCACCAGCGCCACCCGCATGACGAGATCAAGGTCCTCCCTGACCCAGGTCGCGGTCGCCGCCAGCGCCTCGCGGGCGGCGGCGAGATCGTCGGGCGAGACCGCAAAGCTCGCGCCATCGCCGCCGAACACGAAGGGAAATTCGCGGCCGCCCAGCGCATTGGTCACGGAGACGATGACAGCCGCGCCCGCCATGTTGACCGCCTTGTAGCGCTGCGCGGCGATCGCCTTGGTCGATTCCACGATATCTGCGACACCGACCGTCCAGTCATCCGGCAACGGCGCATAGAGCTGCGGCTCCATCAGGCTGGTAAAGCCGCGGAACACCGGAATGCCGCCATAGAAGGTGTCGCTGCCGCCGGGGGTGGTCATCGGTGGGATCGTCCGATCCAGATTTTCGTGGAGATACGGTCGATTTGAATAAACGGGTTCATTTAAAAATATCGGAGCCGAACGTCGAATGCAAAAGCGGGCCGAAAGCCCCATGCTTTCAGCGGCCTCCCCGACGGCGGCGACCGGATGACGCAGCGCAAGTCCGCTTTCCCCGTCATCGAAAAATAGCGCGTCCTCTGTTACTCCTCAGTCCATGACCGACCAGGCCCCTACGCAGATCAACGTGCACGCGCTCCAGATCGGGGACCGCATCAATACGGCCGGCTTTGAGGGCGAGATCCTGTCGAGCACGCCGCTCGCCGTGCGCGTCGGCACCTATGGCCTCGCCGTGGTGTTTCGCTATGGCGTCGCCGTCCTCCTCGGGCTCACGGCGGACCAGGAGGGGGAGTTCCTCGAGCGGTTGAGCGGGCGCACCTCCGGCAAGATCACCCCGCACGAGGAGGAATGGGCGAAGGTCCAGGTCGCGAGGGAAGCCGAGGAGCCGATCCCGGTCGGCGGGCCGATCCAGGTCCGCGAAATGTCGCTGGAGCGGCTCCTGGTCGTAGCCGATGCGCTGGCCAAGAGCGTGGTGCTCGGGCGCGATGAGCGCGAGGTCGCCAATGTCTTCGACACCATCGAGCCGCTCGCGCGCGAGCTTGCCACGTCCGGCCAGACCTCGAAGAGCCGAACCGACCTGTTGAAACTGCTCGGCAACTCGCTGCTGGTGCAGCACCGCGTGTCGGGCCGCGTCGCCGTCGACGAGAAGCCCGACGTGCTGTGGGACCGCCCCGATCTCGAACGGCTCTATGCCCGGCTCGAGGACGAATATGAGCTCTCCGAGCGCGTCGAGATCCTGAACCGCAAGCTCGAAGTGATCTCCGACACCGCCACCACGCTCGCCGATATCATCGACGCCAAGCGTACGCTGCGCCTGGAACTGATCGTGATCTTCCTGATCGCGTTCGAAATCGTGGTGACCGGCTATGAGATCTATGCTCGCGGCGGGCATTGAAGCATTTAATCTAAGATTGCACTTTATGTATTGTGCACGTATCGTCGATACGAACCTTTTTGTTAGATCGAACAGACATCCTGGAGTGGACCGATGGCACCAAGCCGCATCCTGTTCGTTCGTCACGCCGAGAAGCCGGGCGAGCCGCCTTGCACGAACGATAACGGCGTGAAGCGGAGCGGCGAAAAGGACGACGAAAGCCTCGCGGTGCGCGGCTGGCAGCGCGCAGGTGCGCTGGTGCATTTCTTCGCCTCGCAACAGGACCGATGCCCGGATGTGATCTTTGCCGCCGGCATCGGAGAAGAGAGCCCCAGTCACCGGCCGAAGCAGACGGTGATGCCGCTGGCAGAATGTCTCGGCATCAAGATCAACGAAAGCCATCTGAAGAACGACATCAAGCCGCTGATGAAGGACGTCCTGGGCCGCGACGGCAAGGTGCTGGTCTCATGGGAACACACGCTTATCCCCAAACTCATCAAACAAATTCCTGGTGCACCCGCCGTTCCCACGGAATGGCGGAAGGAGCGCTTTGATATCGTCTGGGTTCTCGACCGCGTCGGCGATGGCTGGAAGTTCTCGCAAATCCCGCAGATGCTGCTGGCCGGCGACAGCGATCAGTTCATCACCTGACGCGTGGGCGCAGCTTACGGCCGCTTCAGCTCCGTCACCCGGAACGGCTCCAGCGTGTCGATCGCGTCAGCCGACTGCGTGTGATAGCTGAAGCGGAAGTAGCGCACGGTGATGCCGTCTTTGGTGAAATCGGCAAGGATGAAGCCGTTTTCCTCGATCGGCTTCAAGTCCTCCACCATGGTCAGATGCGTCGAGGGCGTGGCGCCGATGCCGCGGAAGGCGGAGGGCCAGCCGCGGTCGCCGGTGCCGAGCGGACCCGACAGAATCACGACAACGGGATTCTTCCCGAAATCCAGCGCGCCGCTGCGTTGCATGCGCCCTTCCGCGATCGCGTGCAGGTCGCCGGAGATGACCAGCGGAATGCGTCCCGGCATGGCCGCGACCTCGGCCATCAGCCGGTCGTGCTGCTTGAGCCAGCCGCTCTGCCAGTAAGGCTTTGGCACATCCGTCGTCAGCTTGCCGTCCTTGGATAGAATGTCCGGATACCATTCGCCCCATTTGCCCGCGCTCCAGCCCGGCGGGTTGGAGGGGATGTTGACGAGATGGATCATCTCGCGATCGGTCATCCGCGATCTCAGCCAGTTCTCCACCGTGCCGTCGAGAAACACCGCGCTCGGTCCCGCCAGCGTCACCGTGCGACGGACGTCGTAGAGCAGGATTTCCGCCAGCTTGCCGTAACGCAGCGTCCCGAAGGCTTCGCCGACGCCGGGCGGTCGATCGGCTGCGGACGCGCCGGGCAAGCCCAGCGGGCGATTCCGGTCAGGCAGATATTCCGGATAGTAAAGCTGGCGCGTGGCACGGGCGAGCGCGAGCATGAAGGCATCCGGCGGAAAGGTGATGATGTCGTCGGTCGCCTCGTCATTGTCGAAATAATCGTGGTCGTCCTGCATGAAGAAGACCGGTGTCGAACGCAGCAGCGCGCCATATTGCGGGATGATCTGCGCCGCTGTCGCGCGGCGGAACACGGCTTCGTTCGCCGTGCCGAACACGGGTTGCGCACGGTCGAACGTGCCGGCGAGCTGCTTGCCGAGCGGCGAGGCACCGCTGCCCTTGGAGGCCTGCGGCGCACGCAAATCCCAGTAGATCTGGTCGCCATTGGCGATCAGCGCATCCGGCTTGAACGACAGCCCGCGCGCCAGCAGGCGGCGGCGCAGCGCCGACGGCAGCCAGTTGATCTTGCCTTCTGCCAGGCCCTGGTTCAGCCCTTCATGCCCGCCGCCGCAGGTGTAGATCATCACCCGCAGCCGCTCCGGCATCGCATCCGGCGCAGGGAACGTCGCAAGCTGCCACGGCTCGCACAGCGGCTTCCCGTCCGCGCCTTTCAACGAGAGCCTGTAGGGCGTGGCCGGCGACAGCCCGGTGACGTCGAATTGCCAGAAATCGCCGGCTGCCGCGTTGGACTGACCGCGCACTTTTGCGCTGCCAACTTCAAGCGTGGGCGGAGCGACCTGGGCCTCCCTGAACGACGCCTTGATCAGGAAACGGTCGTGGCTCGCGGTCGGAATCAGGTGCTGGACCGCGCCCTGATCCCAATCTTTTTCGGCCGACTTCGGAGTTTCGGCGGCGGCGGCCGGCCCGCCAATACCCGTGGTGATCAATCGCGGCAATGTCGCCGCAGCTGCGCCAAGCACGAAATCCCGTCGCGTCGCCATGTGATCCTCCCTCGGTTTGCTTTTCGCTCGCTTTACTCCAGTGCACTCACATTCCAGGTCGCGTGGCTGACCCCGGGCAACTTTGCGAGATCGGCCACCACGCCGTCGAGGTCGCCGGGCTCGACCGCGAGCGGCACCAGCACGGCTGACACCTCGACATTGTCACCTGAGTGAAACACGATCTTGGTCTCGCGCACGGGATAGCTTGCGGCATCCAGCCGCTCGTTCATGAATTCGCGTATCTCCGCCGAACGTTTCGCGTCGGTGGTGATGCTGATTTCATAGGTGGCTTCCGACGAGCGCTCGCTCAGCGGAATGCGGTCGATCGCATTGACCAGCGGCCGCAGCAGCGTGTTGCCTGCAAGCACAAAGATCGTCAGCGCCACCGACTGCGCCGCCATGTCGGCGCCGGCGCAGGAACCGACCGCCGCCGAAGACCAAAGCGTCGCTGCGGTGTTGAGCCCGCGAACATTGACGCCTTCCTTCATGATCGCGCCGGCGCCGAGAAAGCCGATGCCGGAGACGACATAGGCGATCACGCGCACCGCGCCCTCGGCGCCGCCGAGGCGATTGGCGAGATCGACAAAGGCGGCCGCGCCGACGCAGACCAGCACGTTGGTACGCAGCCCCGCGCTGCGCTGCCGGTACTGCCGCTCCGCGCCGATCAGCGTGCCCAGCACAAAGGCGGCAAACAGGCTGACGAGCGTGTCGAGGAAATCGTGGAGCTGGAACGTTTGGATGAATTGCACGGCAGGCCTCGAGCGAGTAGCTGGGATACTGCCCCCAATATCGCTGCCGAACAAGATTGCTTTATGAAGGGCCGGTGAAGCGACGCGCGCTCAGGCGGTGTTGCCGGCGTCGATGGTCAGCACACTGCCGGTGATGTTGCGGCCGCCGTCGCTGAAGAGATATTCGACCATGCGCGCGACGTCGTCCGCCTCGGGCAGGCGGCGCAGCGCGCTGCGCTTGGCGATGCGCTCACGTCCCTCACCGCCGAGATTTTGCGTCAGCTCGGTGTCGATGAAGCCCGGCGCGATCGCGTTCACGGTGATGCCGAGCTTGCCGACCTCGCGCGCCAGCGAGCGGGTGAAGCCGGTCGCGGCCGCTTTCGTCGCGCCATAGACGGAAAGGCCGTTATAGCCGGTGGAGGCGATGATCGAGGAGATGTTGACAATGCGGCCCTCGCCGTCGGCCATCATGTGCCGCACGACATATTTGGTGAGGATCATCGGCGACAGCACGTTGAGGCGCACCAGCGCCTCGATGTCGGAATTGTGCATGGTCGCGAGCAAGCCCTCGGTGCCGATGCCGGCATTGTTGACCAGGCCGTAGATCGCGCCGAACTCGTCACGCAGCGCCTTGACGAAGGCGGGCAGCGCGTCGATCGCGCTGAGGTCGCAGGCGCGGAAATGCAGATTGCCCTGTCTGGCTTCGGCGATCGCCGCGCGCAATTCGTCGCTTTCGCGCCGTGCCACCGCGACTACGTTGAAGCCGGCTGAAGCGAGCTTTTGCGCGATCGCAAGCCCGATGCCGCGGCTGCCGCCGGTGACGAGGATATTACGCATCGGAGCGTGCGAGCTTTCCGGCCGGGGTCACGTCGAGGGCTTCGACAAAGCGGATTACCGCGGGGACCTTATGCGAGGCAAGCGCGACGCGACACTGGCCAAGGATTTCCTCGCGAATCTCCTTCTCCCGGCCCGAGCCGTCGGCAGTCAGGACGACATCCGCGACCACGATGGATCCTGTAATCGGGCTGCGGCGCGACTTGGCGCGCGACATCCGCACTTCGGCATGGGCGTTGATGACGGCTTCGATCTCCTCGGGGTGGACCTTCAGGCCGCCGATATTGATGATGCCGCCGCGGCGGCCGACAAAGTAATAGCGGTCGCCGCGCAGCTCCACCATGTCGCCGGTGTCGACGAAGCCATCTCTGTCCGTCAGCGCCGCGGCGTGCTTGCCGACATAGGCATGCGCGGAGCGCTTGGAGCGGATTCGGAGCGAACCGTCCACGACTTTCATCTCGACGCCGTCGCGCCCCTCGCCGATCAGGCTCGCCGGAAAACCCTCGCGGCCGTCATTGACGGCGAAGCCGACGCCGGCCTCGGTCGAGGCATAGGCATGGCCGACCGAGGCGTTCGGGAATGCCTGCGCGAGACCGTCGAGCACCGCCTGGTCGGCGATCTCGCCGGACAGACGGACATAGCGCGGCGAAAAGCCCGCAGCCGCGCCGCTCATCAAGAGCTTGCGCCAATGCGACGGCGTGCCGGAAATATGGGTGACGCCGCGTTCGCGCAGCCGCGCGACTTGATCGGCGAGCGGCTCGCCAACTTCGGACAACACCATCGAGCCGCCGCCGATGATGGCGCGCAGGAAGATCTGCAGGCCGCCATAACGGCGGATGTCGTAGAATGTCGCCCACACCGGCGGCGTACCGCTCGCCGGCCCGTCGGCCACGATTGCACCGCAGAGCCCCTCCAGCGTATGGCCGACGATCTTCGGCACGCCCGAAGTGCCCGAGGTAAGCATCAGCCATTCGGTGGCGCGCTCGGTCTTTACCGCGACCTTGGCCGGCTCCTCGGGCAGATGCGCGCCGGCAATCAGGTAAACGCCGGCATCGGTCCAGCGCCGCGGCTCATCGGTGACGATGGCCTCGATGTCGGCATCCTCGATCAGCGCCTGGATATGATCGGGATTGAGATCGGGCGGACACAGCAGCATGCGGCGGGCGACGCCGTCGAGCTCGATCATCGCAAGCGCGGCGAGCAATTGCCCGGAGACCGAAAGCAGCACCGAGCGTCCCGCCAGCTCGCGCACGCGGTCGGAAAGGCAGGTCTGCGACAGGATGTCGGTCAGCGACAAGAGATGACGCGCGTCGGAGAGGGTTCGGCCCTTCAGCTCCGGACCGAGATAGTCGCGCAGTGCGAATACCTCACGCGGGGACATTTTCGTAGGCCCGGACGAAATCGCCGACCGTCAGCGGGAACGCCGCGTCTTCCGAGAAGGTAAACGGATCGATACCAAGGTCGTCTTCCAGGCGCGCAACCAGGATCGCGAATGCCAGCGAGTCGAAGCCGGTTTCATGGAGCGACAGCTCGTCGTTAAGCGGCGGCAATTTCACCTGCTGCTCCTCGGCGATCTGTTTCATCGCCGCAATGATCCTTAACCTGACCGACATGGAATGAATCGCCTTTTCAATAAATCGTTGGCCATCATCATAGCGCGGAAGTGTGAATTAACGGAGCCGCGGGCGCAACCTTTCGGCTTGGTTGGTAAATATCGGCCTCGACGAACCCGGAAGATTCGATCGATGCGGAAAGTTTTCGTAAAACTTTAGAAATGGATTTTACCTTCGGCGATGCGCCCAAAGGCCTCCGTATCGAGCGGGCGATATTCGTCGGACTGCGGGTCCCTGAAGTAGAGGGGATCACTGACAACGGCGGGATCGAAGCCCTCGCGCATCAGGAGATGCTTTTTCTGCTTGAAGGTTTCGGTCGCATCCAGCGAAGTGCTGACGCGGACGAACAGCGGATGCGCATACGCCGGCAGCCGGCGCGCGAGATGCGCGGCGAAATTCGCAAAATCGAAGCGGTCACCCGTGACGATCGCGGCCATGCCGGCGCGGCCGTCGCTGCCCGCGACCTCGACGCCGTAGGTCGTGGCGTCAAGCACGCCCTCGCACTCGCGGATCGCGTCATTGACTTCACTGGTCGCGACATTCTCGCCCTTCCAGCGGAAGGTGTCGCCGACCCGGTCGACGAAATGAAAGAAGCCCTGTTCGTCGAGCCGCATCAGGTCGCCGGTGCGGAACCAGGCATCGCCTTTGGCAAAGACGTTGCGCAGGATCTTCTTGTCTGTCTCGGCGTGATCGGTATAGCCCTCGAATCGGCCGCCGCCCTCGTCGGCCGTGCCGATGCGGCCAATGGCCTCACCGATCTCATCGCGGGCGCAGGCCATGCAGAGCCCATTGCCGTCGCGCAGCGGCGCGCCGTGCTCGGCGTCCACCTTCACGATCGCCGCGGGGAAGCGATGCGCGAGCAGCGGCGGAATGCGGCCAATCGCGCCCGGCTTGCCCTCGACGTTATAGAGCGAGAAATTGCCTTCGGTCGCGGCATAGAATTCGAGGATGCGCGGGATCGCAAATCGCCTCTGGAATTCCTCCCAGATATCGCCGCGCAGGCCGTTGCCGCAGGCAAGCCGCAGCCGGTGCCGGGTTTCGAATTCGGAAACGGGTGCCTTCAGGAGATAGCGGCAGAGTTCGCCGATATACTGGAACAGCGTGCAATCGAAGCGAGCGAGATCGCTCCAGAAATTCCTCGCGGAAAATTTTTCGGCCAGCGCCACCGATGCACCCGCAAACAGCATGCTGCAGGGCGCGACGATGCCGCCGACGGAGTGATAGACCGGCAGGCAATTGTAGAGGCGGTCATCCACCTTCGCGTCGGTGAGGCCCGCGAACCAGCCGCCCCAGTTCAGGATGCGGCGGTGGCTGACGCTCGCGGCCTTGGGCAGGCCGGTCGTGCCTGAGGTATAGATCAAGAGCGCGCGATCGTTGATCGTGACGTCGCGCCGCTCGGCTGCCGACAGCGGACCGCCATCGAGTCCCGGGAGCGCCGCATCAAGGCTCGCGTCCATCCAGACCTTTGGCGCGCGAGCAAGCTGCGGACCTGCGGTTTGAAAGACGTCCGCAAGCTCCTGCGCAAGGACAATGTGGTCGGCTTTCGCGACATCGATGCAATGCGCAAGCGATGGTCCCACGAGCCTGGTGTTGATCAACGCCACCACGCCGCCGACCCGGCTGATGCCGAGCCAGGCCGCAACATAATCCGGCCGCGTCGGCATGATCAGGCAAACCGTGTCGCTGGGCTTGATGCCGGCCGCTATCGCAAAGCGTGCGTAGCGATTGATACGCTCGCTGAGCGCGCGGTAGGTGAGGCTCTCCGGGTCCGAAACCAGCGCGGGCCGGTCACCCTGGCGTGCCGCAAGATCTTCGACGACATCGGCAAACAGCCGGCGCGGATCGGCCTCGATGCGCGAGGTCAGCTCGATCGCCCTCAGCCACGCCTTCGCGGCCGACGGCTTTCCGCGCGATGTTTCGCTCTGTCGATCGATGAGGCCGGTGGTCATGGCCCCTGTATAGGCGCCTCAGCCTGATCAGGTGTTAAGCGGAACAGTTAAAACGCAAATTTGCTGCCCGCGCCCCGCACTACCGAGCGGCCGGCCTGATCGTCGATAGGACGAAGGTCGAATGAATTCATGGAGGTTTCCGTTCGCGAAGCAGCTCCCGGACGGATTATCTTGCCGTCCAACGGACGGCCTTCGGATTCGCTTACTCCGGCGGACCGCCCGAGCAAGGCACAAGAGGAAACGCACATCCGTGCCCGCGGGTCGCCCGCGCGCGGCTCCCGGCTTTCGGGAAAAGATGCGCCGGCCGTCACTGGACCTGGGCATGAACGAAAGCATTTCGTCGCCGTTTATCCGCTTTCCGATCGGCACGTCGCTGCTGATGGCCGGCATCCTGTTCGTTGGCCTCGTATCCTACCCGCTGCTGCCGGTCGCGCCGCTGCCACAGGTCGACTTCCCGACCATCCAGGTCAACGCGACCCTGCCGGGCGCCAGCCCGGAAACCATGGCCTCGTCGGTGGCGCAGCCGCTGGAGCGGCAAATGGCGCAGATCCCCGGCATCACCCAGATGACCTCGACAAGCTCGCTCGGCTCGACCGCAATCACGCTCCAGTTCGACCTCAACCGCAACATCGACGGCGCCGCCAACGACATCCAGGGTGCCATCAACGCGGCCAGCGGCCAATTGCCGAAGAACCTTCCCTCGCCGCCGACCTATCGCAAGGTCAACCCGGCGGATTCGCCGATCATGCTGCTGTCGGCAACCTCGGACACGGTGCCGCTCATCGGGCTCAGCGACGCGATCGACGTTCAGCTCGGCCAGCAGATCAGCCAGATCTCGGGCGTGGCGCAGGTGTTCATCGGCGGCCAGCAGAAGCCGTCGATCCGGGTGCAGATCGATCCCGCCAAGCTCGTGGCCAAGGGCCTGTCGCTGGAAGACATCCGTTCCCAGATCGCGATCACCACCGTCGACAGCCCCAAGGGCAATATCGACGGGCCGAAGCGCGCGTACACGATCTACGCCAACGACCAGTTGCTTGACGCCGACAAGTGGAACGACGTCATTGTCGCCTATCGCAACGGCGGACCGTTGCGCATTCGCGACATCGGCCACGCGGTGGCGGGGCCGGAAGACATGAAGCAGGCCGCCTGGGCCGACGGCCAGCGCGGCGTGTTCCTTGTCATCTTCAAGCAGCCCGGCGCCAACGTCATCGACACCGTCAACAAGATCAAGGCGCAGCTGCCGCGCCTGATCGCGACGATCCCGCCTGCCATCAAGATCAAGATCATCTCCGACCAAACGCTGACCATCCGCGCCGCGGTGGAAGACGTCCAGATCACGCTGTTGATCACCATCTTCCTGGTGGTGATGGTGATCTTCATCTTCCTGCGCAGTTTCTGGGCGACCGTCATTCCGGCGATCACCGTGCCGCTCGCCCTCCTCGGCGCCTGCGCGCTGATGTGGGCGTTCGGCTACACGCTCGACAATCTCTCGCTGATGGCGCTCACCATCGCGGTCGGCTTCGTGGTCGACGACGCCATCGTGATGCTGGAAAACATCACACGCTATGTCGAGCAGGGCGAGCGGCCGCTTGCCGCCGCCTTCAAGGGTGCGGCCGAAATCGGCTTCACCATCGTGTCGATCAGCATTTCGCTGGTCGCGGTGCTGATCCCGCTCTTGCTGATGGGCGGCGTCATCGGCCGCTTGTTCCGCGAGTTCGCTATCGTGCTCGCCATGACGATCTTCGTCTCGATGGCGGTGTCCCTGACATTGACGCCGATGATGGCCTCGCGCTTCCTGCGCTCGCATCACGAAACCAAACACGGGCGCTTCTATCAGTGGAGCGAGCGCCTGTTCGAGCGCATGCTGCATTCCTACGAGCGCGGCCTCGACCTCGCGCTCGGCTGGAAGCGGACGACGCTGCTGACCTTCTTCGCAACGATCGCCGTTTCCGTCTACCTCTTCATGATCATCCCGAAGGGCTTTTTCCCGCAGCAAGACAATGGATTCCTGACCGGAGTGTCGGAGGCATCTCAGGACATCTCCTTTGCCGAGATGAAGCGGCACCAGGAGGAATTGAGCAGTATCGTCCAGACCGATCCCGCCGTCGAGAGCATCGCGATGTTCATCGGCGGCGGCGGCACCGCGCTCAATTCGGGACGCATGTACATCACGCTGAAGCCGCACGACGAGCGCGACGCCGGCGCGCAGCAGATCATTGCCCGGCTGCGTCCGAAACTCGCAAAGGTCGAAGGTGCGAGGCTCTACCTGCAGGCCTCGCAGGACGTCCGGCTCGGCGGCCGCGCCACGCGGACACAATTCGAATTCACGCTGCAGGACGCCAATCTCGCCGAGCTGAACGAATGGGCGCCGAGAATTCTGGCCAAGATGCAGACGCTGCCGGAATTGCGCGACGTCGCCACCGATCAGCAGACCGAGGGAACCACACTGCAGTTGACCATCGACCGCGATACGGCGGCGCGTTATGGCATCCAGCCCCAGCTGATCGACGACACGCTCTACGACGCCTTCGGCCAGCGCCAGGTCACGCAATATTTCACGCAGCTCAACTCCTATCATGTGATCCTTGAGATCCTGCCGGAGCTGCAGGGCAGGCTCGACACGCTGCACAAACTCTATATTCGGTCGCCGACCACGGGCGAGCAGGTGCCGCTCTCGGTGTTCTGCAAATGGACGAATGTGCCGGTGCGGCCGCTCGCGATCGCACATCAGGGCCAGTTTCCCGCGGTCACCATCAGCTTCAATCTCGGCCAGGGCGTCGCACTTGGACAGGCGACCGGCGCCGTCGCGCAGTCGATGGCCACCATGGGCGCGCCGGCGACGTTAAGCTCCAGCTTTCAGGGCACGGCGCAGGCATTCCAGCAATCGCTCGGCACCGTGCCGCTCCTGATCCTGGCCGCGCTGGTCGTGGTCTATCTGATCCTCGGCGTGCTCTATGAGAGTTATATCCACCCGCTGACCATTCTCTCGACGCTGCCGTCGGCCGGCGTCGGCGCGCTCGCGATCCTGATGGCGTTCGGATTCGATTTCAGCCTTATTGCCTTGATTGGAATCATTCTGCTGATCGGCATCGTCAAGAAGAATGGCATCATGATGGTCGACTTCGCCATCGCCGCCGAGCGCGACGAGCACATGACGCCGGAGCAATCGATCCGGAAGGCGGCGATCCTTCGCTTCCGCCCGATCATGATGACGACAATGGCGGCACTGCTTGGCGGCGTGCCGCTGATGCTCGGCACCGGCACGGGATCGGAGATCCGCCAGCCGCTCGGCTATGCCATGGTCGGCGGCCTCGTCGTCAGCCAGGCGCTGACGCTGTTCACGACGCCGGTGGTTTATCTCTATCTCGACAATTTCTCCAACGCGCTGTCGCGCTGGACGCGGTCGAGGAAAAAGCCGGATTCCGAGGTGAAACCGGAAGACATCAAGCACGCCGCCGAATAGCCGCTCATGCAGCCAACCTTGAATTCAGCAGGATGGAGCGGCATTTCAGCGCATGAGAGCCCATTCACACTTGCCGCCCGCAATCTGGATGTATCTTGAGGGTAACTCCTGAAGGAGGGCGGGAATATTTCCGTCGTTCGCCGATCCCGCTGAAGGGGACGCCTGACAGCGTCCACATCGAAAACGCACCCTTCGCCGGAGACACGCCATGCATTCGTTATCCGCAGAATGGTTACCCGCTTCAGTTCCGCCGCCTGACGGAGATCTCGAAATCTGCGTCCTGGCCTTTGACGGAACCGTTCACGCGCTAACTTTCCCTTGTCACAAGGACGGCGCCGAATGGGTTGATGCGTCAGGCAGGAAGCAATTTGGCATCCAGCTGACGCAGTGGCGCAGGTGGGCCTGACGCGGCTTGCGCAGCGCTTAGCTGCTCCCGATACCTTGCAGCACCAGGCGATTGAGCCGCGCGGCGAAGGCGGCAGGATCCTCCGGCAATTCGCCGTCGAGGATTTGTGCCTGCTCCAGCAATAGCAGCGACAGATCGTCGGCAATGGCCTTGTCGCTGCCCCTGTTCGCGATCGCCGACACCAGCGGATGGCGCAAATTGATCTCGAGGATCGGCTTGGTGCGCATGCCGCGGTTCTGCTGCGACAACAGCCGCTCCAGCTCGCGATCCGGTCCATGGCTGCCGGCGACCAGGCAGGAGGCGCTGGTGGTGAGCCGCGTGGACGCCTTCACATCGGTGACGCGGTCGCCGAGGCTTGCCTTGATGATCGCGATCGTCTCGGCTTCGTCCGCGGCGGGCTCGGCCTTGTCCTGGTTCTCATCGAGCAACGGGATCAGGTCGAAATTGAGGTCGCCCTGGCTCAGCGACTTCAGCGGCTTGCCCTCGAATTCAAGCCGCGCCGAGGTCCAGAACGCATCGACGGGATCGGTGAGCAGCAGCACTTCGATGCCGCGCGCGCTGGCTGCTTCCAGCCGCGGGTTCGATTTCAGCCGCTCGATGCTGTCGCCGACCAGGAAATAGATTTCGGTCTGGTTGGGTTTCAAGTCCGCGACATATTGCTTGAGCGTGCGCTTCTCGCCGGCGGTCGACGCAAACCGTGACAGCGCCAATAATTTCTCGCGCCGCTCAAAGTCCTCGTAAATGCCTTCCTTGATCACAGAGCCGAAGGCGTCCCAGATCTTGCCAAAGCTCTCGGGCTCCTTCTCACCCATTGTTTCCAGCTCGCCGATGACGCGGCTGGTGACAGCCTTCCTGATCTGCGCGAGCTGCGGATTGTTCTGCAGCATCTCGCGGGAGATGTTGAGCGGCAGGTCCTCGCTGTCGATCACGCCGCGGATGAAGCGCAGATAGGCTGGCAGCAAGTCGGCGTCGTCGGTGATGAAGACGCGGCGCACATAAAGCTTTACCTTGCCCTTGCGCGCCGGCTCGAACAGGTCGAACGGCTTTGTCGAGGGCGAAAACAGCAGCACGGCATAGGAGTAGCGCCCCTCGGCGCGGTAGTGCAGCGTCATCGCCGGCTCGTCGAAAGCGTTCGCGATCTGTTTGTAGGCCTGCGTATAATCCTCCGGCTTCAGCTCGGATTTCGAACGCTGCCACAGCGCGCTCGCCGCATTGATCTGCCGCGGCTCGCCCTCTTCGCCCACCAGCACGATCGGGAACTGGATATTGTCGGAATAGGCGCCGACGATGCGTTCGATCTCGTAGGTCTCGAGATATTTTTTGGCGTCCTCTTTCAGATGCAGCATGATCTCGGTACCGCGCGTCTCGCGCTTGGCATCCTCTTCGCTCGCAGGCGCAACCTCAAAACCAGCGTCGCCCGAGGACGACCAGGTCCAGACCTCGCTTCCGCCGGCGCGGCGGCTGGTGACGACGATGCGATCGGCGACCATGAAGGCGGAATAGAAACCGACACCGAACTGGCCGATCAGGCTCGCGCCGTCCTTGGCTTCCGCGAGCTTCGCCACAAAGGCCTTGGTGCCGGATCGGGCGATGGTGCCGAGATTGTCGATCAGCTCCTGCCGTTCCATGCCGATGCCGGTATCGGCCACCGTCAGCGTCCCCGCCTTCTTGTCCGGAATGATGCGGATGTTCGGCGCCTCGCCCTCGCCGATCAGCTCAGGCTCGGAAATGGCTTCGTAGCGCAGCTTGTCGCAGGCATCCGACGCGTTCGAGATCAACTCGCGCAGGAAAATATCGGTCTCCGAATAGACCGAATGCACCATCAGATGCAGGAGCTCGGAAACCTCGGCCTGAAACGGCTGGGTGGTGGGGGCAGTGTCGGCGGCAGTGGTCATTATGGGGCTCGTTGCAGCAAAGCGGGAGATGGAAAGCCCCGATATAACAACGCTGACGAGAGGAGCAAGACTGTCGTTGCTCGCGGCCGCGCCCCCGGGCGAAGGCGATCGCAGAACTCGCCCTCGATCCGCGATGGCTTATCGTCGTCCCACCCCTATGTGGGGTCCTTGCCGAAAATCTCCGCGGCGATCTGATTGGGCTCGATCGCGGCAGGAATTCCGCAATACATTGTAACGAGAAGCAGCAGGTCCTGCACCTGCGCGCGCGTACAGCCGTTCGCCAGTGCGCCCTTGGCGTGGACCCGGAACTCGGCCGGCCGATTGCCGGCAGCGGTAATCGCGAGCATAACCAGGCTGCGCTCGGCTCCGGACAGGCCGGTCCGCTCCCAGACATCACCATACACGTAGGCGTTGATGACGTTCTGCAGCGGCGCGCCAAATTCGCCGGACGCCGCCATCCGCTTTTCGACATCGGCCTCGCCGAACATCGCTTTGCGCCGCATCAGCCCCCGTGCATATAATTCGCCGGTATCCGCCATGATCGCCTCGCCTTGTGCTTCCCTGTCCGATTTATACGGATAAATAGTACCGGCCTCAATGCTCTAAAATGGCCCCTGACGGGCTATCTCTTGCCATCCTCGCCACTTTGTCCGTATAAATCGGAAAAGACGTTGGGAGGATGCGGATGCGGTTGCGATCGGGATTTCTCGCCTGCCTGTTGGTTCTCGTGGGTGCGGCAGCGCCCGCGTTCGCGGCCGATGACGATTATCCCAAACGGCAGATCAAGATCATCGTGCCATTCCCCGGCGGTGCCGGTCCCGACCAGGTCGCTCGCCTCCTCGGCAAACATCTGCAGGACGCCTTCGGCCAGCCGGTCGTGATCGAGAACCGCGCGGGCGCGCTCGGCAGCATCGGCGCGCAGGAAGTCGCCCACTCTGCGCCCGACGGCTACACGCTGTTGATGGGCACCAACACCACACAGGCCAGCAATGTCGCGACGCTGAAAAACCCCGGCTATGATCCGGCAAAGGATTTTGCGCCGATCATCCGCACCACGACCACGGCGATGGTGTTGCTGGTCAAGCCGGATTTCCCGGCAAAAGACCTGCCGCAGTTCCTCGACTATACCCGCGCGCACAGGAGCCTGACCGGCGGCTATGGCTCCGGCGCGTCGCAGATTTCGGTCGCGCAACTGCAGTCGCGCGGCGGGGTGTCTCTGGTCGCGGCGTCCTATCGCGGCGTGCCGCAGGCCATGACCGACGTGATCGCCGGCGTGATCGACCTCACCTTTGGCGATTTTTCCGTCGCGATCCCGCAGATGCAGGGCGGCACGCTGCGCGGCATCGGCGTCACCTCGCCGAAGCGCAACGAGCTGCTCCCCGACTTGCCGGCGCTCGCCGAAGCGATGCCCGGCTTCGAGTCGACGATCTGGTACGGGCTGTTTGCGCCCGCGGGTACGCCGGACGCGATCGTCAACAAGATCCATGCCGAGAGCGAGAAGTTCCTGACCATGCCCGAGACGAAGAAGCGGCTCGCCGATGTCGGCGTCATCGTCGCGACGTTGAAGCCGACCGAGTTCGGCGATTTCGTCCGCAGCGAGATCGTGCGCTGGGGCGAAGCCTGCAAGGAAGCCGGCATCGAGCCGCAATAGATGATGGCCACTCACACTCCCGTTGGCATGATCGGGCTCGGCCTGATGGGCATGGCGCTTTCCGCGCGCCTGATCGATGCCGACATGCCGGTGATCGGGTACGATATCGATCCCGTAAGATGCAAGACGTTCAGCGGCGAGGCGGCGGCCTCGCCCGCGCAGGTGGCGGCGCGGTGCCGGACCATCGTGATTGCGGTATTCAACGCCAGGCAGGTCGAAGCCGTGTTCGACGAACTGCGCGGTGCGGGCATCGCGGACGTCCTGATTTGCACCACGACCTGCGCGCCGGATGAAATCACCGGTATTGCCAGGCGCGCAGGCGCGCTTGGTTTGCGCCTCGTGGAAGCGCCCATCTCCGGCACCAGCGCGGAAGTGCGCGAGGGATCGGCGATGGCGCTGATCGCGGGCCGCGCGGACGCGGTCGACGCGGCCGGGCCGGTCCTGGATATTCTGTGCCCCCGGCAGACGCGCGTTGGCAAGGTCGGCGATGCCGCCCGCACCAAGCTCGCGATCAACCTGATCCTGCAAAACAACCGCGCCGCGCTCGCCGAAGGCATCGCATTCGCGGAAAGCGTGGGGCTCGATGTGGCGGCTTTTCTTGGCACCGCGCGGGAATCCGCAGCCTATTCCCGCGTGATGGACACCAAGGGCGAAAAGATGCTGAAGCGCGATTTCGCAGCCCAATCGCATATTGCTCAGACGCTGCAGGACGCCGAATTGATTCTTGAGGAAGCGCGTCTGCACAAGCAACATCTGCCGATGACCCTGGTTCAAACCGCCCTGCTCCGCGCGGCGATCACGCTCGTCGGGCCTGACGCAGACAGCGCCGCGCTGATCGAAGCGATCCGGCCATCGCCTGCGGCAAACGGAGTTTCGTCATGATCCGTTGCGCGATCGCAGGCCTCGGCCGCTGGGGCCGCGCTCTCGTCGAGGCCGCCAAGGCCAGCCCTCGCCTGAAGATCACGCGCGCGATGGAGGCCGACCTCGAGCGGTCGCGTTCGTTCTGCGAGGAGCGCGGCATCGCATTGACCGGCAGCTTCGAGGCCATCCTCGCCGATCCCGCCGTTGACGCGATCCTGCTGGCGACGCCGCACTCGCTGCATCGCGCAGAGGTGATCGCGGCGGCGGCTGCGCGAAAGCAGGTGTTCTGCGAGAAGCCGCTCGCGCTTCGCCGCGCCGACGCCAGCGAGATGTTCGAAGCCTGCCGCACAGCCAACGTCGTGCTCGCGGTCGGGCATAACCGCCGCTTCTGGCCCTCGATGCGTGCCTTGCGCGAAATTGTGCTGAGCGGCGAGCTTGGCACGATCCTTCACGTCGAGGGCCACAACAGCAACGAGAACTCCAATGCCGTTCTCGCAGGCTGGCGGCTGTCGCCGGAAGAGTCGCCCGGCGGCGGATTGACCGGCGCGGGGCTCCACGTACTTGACGGCTTCACCAGCCTGGTCGGCCCGGCCGGCTTGGTCTATGCGCGCTTCAATCCGCGCGAGGCGGGTCCGCCGCAGCTCGACACGGCGATGCTGGCAATCGACTTCGAGAGTGGTGTGACCGGTACGCTCGCTACCGTGCGGGCGACGCCGTTCTACTGGCGCGTCCACGTCTTCGGCACCAGGGGATCGGCCGAAGTGCTCGACGAAGCCACCATGGTGCTGCGCAAATCCGGAACGGCGCCACATCAGATCAAATATCCCGCCGTCGACTCGCTTGCCGCCGAGCTTGACGCCTTTGCTGATGCCATCGAAGGCAAGCATCCCTTTCCGGTGCCGGAGGCCGACGTGCTGGCGACGCTGTCGGCCTTCGAGGCGGCGCTGCGCTCGATGCAATCGGGACAGCCGGTGGCCTGCGATGTCGGCTGAACCGCGGAAGCGCAGATCCACGCGCTATCGCGACATCGCTGCCAGGCTGCAGAAGGAGATCCGGCTCGGCCGCACCGATGTCGGCGGCTTGTTGCCGACCGAGACCGAATTGATGGCGCGCTTCGGCGCGAGCCGGCAGACCGTTCGCGAGGCGCTGCGCATCCTGATGGACCACGGACTGATCGTGCGGCGCGCGGGCCTCGGCTCCGTCGTGATTGCCTCCGAGCCGCCGGTGCTGTTCAGCCACAGCGTCAAGTCGCTGTCGGAATGGCTGCGCTATTCCAACGAAACCTATCGCGACGTGGTCGCCAGCCGCGACATCGTCGCCGACCGCAAGACTGCCGGCCTCCTGAAATGCGAACCCGGCAAGCACTGGTTCCTGATCGAGTCGATCCGGCGCTCCGACCAGTTCGCGGCCCCCCTCGGCTGGGTCGAGATCTATGTGCTGCGCAAATTCGCCGACGTCGTGAATCGCGCCGATCACGGCCGCACGCCGGTGCATGAGCAGGTCGCCAAAATGTTCGGGCAGACCACCGAATATGCGCAGATGGAAATCTTCGCGCGCGCCATGCCGGCGGCGCTGGCCAAACCGCTGCAGGTCAAGGTAGGCTCGCCCGCACTCACCGTGGTGCGCCGCTATTACGGTGCAAAGGAAGAGCTGTTCGAGGTCACCGTCACCACGCACCCGGAAGGCCGCTACACCTACACCATGGACATGCAGCGCTCGCTCAGGCCGCGCGTCTGAGCCGGACTGCAATGCAGTCGCCCGGCTCACGCGGGTTTGAGTCCCGCGCCCCGGGCTTGTAAAGGTTAACTTAACTGATTCGCCTGCTCATCATCGGCCAGGCCGTCTCGCGCTGGCTCTCATCACGCAAAGTCTATTCAGAGTTGATCGGACGCCGCGACTAGATTTGCTGCGTTGCGAATATAGATATTGTGTACCCAATTTGATTCCGGTCGCTATGCACCTGTCGGCGAAGAAAATCCTTGCTGCGCGCACCCCGGATCTGCGAATCGATCTGCTGCGCGGGCTCGCCAATTGGTTTCTTTTTCTCGACCATATTCCCCACAATGTGGTGAACCTGCTCACGATCCGCAATTTCGGCTTCAGCGGCGCCACCGACGTGTTCGTGTTCGTCGCGGGCTACGCCGCCGCCATCTTCTTCGGCAAGATGGCGCAGGAGCGCGGCTTCGTGGTGACGGCGACGCGGATCTTCCGGCGGATGTGGCAGCTCTACGCCGCCTATGTCGTGCTGTTCGTCATCTATATCGACATCATCGGCAACGTCGCCGCGCAGTACTTCACGACCGAGATCATCGACGAATATAACGTCACCGGCCTCGTCGACCATCCGATCCGGACGCTGATGCGCGGGGTCATGCTGCAGGCCAAGCCGCTGAACCTCGACACGCTGCAGCTGTTCGTCGCGCTGATGGCGCTCTTCCCGCTCGTCCTGTGGTCGGCGCTGCGCCGGCCGAACTTCACCCTTGCGGCTTCCTTTGTGCTCTATGCCGCCGCGCGCGTGTTCGACTGGAGCCTGCCGTCGTTCCCGTCGGGAAGCTGGTACTTCAATCCGTTCTGCTGGCAGCTGCTGTTCGTGCTCGGCACCTGGTTCGCGCTGAACGGCGCAAGGCTGACGGCTCTGGCGCATCGTCTGCCCTGGCTGCGCTTCGCCGCGGCGGCCTACCTTCTGTTCGCGTTCGTCGTGACGGTTGCGGCGCACGCGCCGGCGGTCGCGGGCATGCTGCCGGATTTCGGCTTCGACCCGTTCACGCCGACCGACAAGGAAAACCTCGCCTTCTATCGCGTGGTGCATCTGCTCGCGCTCGCGCTGCTCTTCACCTATCTCGTGCCGCGCTACTGGCCCGCGCTGCGATCGCGGCTGCTGCAACCCGTGATGAAATGCGGCGAGGAGTGGCTCTCGTGTTTCTGCGTCGGCGTGTTCCTGTCCTTTGCCGCACATTTCATCCTGATCACCGGACCGGCCTCGGTCGCGATGCAGGTTCTGGTCAGCGCCACCGGCATCGCGATGATGACTGCGATCGCCTATTACCTTTCCTGGTCGCGGCGGCAGGATGGGGCCTCGGTGCGCAGCGCCGAGGCATAAAAAAAGACCGCGATGGGGGCGCCCCATCGCGGTCCGTTTTTTGATCTTGCTCGGGGATCAGAAGTTTCGCTGCACGCGAAGCTGCAGCAGCACGGTGTTCTGGTCCTTGAACTGATAGCTGGCCGTCGGCTTCGGCGCCGCAGGCGTCAGCACCGCGGTGCCCGCGAAGTTCTGGTCGAGCCGGACATACTGCACTTCGCCCGTGAACGTCAGGCCCTTGACCGGGGTCCAGCGGGTGTTGAAGCCGATCTGGTAGACGGCGAAGTCGGGATTGCAACTGAAATCCGCCGAGATGGTCCCGGCCGCGACCGACAGTTTGTTGCTGGCGACGTACTGGGCGCAGTACTGCCCCTTGGCCGAGGTGATGTCGGTGGATGAGCCGTTGTAATGCAGCCACGACGCCGCCCCGAAGATGGCGGAGTTCCAGTAGGGATCCCAGTTGTGGGTGAAGGCGCCGCTGGTCCCCCAGGATTCGGTCAGCTTCAGGTTGCCGGTGCCCCCGTTTGCGGTCGGCAGGAAAATCGCGTCCGTGGTCGCACCGAAGCCGATGCTCTGATAGGCCCGGCCGCTACCGCCAAACATCGCGAAGTTCGGCGTGGTGCCGGCCGTCGAGAACACGCTCTTGGTGTCACCCAAGGCATAGCTGGCTTCGATCTTCAGATCGTCGCCGGCGCCGGTCGGGATGTTCTTGATATTCAAAGCCACCTGCGCCGCTCCGCCCCACTTGGTGCCGGGGTGACCGGAGATTTCCGACAGGTTGGTCGGCACACCGCCGGCGCCCAGGATATTGTAGGACGCATCCACTTCGTGCGCCGCGGCCGAAACCTGGAACAAGCCCCAGGCCTGGTCGACCTTGATGTTGCCGACGACGTCGGGCGCGTGCGTGCCGCCATAGGCAAAGCCCGAGGTGCCGACGGCGTTGAGGCCGACCGACAGGTTATAGATCGAGGTACGATCCCAGACGGAAGGATCATCGAGGCCGATGGAGCCCGAGACACCGTTGCCGAATTGCGCGGTGTACTGGATGTTGTTGACGCCGGTGTCGGTGTTCTGGCCGCCCATCAGGAACGACGAGATGTTGCCTGGGAAGCCCTGCCAGGGTGTGGAATAGGCCGAGGCGGACTTGCCGAAGGTAAAGCCCGCGAACTGGATAAAGAGGTATTCGACCGCGACATAGCCGCCGCCGACGCCGTTGAGGAAGCTGCCATTGAGGCCGCCGGGTATCGTCGGGACCGCGCTGACCACGGCGTTGTTGGCCGTGCCAAAATTGTTGAACTGGAAGTTGCCCTGTCCAAAGGTGCGGACCACGCCATATTCGGTCGCGGTGCGGGTATCGATCTGCAGTGCCATGCGCGAGCGCGAGATGAAGTAGTCGAAAAACCGGTTGCGCTGGCCGGAATCGCCGCTCCACGCGGGCGCGCCATGGGCGGAACTGCCATTGAAGGTGGTGTCGGCACGCAGGTAACCGCCGATCTTGATGCAGGTGTCGGTTCCCGGGATGTACCAGAAGCCCGCGCCATAGAGCGAGCAGACCCTCACATACTCGACGGCCTTGGCCTTGACCGGCAGGTCGGCCGCCTGAGCATCGGCGAACGCGCACAGGCTCGCCGCTGAGGAAAGAAGTACAAGAGTTCGTGTCGCCTTCATTTCAATCTCCCCCGCTTGATTGCGGATTTCATGCGGACGACATAAGCGCCGAAACACGAGTCGACGATGACAAGATGACCATAATCCAACAATCCGTTTGCGACTGTGATGTCGCGGCCACACCTACGTATGAATCCGGCCTCAGCCGGGAATTTTCTTCTCCCGGGGGATCGAACGGCGGGCCGAAATAGCACGTCCCGAAACCTGTCTTCACGCGGGATTCACGCCGACTTGATCGCCGCAAGATAGCGCCGCACCGATGCCTCGAACGCGGCCTTCGCCCCTTCGGCGATATTCCGGCCCCACCAGGCGCCATAGATGCGACCGAATGCCAGCGGCGCGACAACATCGGCGATGCGGCGGACGGCAGCCTCGTTCAGCGGAATGTAGTTCGGAAAGCTGTACATGAAGCTGACCGAGCGGCGGTCCATCGCGACCATGGCGACGTCGCCGGTGAAAAGCGCGCCCTTGCCTTCCGCAGCCTTGCGCCAGTGCAGGATCGTGCCGCCGGCAAAATGCCCGCCGGTGCGCCACAGCTGGACTTCCTCGGAGATATCAACGCTTTCGCCCGTCCAGCTCACGATGGCGTGATGCGGACGCGTGATCCATTGCCGATCGTCGGCATGCAGATAGACCGGCACGCCGCCGAATGCCTCGCTCCAGTCGGCCACTGCGCCATAATAATGCGGATGGGATACCGCGATCGCCTTCAGCCCGCCGAGCGAGCGCACATACTGCACGCCCTCGTCCGTCGCGAGCGGAATACAATCCCACATCACGCAGCCATCCGGCTCCGCGAGCAGCAGCGCGCGCTGGCCGATAGCGAAGGAAGGCTCGAGCGCGAGGCCGGCAACGCCGAGATCATCGCGCCAGACCAGTCTGTGCGTGCTTGCCAGTTCCTCGCGCGCAAGCCAGCGCTGCCCTTTCCAGTTCACATATTGCCGCTCGTCCTCGCAGATCGGACAGGAAGCAGGCGGCTTGTCCGTCTCGGGAAACTGCGCGCCGCATTGTTCGCAGGTCCAAAGAGGCATGCGCCACTCAGCCTGCGACCTTGGTGAAGTCCGGCGGCCGCTTCTCGGCGAAGGCAGTGAAGGCCTCGCGTGCTTCGGCGGTCTTCAGCCGCTCGGCGAAGATCCGGCTTTCGGCGTCGATTTGCGCGCTCAGCAGTTCCGCATTGCGCATCAGCCGCTTGGTCGCGGCAAGCGAACCGGCGGGCAATTTCGCGAGCCGTGCGGCGACGGTTGCGGCTTCCGCATGCAGCTTCCCAAGCGGCACCACGCGGTTGGCGACGCCGAGCTGCAGCGCGGTCGGAGCATTCATGGTTTCGCCGAGCGCAAACATCTCGTAGGCACGGGCATAGCCGACGCGTAGCGGCATCAGCAGTGTGGAGGCGGCCTCCGGCACCAGCGCGAGATTGACAAAGGGCGTCGACAGCTGGGCGTCTTCCGCGAGCACGACGAAGTCGCAATGCAGCAGCATGGTGGTGCCGATGCCGACCGCGCGGCCCTGCACGGCCGCAACCAGCGGCTTGGTCGAGCGGGCGATCGCGTCGACGAAGCGCGAGACATGGCGTTCACTGTTGAAGGCGCCGGTCGCCATCATCGCGAACTCGCCGACGTCGTTGCCGGCGGTGAACATGTCGCCCTCGCCGCGCAGCACGATCACGCGGACCGCCTGATCGGTCTCGGCGGCGACGATGGCATCGGCCAGCGCGCCATACATGGCGTTGGTGATGGCGTTCTTCTTGTCGGGCCGCGCGAAAGTGAGGGTAAGAATGTGGTCCTTGTGCTCGATCCTGATGTGCTCGGTCATTCCTCGTCTCCTTTGGGAAATTTGCTCTGCACGCTGGTGAGCCAGCGCGAGACAATGTCGATTTCGGCGTCGCTGAAACCTTCGGTCAACCGCGCGTTGAGTTCGGCGACGCCGGCCTTGGTTCGCGCCAGCGCCTTGTTGCCGGCAGGTGTCAGCCAGAGCCGCCAGGCGCGGCCATCCTCGGGATCGGCGCGCTTTTCGATCAGCCCCGCTTCCACCACCCGCTCCGCCAGCCCGCTGATGCCGGGCATCCCGAGATCGAGCGCGGCGCCCGCCTCGCCCATCAAGACGCCATCGCGCTTGCCCAGCACGAACAACAGCCCGCTCTGCGCCGAGGTCACCCCGCCCTCCTTGGTCCGCGACGCGACGAAACGCTGCAGGCGACGCTGCGCGACATTGAGCAGGAAGATCAGGCGGCGGTCCGGCTTTGGGTCCGAGTTAGTTCGCATGCGAAGTATGTAGGCAGGACACGGAGACATGTCAAATTCTCCGTCGGTGCGGGCCGACGCGTCGCGCGACGAAGCACCTGGGCCGCGCGCCCCATGCGAACCAAAACACCCACAGCCAGGCGGCCTTGCCACGATTCGATCAACTGATTAGCCTGTTGAGGAAAGGCAATGCCTGCGCGCATTTCGCGGTTCATCGGATTATTTCGACTCCCAATCGAGCTATTTCGAAAATTGATTGCTCCCAATCACGATGAAAGGAGAATGAATCCTCCCGGCTTTCATTGTGACAACCGCATGATACTGTCCGCGCGCCCGACCTAAACTCAAAGCCTCACGAGACCTGACTGCATGACAGAGCCTACCAGGCTTCACGGACGCTCCAAACGCCATATCGAGGAGCTGAAGAAACAGATCGCGCACTGCCTCGAGAAGGAACTGAGCCTGCTCGCCGAAGAACGTACCGAGCGCGCCCAGCGTCTCGGGATTGACCACAAGCGCGAACTTTCCGCGTAGAACTCGCGGACTGATCCAGCGCCCCGCCGCGGCGCGGCGAAATGCGTCACCGACAATTTCCGCTCCCGGTATTGATGTAGATCAATGTCGGAGGCGCGCGGTCCGACTGCACTGCATGACGTTGATCGAGACGGCCGCGCCGGTCAGGCGCGCGGCCATGTATCGGAGGACGGTCATGAGTGCTACCTTGCAAAACCTTTCCGCCGCTTCGGATATGACGCCGCTGCGCGCCAAATGGGGCTGGATCGTCGCCCTCGGCGTCGTCTATGTCGTCGCCGGCTTCATTGCGCTCGGCAGCGTCGTAACGGCAACCGTCGCAAGCGTCTTCGTCGTCGGCGTCATGATGATCGTCGCCGGCGTCGCCGAGATCATCAGCGCCTTCCAATGCAAGGGCTGGGGCAAGTTCCTGATCTGGGCCCTGCTTGGCGTGCTCTACATCGTCGCCGGCTTCATCACCTTCGAAAATCCGCTGTTCGCCGCTGTCGTGCTCACGCTGATGCTGGGCGCCGCGCTGGTCGCCTCCGGCATCGTGCGCATTTTCCTCGCCTTCAGCATGAAGCGCGAAAGTCCGTGGATCTGGGTCCTGCTCTCCAGCCTCATCACTCTGCTGCTCGGCGTCCTGATCCTGGCGCGCTGGCCGGTCAGCAGCGTCTACGTGCTCGGCATCTTCTTAGGAATCGACCTCGTCATGGCCGGCGCGGGCTGGATCGGGCTCGGTTTCGCCCTGCACCGCCGCGGCACGCCGTCGACGGCGCACGCAGCGGCCTGATCGCATCATGGATACGCCGGAGATCATCTTCCTCGGCCTGGTTGCCGCGATCCTGCTGGTCGGTTTCGCCTGGACCTTCACTTCGCGCAACGACCACTTCATGCCGTTCTGGATCGAGCGCACCGGGCGCCCCGCGACCGGACCGGCCGGGATGAATGCCGGCGACGATCGATCGGATAGCGAGCCGGACACCTCAAACCGCTGAGGGCCAAACAGCCTATTTCCGCTTCGCGTCGGAAAATGCGCTTTCGATGACATCGCCGATCGGCTGCCAGGTGCGGCCGTCGAACTGCATCAGCCGCAACTGCCGGACCGGACGGAAATTGAGCGCATCGGTGTTGATGACGATCCCGGGCAGCATCATGGGCGCCGGATAGTCCTTCAGCGACGCCGCCTGCCGCATGATGTTCTCCGGCGACAGGTCGTCGCCGCACTGCGTCAGCACCTGCACCAGGGTGTGCGCGGCCGCGTAGCCATAGACCGCGGCGCTGTCGTCCTTGTCGCCGGAAGCGTAATATTTACTCATGAACAGCGACCATTCCTTGACGGCGGGATCGTCCTTCCAGGCCGGGTCGTTGGCGTCCTTGAGGAACGAAGTCGAGATCACGCCCGCGGAATTTTCCAGCCCAGCCGGTTTCAACGCAGTTGCGATCGATGCCGCGGCACTATCGAGGATGAACACGGGATGCCAGTTGAGATCGGCCGCGATCCTGATCACCTTGGCCGCGACATCGGGCGCGCCGGCAAAAACGAAAATATCCGCGCCCGAGCGCTTCAGGATCGAGACATGGGTTTCCATCGACGGATCGGCGCTCTCGAAGGCGATGTCGACACGGACCATGCGCGTGAGGTCGCCGAGGCCCTCCTCGAATCCCTTGAACAGGTCGCGCCCGAACTCGTCGTTCTGCCACAGCGCCACGATCTTACTGTCGGGATAGAAGGCCTGGATATAGTTGGCGTAGATGCGCCCTTCCGCGCGGAACGACGGCTGCCAGCCCATGGTCCAGGGAAATGCTTTCGGATCGCTCCAGGCTTCGACACCGGAGGCCACGAATAATTGCGGGATCTTCCGCTCGTTCAGATAGCGCCGCACCGCGAGATTGCCGGGCGTGCCGAACGAGCCGAACATCACGTGCACGTCCTCGCGCTCGACGAGCCCGCGGGTGAGGTCGACCGCGTTCGACGGATCGGAACTGTCGTCATGGGAGATGAAGCGCAGCTTGCGGCCATTGATGCCGCCATGCGCATTCACCATGTCGAAATAGGCCGCCTCGGCCTTGCCGATCGCAGCGTAGGCGGACAGCGGCCCCGTATAGGGCATGAGATTGCCTATGCGGATCTCGCTGTCACTTGCCGCGGGCTCGCGCGGCTTCTCCGACATTGCACCCAAGGACGCCTGCGCAGCCGTGGCCACGACCAGCATTCGCATCAATGCACGCATGATCACTCACTCGCGGTCTCGACCTTTCTCCAGGACTTGTCCGGGTCGAACGAGGTCATGGTCTTGGCGATGGCCTCGGTGTT
>Ga0210403_10000465_pt1 | contig 42617 bp, 38 predicted proteins | sample IncBWC19MmetaG_FD_150863 | JGI IMG/M metagenome (GOLD analysis project Ga0210403, IMG submission 150863) | Forest soil microbial communities from Barre Woods Harvard Forest LTER site, Petersham, Massachusetts, United States - Inc-BW-C-19-M | ecosystem: Environmental > Terrestrial > Soil >...
TCCGCCTGCCTCTCGTCGCGCATTGAGTACGGCCGTCCGGTCACCCCTGAAGCCCTGCAGGCCGTCGAGCGGGGCGAGGATGCCTTGCATGCCCTGGGATTCCGCCAGGTGCGTGTGCGCCATCATGGAGAAATCGCACGCATCGAGATCGCACACGGCGAACTGGCGGCCGCTTTGAGCCTGGCCATGTTTGCCGAGTTGACCCGGATCTTCAAAGGCCTGGGCTTTACATACGTCACCCTGGATACTGAAGGGTTCCGCTCCGGCTCCATGAATGCCAAACTGACTTCCCCCGGGCTCGTGAAGCTCCCTTCCTGACACTCCCTTCCTGCCCCCGGAGGCCGCGCTTCGTGAGATAATCAGGGTTATTCCCAGTGGCGCAAGAGGTGTTGATTGGTGAAGAAAATTGCGGCTTTTTTGAATGCTTTTCTAATTGTTTCCACAGCTTCATGCTTTAGCCAGGACCACCATGCCGCTGCTGCCATTCCTTTGTCTCCGGAAATAGCGCGGCGAATCCAGACGGAAGTGCGTTCGCGTTACAGTGTGCCTTCGCAAATCGAGATTTCGGTCGCCGGGCCGGATGCGAGCGAGGTGCCGGGATACGATCACATCACGGTCGCCTTCACCGGCGGTGGGCGTGTCACCAAACATGATTTCTTGATTTCCGCGGACCGCAAGACACTGGCCCACCTCGAGAAGTTTGACGTGTCGCAGGACCTCATGTCGAAGATCGACGTTCAGGGAAGGCCCTTGCGGGGCAACGCGGCCGCTAAAGTGACGATCGTCAATTTCGACGACTTCCAGTGCCCATTCTGCTCCCGCATGCACGCCACTCTTTTCCCGGACTTGCTGCTGAAGTACGGCAGCCTGGTGAAGATCATTTACAAGGACTATCCGCTGGTGGAAATCCATCCCTGGGCCCTACACGCCGCGGTCGCCGCCAACTGTCTCGCGGCGCAAGACAATGGCGCCTATTGGGAATTCGCGGACTACGTGCATGAGAAGCAGCGTCAGGTTTCGGGGCAGAATCCTGCGGAGGCCACCGCCAATCTGAATCGCATCGCTACGGATGTAGCCGGGAGGCGCCATCTCGATAGCCAGAAGATAAATGCCTGCGTCACCGCCAATGACGAAGCGTCCGTGCGGGCCTCGATGGCGGAAGCTGACAAACTCGGTGTGGATTCCACTCCGACCATGTTCATCAACGGAGAAAAGGTCTCGGGCGCCATTCCTCCGGACGCGATGCGGGCGATCCTTGACCGGGCGCTGGTGGCCGCTGGCGAGAAACCCCCTCCGGCCGATAAGCCCGCGCCCTCCGTGGAAGGCGCAAGAGAGTAGCTAATTGCGCGCGATTTAGATATCGTAGTTCCCATCTCAACTTGGGCTTAGGGAGGCAAACTGTTTGATTCAGGCGCATAAAGTTCCGCGTGGTCCGATTCTGCTGGGTTTGGGCTTGGCCCTTTTGCTTACGGGGTGCCCGGCAAAGCCGGCGAACGACGTATTGGCCAAGGTGAATGGCTATAAGATCCTGCGGTCGGAAGTCGACAAGGTGTATCAAAGGCAGATTGCCGGCGCTCCCCAGAAGCCGCCCGCCGACCAGGAACAGGCCCTGCGGCTGGAGCTTCTCCACCAGTTGATCGATCTGCGGCTTTATCTGCAGCAGGCCGAAAAGCTGGGCATCGTAGCCACCGATGACGAAATCGAAGCCAAGTTGAACCAGCTCAAAGCGCCTTACACCAAAGAGGAGTTCGCGCGGAAGCTGCAAGAGACGGCGTTCACCGAAGAAGACTACAAACAGGAGATACGGCGCAATCTGACCATTGAAAAGCTGCTGAACAAGGAAATCGCGTCGCGCGTGGTTATTTCAGAAGCCGACATTCAGGCCTTTTACAATGAGCACAAGTCCCAGTTTAATGTCATTGAACCACAATATTACCTGGCCAACATTTTTGTGAACTCGCAGCCCAACCCGCAGTCGCCCAACCCCGCTGATCGCACCCGCAACGATACCCAGGCCCGGGAAAAGATCAAACGAGTCCACGAGGAATTAGAACGGGGCGCAGACTTCGCCAGTCTGGCCACCAAGGCGTCGGAAGACCCGGATACCGCCCGCAACGGAGGCGATCTGGGAGCTACGCCCGAGTCTCAGCTTAAGAACACTGACGCAGCCACCCGCGACGCCATCGCCAAGTTGAAGCCAGGACAGTTCAGCGAAGTCGTGCCGGTGGTCAATCCCATTTCACACCAGGGCATCGGATATCGAATCGTCAAGCTGAATGGCAAAGAGGCCGCTGGCCAGCGTGATCTGAGCGACCCCAACGTCCAGGGGTTGATCCGCAATCAGCTCCGCACCCAGCGGGAGCAGTTTCTGCGCTCTGCCTACGATACGGTGCTCCACAACGAGGCAGAAGTCCGCAACTACTATGCCGCCGACATCCTGAAGAACACCGGACAGAAGTAGCCTTCCGGCCTTATTCGACCTCAGCCAGGGTCTGGCCGGCTTCTACGGCCGATCCTTCGGTGGCGGTCAGCTTCTTGATAACGCCCTTTTTGGGCGACTTAAGTTCATTCTGCATCTTCATCGCCTCGATCACCAGCACACCCTGGCCGGCCTCCACCTCTGAGCCCACAGTCACCAGCACCCGGACCACCTTGCCGGGCATGGGAGCGGTAATCTTCTTTACTCCCGCCCCCTGCGCGCTCGCGGGCTGCCGGGAGCGCAATGCTCTGGGGTCACGGACAGCCACGCCAAAGCTCCGATGCCCTATCACGACGCTGGTTTCGCCGCCGCTGGTCTGCTGTCGGACCTCGTATGATTTGCCCGCGATCAAAATCGAAAGGACGCCAGCCTGTGTCGAGGCAAAATCCACCTCCATCTCCCGGCCATCGAGCCGGCAGCGCCACGATTCCGCCACGCGCGTGAATTCCACACGATAGGTCTTTTCGGCAACGGTGACTTCGTAGATCATGGGTTACGCAGCGCCTCGCTGCGCGCCGCCCGCTTCCAGGCCGGGCTGGCGTTCTGGCGGCTGGCGGCTGGTGCGTCACCATCCCGCCCGTTGTGGACCGCGGCCATCGCGAAGAACGCAGCGGAAATGGCTGCAACTTCGTCCAGTTCCCCGGAAGGCTGGCCGGCCCCATTGCGGCCAGTCAATAGACGGTCCAGAAAGCCCGTATCGATGCGTGCCGCTACGAAATCCGGATCGCTGAGAATCCGCCGTATGAGTGCGAGGTTGGTCTTGATGCCGCCCACAAAGTATTCATCCAGCGCACGCTGCATACGCGCTATGGCGGAGGCCCGGTCGGGCGCATAAACGATCAGCTTCGACAACATAGGATCATAGTCCAGGGGCACTACCCAACCTTCATACACACCGCAGTCTTCGCGAATTCCCGGACCGGAAGGCTGCGCCAACCGGGTAATTCTGCCGGGGGACGGGAAGAAATTATTGTCCGGATCTTCGGCGTACACGCGGCACTCCAATGCGTGCCCGCGAATCCGGACATCTTCCTGGCGGAAGGGAAGCTTCTCGCCAGCGGCGATGCGCAACTGCAAATGCACCAAATCGAGTCCCGTGACCATCTCCGTCACCGGATGCTCCACCTGCAGCCGCGTATTCATCTCCAAAAAATAAAACTTGCGGTCGTTATCAACCAAAAACTCAACGGTGCCGGCGTTGGTGTATCCAGCGGACTTGGCCGCCTGTACCGCAACTTCTCCCATCCGCCGCCGCATATCTTCATCAACAATGGCCGAGGGCGCCTCTTCCATCACTTTTTGGTGCCGCCGCTGGACTGAGCATTCGCGTTCACCCAGATAGACCAAGTTGCCGTGCTCATCTCCCAGCACCTGGATTTCAATGTGCCGTGGGTTCTCGATCAGCTTTTCGAGATAGATTTCGCCGTCATTAAACGACCGCTGGGCCTCGCTGCGGGCGGTTTCAAACGCCGCTTTCAGCTCGCTCGCGGAGCGCACCATGCGCATGCCCTTGCCGCCGCCGCCGGCCGCCGCCTTGATCATCACCGGGAAGCCAATGCGCACGGCTTCGGCCTCTGCTTCCGCCAGCGAAAGCCCTCGGGAGGAGCCGGGCACGAAGGGTACGCCGGCTTTCTCCACGGCCTGCCGGGCCCGTGTTTTTGATCCCATGACTTCCATGGCTGAGGGTGACGGCCCGATAAATTTGATTCCGGCCTCGCCGCAGGCCCGGGCAAACGCGGCGTTTTCCGATAGAAATCCGTATCCGGGATGGATGGCCTCAGCCCCGCTCCGTTTCGCGGTGGCAATGATTTTCTCGATATTCAGGTACGATTCCCTGGCCGGCGCCGGGCCCAGGCAATAGGCCTCGCCGGCTTTGCTCACATGGAGCGCACCCCGGTCGGCCTCGGAAAAGACGGCCACCGTGGCAATGTCCATTTCCCGGCAGGCGCGTATGACCCGCACGGCAATTTCACCCCGATTGGCGATAAGTATTTTTTTGAACATGATGAAGGCTGTTTGCCATCAGGCGCTGCGGCTAAAGCGCGCAACTGATTCTACTTGATTCAGCCGCCGGCCAAGAACAAAGCCCCTCTCATGGGAGGGGCTTTGCCGGAAATCTTCAACCGGCGCTATTTGCTTTTTGATTGATCGCTGGGCTGGTCGAGAATAATTCCGCCACCGCCCTTTTTGGCTTCGGCTTCGTTTTTGCGCTTGCGGGCGTCCATGGCCTTGTTGGTCCAATCCTCGCTTAACTTCTTGTCCTGGGCCCGCGCCTCCGGATCACTGCATGCCATGTCGGCTTTGCGCAGGTAGAGAAGATTCACATAGATCATGGCGTCATCGTAATCCTGGCGCTTCTCCATGGCCTGCTGCAGCATTTCAAGCCCCTCATCGACCCGCTTTTCATTGGCGCCCTTGATATCTTCGCAAAGCTTCTGGTCGCGCTTGCCTTTCATTTCTTCGTCGACTTTAAGGCCTTCTTTGGATTTGCGGTCGGCAGTGTCTTTATAAACTGCCGTCCAATCGAGCACACCCACGGAATAGTAGGTTGCGGGATCGTTGGGATCGGCGCTGATGGATTTCTTGTAGAACTCCCGGGCCTCATCGAACCTTTTCATCTGCATGTAGAGAAAAGCCAGCCCCTTCAGGCTGGTGCTGTTCTGCGGTTCATCCTTCAGCACGGCCTTATACTGTTCGACCGCCTGCTGGGCCATGCTCAGGTTCTCAGGCGTTTCTGCGCCGGGAACATATTGCGATGTGTAAGCGGTCGCCAGATAGAGTTTCGCCACCTGCAGCTTGTCGTCGAGGTTGACCGCGTTCTTGAAATGCTCGATCGCCTTTTCAGGGAATCCGCCCTTATACGCTTGTACGCCCCTGTTAAGCTGGTCACGGGCCTTCAGCATTTTACAGCCCGTGGCGCTCAACAGCGCGGCTGCGACGGCCAAGACCGCCAGAAGTCTTGCGCTCCTGTTCATGATTCCTTGCTCCCTTGCCGGAGTTATGAGTTTTTTCTTCAATGGGCCCACCGATAGTACACGGGGCAAGCGCTCTTGCGCCGCCCCGCCTGAGGAGTCAGTCGTTATTTTTTATTCGCCCGCTTCTATCTTTGCCGTTACCAGCCCGATCTTATCGATGAGCAGGGTACCGTGGGCAATGTCAATCACCTGGGCAACATCCTGGAACTGCACATCCGGATCGCCCTTCACGAACATCACGCGCTCGGCGCGGGTCTTGAAGATGTCCGTAAGCCGGGTCCCCAGATTTTCCCAGGTCGCGTCTTCCTGGTTGATCTTGAGCTTTGGCCTGCTGCCTTCGGCGCCCTGAAGCACCTGGACCACCACCGTGCGGTTGTCGTCGGTCTTCGGAGCGTTGGGCGGCGGCGGCTGTGGAACCAGCGCTTCCAGGCCCTTAGGCGTGAGCGGAGTGATGACCATGAAGATGATCAGCAGCACCAGCAGCACATCGATCAGGGGGGTCACGTTGATATCGGAGGTCTGCCCGCCCCCCGAGCCCCCAGTTGCCATTGCCATAAGTATGTCCCTCGTGTCCGGAAAACTTCCGGTTACTTGTTCTTTCGCTGTTCGGTCAAGAGCCCCAACTGGTCCACGCCCGCCGATCGGACATCGTCCACTACGTCAACCACGGCCTTGTACCGGGCGCGCGCATCGGCCTTCAGGTAGACGTGCTTATCGGTGCGGTTGGTGATGCGTTCTTTCACCTTGGCTGTAAGTTCCGCAGCGGAAACCTTCAGCGTGTCAAAGAAAATGGTGCCGTCGCTCATGACCGCTACGATCAGCGCGTCTTCCTTGTCCGCATCCTGCATGCGGATGGGATTGTCCGCTTGGGCCAGCTTCACCGTAACGCCCTTCTGCAACATCGGCGTGATGACCATGAAGATGATCAGCAGCACCAGCATCACGTCAACCATGGGCGTCACGTTGATGTTGGAATTGACTTTGGCGCCTTCGTTCCGGACTGTGATTGCCATTGGGTTCGCTCCTCGCCTCTAGCGGCGGGCCATGCTGGTTCTTTTCAGGAAATAATCCACCAGTTCGCTGGAGGAGTTGTCCATCTCGACGTCAAAAGCTTCGACCTTGCCGGTGAAGTAGTTGAACATCATGACGGCGGGAATGGCCACGAGCAGTCCCAGGGCGGTAGTTACCAGCGCTTCCGAGATTCCGCCGGCGACGGCCGCCAGACCGGTGGCCTTCTGTTGCGAAATCTTCTGGAAAGCGTTCAGGATGCCGATTACCGTGCCGAACAATCCTACGAACGGCGCAGTGGAACCGATGGTGGCCAGGCCGCCCAGACCGCGCTTCAGTTCCGCGTGGACAATGGCTTCGGCGCGCTCCAGGGCGCGTTTGCTGGCTTCGATCTGTTCACCCGGAATTTCCGTGGAGTCGGTGTGGGCCTTGAACTCCTGTAGACCGGCGGTCACCACTTTGGCCAGGTGGCTCTTTTTATTGCGCTCGGCCACGCGGATGGCTTCGTCGAGCTTGCCTTCACGCAGAGCGCCGGCGACTGCGGGCGCGAACATGCGCGATTGTTTGCGGGCGGCGTTGAACGCGATCCAGCGGTCGATCATGACGCCGATCGACCAGGCGGACATGACGAAGAGAATGATCACGACGCCCCGGGCCAGCCAGCCCATCTGCTGCCACAGGTGAACGGGGTCCCAGCCTACACCGGAATCATCCGTCTGGAACATCCAGACAGCCAGCAGTTGCGCTTTGGCCAGCATAAGAGTTGCAAGATTCGCTACAAACATGAGTTTATCTTTTCCTCCTCAGGAAACTTTTAAAACTATTCTTCCGGCAGACACCAAACCACTCGAATCCGCTGCGCTATGCGCCAAGGCCGGATGCTTCTCAAAAATACCCCTGCCTGGTTTGTCTAAAGCGACAGCAAGCAGTTGCGCTGTCTTCGCCATGAAAAGATCCGGAAATTACATGTGGAACTTCACCGTGATGACTGTGTCAACTTCGACCGCCTCATTGTTGAGCACCCAGGGTTTGTACCGCCACTGCTTCACCGCGTCTATGGCCGCTGGAATGAGGAGCGCATGACCGCTGATGGCCTGGAGGTTTTCAATCGCCCCGGTTTTGCTGATGGTCGCCCGCAACACCACATCGCCCTGCACATGCGCTACCTTCGCCATGTTGGGATAAATTGGCTGTACATCTTTGATGCGGTTGCCGTCGAGCACGCCCTGGGAAATCCGCAGTTTCGTCGGAGCCGCCACCTTGGGCGGGGCCGCAGTCGAACCGATAATGCCGCCAATCACGCCGCCGGCCGATCCGCCGGGTACGCCACCCAAGACCCCGCCCGTCACCCCGGTCGGCGGTGGCGGCGCTTCGTCTTCAACGATCTTCTTGGCAATTTTGGGGATCTTGCTGGGCGTGCGCAACTCGCCGTTCACGATTTCGCTGACCCGCTGCACATGTTGAATCACGGGCGGTGCTGGAGGAGGCGGTGGCGGTGGCGGCGGCGGGGCCACCAGGAAGGTCAATAGTTGGCCCTTGGGCAGGGCTTCCAGGTAAAACAGCGGCAGCAGGATTAGAACGCCTACTCCGAGCAACTGCACTAGGGTCGATATCAGCACAGTCCACTTCTGATGCGTGTGGATCATGCCGCCGGATTCCATTAAGCTGTCTTCAAACATGCCGCCCTCCACTCAGCCGGAGTCTCTTCAAATATATTGGACACCGCCCAGGCCTTTTTTGCTCCCGGCCGGCCCCTAATAATTTAAGCCTTAACGCGAACCTTGCCTTTCGCATCCTGCGCCGGTACCGGAGCCGGACTGCCTCCCAGCCGCTGTCCACGCGATTCCTGATAGGCAACCAGCATGGGTGCGGCTACGGCAATCGACGAATAGGTGCCGATCAGAATGCCGATCACCAGGGCCAGAGAAAATCCATGAAGTACTTCTCCACCAAAGAGATACAGCGAAAGCACCGTCAGAAAAGTCAGACCCGAGGTTAGAATAGTCCGGCTTAATGTCTGATTGATACTTCGATTGACTATCTCCGCCAGGCTTTCCCGCCGCATGATCTTAATGTTTTCCCGTATGCGGTCGAACACCACGATGGTGTCGTTCATCGAGTAACCAATCAGCGTAAGGATCGCGGCGATAACAGTAAGCGTTATATCGGTATTCGTCAAGGAGAATGCGCCCACTGTAATTAATGTGTCATGCACCACCGCCACCACCGCCGCCACGCCATAGATCATTTCAAAACGGAACCAGAGATACACCAGCATTCCCGCAAGGGAATATAAAGTCGCATACAGGGCCTGCTTCCTCAACTGATCGCCCACCTGCGGCCCTACGATTTCCGCGTTGAATACATGGAAGTTGCTGGTATAGAAGGCCTGCTTGAGGGCATCGACAATGGCCGCCGGGACACCGGACTGCTGCGCCTCCTCCACATTCCGGAACAGGCCGTCGCGTTGCTTGTCGCGAAAATCGACGATCTGGTGCGCAAGCCGTTCGTACTCCTGGGGGGCCGCGTGTACGGGATCGCGGGTGATCAGCTCATCCCGCACCGTACTGGCGCCAACGTTGTTCAAATCCTGCTTGCCCTGCGCCGTAGCGCCGCTCAATGCCTGAATGGTCAGATTGCGATCATGGGTAACATCGGCGCCCGATTCGGCCCGCTGTGGCAGGTCGATCAGCTCCGAGTTTTTGGCCGCCGTATCGTAGCGCTGCAAGCGCACGTTGCGCAGCCCCACGCGGTACAGCGCCGCCCGGATCTCAGCTTCATTCGGACGGTCTACAAATTTCACGTAGACCAGAGTTCCTTGCCGGAAGTCAACGCCCCAGGGCATGCCATGCCAGAAAAAAATCGAGAGCAGGCCGGCCACGCTGAAGATCAGCGAAAAGCCGAGGAAGATCCATTTCTTGCCCAGGAAATCTATGCTTGTATTGCGAAAAAATTCCACGTTATAAGTTTCCTTCGCTAAATGCTCAGCGCCTCACCGCGGTCTTTGCGGCCCAGGATCGCATCGAAAATGACTCTTGAAACAAACACTGCGGTAAACAAGTTGGCCAGCAGGCCGAAAATCAGGGTGATGGCAAATCCGCGCACCGGCCCGGTGCCAAACAATATCAGAATGGCCGCGGAAACGATGGTCGTAACGTGCGTATCGATAATGGTCAACCAGGCGCGCCCGAAGCCCTGGTCCACGGCCGCCGGCGGGGCCTTTCCATTCCGCAGCTCTTCACGGATACGCTCAAAAATCAGCACATTGGAATCCACACCCATGCCCACCGTGAGGATCACGCCGGCAATTCCCGGCAAGGTCAGCGATGCGCCACTCACTCCCAGAAATCCCAGCAGGATGACCAAGTTGAGAATCAGCGCCAGATTGGCGTTCACGCCGGAAAAACGGTAATACACCAGCATGAAGACCATCACCGCCGCCATGCCAAAGATGGCCGCCTGGATGCCATGACGTATAGAATCGGCGCCCAGAGAAGCCCCCACGGTGCGTTCTTCGATATTCACCAGGCTGGCCGGCAGGGAGCCGGAATTGAGTAGCGTCGCCAAATCGCGGGCCTTTTCCGGGTCAAAACCGCCGGTGATCGATACCGTATCGCCGATCTCAGTCTTGATGGATGCCGCTTCCCGCACTTCATTGTCAAGAATAATGGCCAAGTAAGGATCGGGGGTGCCATTTTCCTCATTATGCGCGCCGGTAAAACTTGTGAACTTCTTTCCCGCGCCCACCGTCAGATGAAAAACCACTTCCGGTTGGCCGTTTCGGTCCAGGCTGGTTTCCGCACTCTTGAGATCGGTACCGCCGACCACCAGTGACTTCGCCACGACATAGACGCGATCTTGGCGGGTGGTGAAATCATGGCCGCGCATGAGCGTAGTGTTAGGCGGCAGGATGTTGCTGAACGCGGTTAGCGCTTCCTGCTCGCTGGAAAATCCGCTGGCCGTCCGAAACACCTGCCGCACTTCCAGCCGCGCGGTTTTCTGAATTAAATCGCGGATCCTGGCCGTGTCGTCGGCGCCCGGCAATTGAATCAGAATCTGGTAGTCACCCAGGCCGTGCTGCTGGATGATCGGCTCCCTTACGCCCAGGGTATCGATTCGATTGCGAATCGCAATGATCGACTGGTCCACCGTCCGGTTCTTGAGGTTGTTCAGATCGGTCTGTTTCATCCTGAGAAGGTACGTGCCTTCAGCGCCTCGGGACGGGGCCGAATAGTCCGGCAATCGCTCATTCACGATGCGGTTCAACTCGCTCAGGCCATTGCCGGTGAGACCTTTGATGACAATCAGGTCAGGATCGTTGACCGCGTCCGGCTTGCTGATTTCCGCGACGGCCACCTTGGCCTTCACGAATTCTTCATTCAGCAATTCGACCGCCCCATCCGACTGGGAGCTGATCGCTTCGTTGACCTTCACCTGATAGATGAAATGGGCGCCGCCCTGCAAGTCCAATCCGAGGTGGATGCTCTCCTGCAGGCCCCCCAGCAGACCGCGCTGCTTGATGGCGCCCACGCTGACTGGCCAGTCGCTGGGGTTGCCCAGAAAAATCAGGGCCGTAAAGACCAGCATGATGGCCACGATGAGGACGATTTTGAGTGGTATGTTCTTCTGCATTTGCTTGAATTCCAGATTTCCAATTCCGCGATAACGCTATTTCTTCTCGGGCGCCACATCTTCCCGGGCCACGGAAACCACCGCCGATTTCGCCACTTCCAGGCGTAGATTGTCCGGCGGCACGCGCAGATGCAGGGCATCGTCTTTCACCGCGATAATCGCCCCGCGAATTCCGCCTGAGGTGATCACCTTATCACCCGTCTTCAGGTTGTTCACCATTTCCTGCCAGCGTTTCTGCTTTTTCTGCTGCGGAAGAATGAGGAACAGATAAAAAATGGCGAACATGGCCAGCAACGGCCCCATCGCCCAGATCGACATACCGGGTGAGCTGCCGCCCTGAAAGATAAATAAGCTGAGTTGATGATGGATCATTGAGTTTTTTAAACGGTCAAAATAAGCGCGCATCTCCCTCTGGGAGATTCCTTACACGATTGGTACCGCTGATGAATTCCGCCCGGGGCCTTCGGCACGGCGTGGATACCGAAGTAATTGGGAGGTCTTCTGGCGACGTATCATGGGGAACTCAGGCTACATGTTCGACGGCGCACTGCCTGCTGGAATCCCTGAGATATCCCCAAGTCGTATAGCATGACGCACCGCCCGCATGGTGTCAAGGTAGAACCAAAGATTGTGTATGGAGTTAAGGGCCCCGGCCAGGGGCTCCCCCGCCGTAAAAAGATGCCGGAGATACGCCCGGCTGTAACGTGCGCACACCTGGCAGCCGCATTTTGAGTCAATGGGACCCTGGTCCTGGGAAAAACCGGCGTTTTTGATGTTCAACCGGCCCTCTGCCGTAAAAAGCAGCCCATGCCTCGCCGCCCGCGTGGGCAGTACGCAATCCATCATGTCCACGCCCATGGCGGCGTACGCGGTAATCTCCTCCGGAAACCCCACGCCCATCACATAGCGCGGCTTGTCCTTCGGTAATACCTCCAAGACCGCGGCGATCATTTCCATGGTCTTTTCCCGCGATTCACCCACACTCAGCCCCCCAATCGCATATCCGGAAAAATCAAGCTCCACCGTGCGCAAAGCCGATTCGCGCCGCAGATCGGAAAACATGCCACCCTGCACAATGCCAAACAGCGCCTGCTGCCGTGGAAAAAAAGGCCGTGTGCCGTCATCACCCGCCGGCGGGGGCAAAGCCTGCCCAAGGCCGCCCTGCTTCCCGTTGGGCTTTCCGCCGGGTTGTCCGGCCCATGGAACTTCGTGCTTGTGCGCCTCGAAATAATCTTTCGAGCGCCGCGCCCAGCGCAGCGTCAATTCCATCGACTGCTGTGTCCGCTCCCGGGTCGCCGGAGTCTCCGTACACTCGTCAAAGGCCATGATAATGTCGCCGCCCAGGGCAATCTGAATTTCCATCGACCGCTCAGGCGTAAACAAATGGGACGATCCATCCACATGCGACCGGAAATGCGCACCCTCTTCGGTAACGCGGACCAAGTTCTTTTCAAATTCCTTTTCTTCTTCCGGCTCTTCCTTCGCGTCCGCAGCGTACTTTGCAGTGGATTGTCTTTTTCCAACCCGCCGGGATCCAAGACTGAATACCTGGAACCCCCCGGAATCCGTCAAGACCGCCCGCTCCCAACTCATGAACCGGTGCAGCCCGCCCATACCGCGTATCAACTCATGCCCCGGACGAAGATACAAATGATATGTATTGCTCAGAACAATCTGCGCACTCAGATCTTCCAGCGCATCCTGCGGCACACCCTTCACCGTCGCCTGTGTGCCGACCGGCATGAACACAGGCGTATCCACCGGCCCATGGGCCGTAACGATTTGCCCGGCGCGCGCTGGGCCGGCCTCGGCTTCGATGTTGAAGGGGAGTTCCACTGGAAAGATTGTAATAGACGAGGAAATTTGGCAATCGGCAAGACGGAATGCTTCACATCTTGAGAGCAACTTCGACAAGGCGGGCAACAGAATCGCAAGGGCTGCGATTCCTGTTGTACGATAGAAGCACGACTTGTGCCTCCAGGGCAAACAGCCAAGACAGATCTACATAAAGTATTGAATGAATTCTCCGGCGGCGAGCGAATATCATTTCCCCTGATCGCCGTGCATGGCCATGAGCATAGACCCATCATCCCGCAGTTATGATCTGTCTTCGCTGAGAATCGACCCTCAGGCGCGCAAGCCCGCAGGCCGGGGCGGTCGCCTGGCGATGATCGCAGGGACCGTGCTGGCGCTAGTCGTGGTGGTGCTGGTGCTGCTTGCTTTTCGCGGACAGAAGAAGGTGGTTGAAGTAGCGGCTGCCCGTCCGGCGGGCGACGCCCGCGCCACCGCCCTGCTCAATGCCAGCGGATACGTGACCCCCAGACGCCGGGCCACGGTGGCCGCCAAAGTTACCGGGCGAGTGGAACAGATTTACGCCGAGGAAGGCCTGCGCGTACGGGCCGGCCAGGTGCTGGCCCTGCTCGATTGCTCCCAGCCCAATGCGACCCTGACTTCGGCGCGCACGGACCGTGACGCGATCGCAGCCGCCGGAGCCGACCTGGAAGTGCAGTTGGCCAATGCCGATCGGGAGTTATCACGGGCCCAAGCCCTGCGGGAAGCCGGGGTCAACAGCCAGCAAGCGCTGGACGCCGCCCGCACCACGGCCGACAGTCTGCGGTCTAAGATTGCGCTGACCAAAGAACAGGTGCGCGCGGCGGGGGCCAAAATTGGCGTGGCCGGGCAGGACGTGGAAAACTGCACGGTGCGCGCGCCATTTGACGGCGTTGTGGTCACCAAAGACGCCCAGCGTGGCGAGATCGTTTCGCCGGTCTCCGCGGGCGGCGGGTTTACCCGCACAGGCATCGCCACGGTGGTCGACATGAATTCGATTGAAGTTGAGGTCGACGTCAACGAGTCGTACATAGCCCGCGTCAAGCCGCAACAGAAAGTCCTGGCCACGCTCGATGCTTATCCGGAATGGCAGATACCCGCGAAGGTGCGCACGGTCATTCCTACGGCCGACCGGCAAAAGGCGACGGTCAAAGTGCGGGTTTCCTTCGACCAACTGGATCCGCGCATTCTGCCGGATATGGGAGTTAAGGTGGCCTTCCTGAGCGACCAACCAGTGGCCGGTGAACAGAAGACCAATCCTGCCAGGGCCGTCATTCCCGGAAGCACGGTGCGCGATGACGCAGGACAGAAAATAGTCTTCGTAGTACATGACGGCAAGGTGGAACGGCGGGCGGTGAACCTGGGCGCACAACATGGTGACGACGTCGAAGTGCTGGCCGGCGTCTCTCCGGGGGAGTCGCTGGTCGTACGCGGTGGCGCGGATTTACGGGAAGGCCAGGCAGTGGAAATTAAGCAGTAGAGGAGACGGGACATGGTTCGAGTCGACGGACGCGGCGATTCTTCGAGCTTGATCAGGGTCAGAGGCCTCGACAAAAAATACCAGCGGGGTGGGGAAGAGATCCACGTACTTCAGGGCCTGAATCTCGATGTGGATAAAGGCGACTTTGTGGCCTTCATGGGCCCCAGCGGCTCGGGCAAGACCACGTTGCTCAACCTGCTCGGCGGCCTGGATGTACCCTCCTCCGGCCAGGTGGTGGTGGCCGGCGATGAGATCACACATATGTCGAGCGGCCGGCTCACGAAGTGGCGGGCACGGCACGTGGGCTTTATCTTTCAGATGTACAACCTGATTCCAGTGCTCACCGCCTTTCAGAACGTGGAACTGCCGCTGCTGCTCACCAGTCTGTCGAAGGCCGAACGCCGCCGGCACGTTGAGACCGCCCTGGGCGTGGTCGGGCTGGCCGACCGCATGGACCACTACCCGCGGCAGCTTTCCGGCGGACAGGAGCAGCGGGTCACCATCGCGCGGGCCATTGTTTCCGACCCTACCTTCCTGCTCTGTGACGAGCCCACCGGCGATCTCGACCGCAAAAGCGCCGATGGGACCATGGACCTCATTCAGCAACTGGTGAAGCAGCACGGCAAGACCGTGCTGATGGTCACGCATGATCCGGTGGCGGCCCGCCGCGCCGATGTCACCCTGCACCTCGACAAGGGAGTGCTGGTCGAAGCCGGCGCGGGAGGCGCAGCATGAAATTCCGGGGCTTGATCTTCGCCAATCTCTTCCGCAAGAAGCTGCGGCTGGCTTTGACCATTGGTTCTTTCGCGGTCGCGTTGTTTCTCTTCGGATTGCTGGCCGTGGTCAAAGGGGCCTTCAGCCAGGGCGTGGAAATCGCGGGCGTTGACCGCCTGGTGGTCATCAATCGCGTCTCGCTGATTCAGCCCCTGCCGTTTTCCTACCGCGATAAGATCCTGCGGCTGCCGGGCGTAAAACTCGTGACCTTCGACAGTTGGTTCGGCGGCATCTACCAGGATCCCAAGAATTTCTTTCCGCAGTTTGCCATCGACGATGAAAATCAGCGGCAGGTGTTTCCTGAATTGGAAGTCCCGGAAGTCCAGTGGAAGGCCTTTCTCAATGACCGTCAGGGCGCGATCGTCGGCGCTTCCACGGCGAAACGCTTTCAATGGAAGGTGGGCGACCGGGTCCCCATCCGGGGCACGATTTATGCCGGGACCTGGGAATTCAATATTGACGGCATCTACCAGGGCAAGCGCCAGGCCGACGATGAAACCCAGTTCTGGTTCCACTCTAAATATCTGGAAGAACGTGCGCCCGTAGAGGCCAAAGGTCTCATCGGCTGGTACACGGTCAAACTCTCCAGTCCTGACGATGCCTTGCGCATCAGCCGGGCGATTGACGAGCAGTTCGCCAATTCCACCTACGAGACGCATACCGACACGGAAAAATCGTTTGCCCTGGGCTTCGTGAAACAGATGGGCAACATCGGGTTCCTGATGACGGCCATCGGCACGGTTGTGTTTTTCACTCTGCTTCTGGTGACCGGCAACACCATGGCGATCGCGGTGCGGGAGCGCACCGCGGAATTGGCGATTCTGAAGGCCGTGGGATTCTCCGACCGTTTTGTGCTGCTGATGGTGATGGCCGAATCATTGACCATTGCAGTCGTTGGCGCGGCACTGGGCCTGGGGCTGGCGAAAGTGTTCACGCTCATGGGCGATCCAACGCATGGGATGCTGCCGCTGTTTATTCTGCCTCCGCAATCGGTGGGCATCGGACTGGGCATCGCGCTGGCGGTGGGCGCAATCAGCGGCCTGCTGCCGGCCGTGGGCGCGATGCGGCTGCGTATCGTAAACGCCTTGCGGAGAGTGTGACCATGGCGATTCCTGTGATCTACAACCTTAGAAGCGTGCGGGCGCGCTGGACTTCATCCGTGGTGGCGGTGCTGGGCATCGCCGGCACGGTAGGCGTATTTGTCGCCATGTTGTCACTGGCCCGTGGCTTCAAGGCCACCCTGGTGTCTTCCGGTTCCGCAGGCAATCTGTTAGTGATGCGCGCCGGGGCCGATGCTGAACTCAATGGAGCAGTGACCCTCGACCAAGTAAGAGTCATCGAAGATGCGCCGGGCGTGGCCCGCAATGCCTCCGGGCCGCTGGTAAGCCCGGAAGTAGTGGTGGTGGCGGCCTTCCCGCTGCGCTCTACCGGCACGGACGCCAACGTGCAGGTGCGCGGCGTTTCGAACCGCGTCCTGGAAGTCCGCAGTAAGGTGAAGATGTTCCAGGGCCGCTTCTTCACGCCGGGGCTGACTGAATTGGTGGTTGGCCGCAATGTGGATGGCGCTTACTCGGGGCTGGCGCTGGGCAATAAGGTACGGTTCGGCGGCGACACATGGACTGTGGTGGGCGTCTTCGACGCCGATGGCTCGGCCTTCGATTCCGAAGTATGGTGTGACAGCCGGGTGCTGAATCAGGTCTATCACCGCCGGGAAGGCGTATTTCAGTCGGTCACAGTCCATCTGACATCGCCGGATGCCATGCAGACGTTCAAGGACTCGATGACTTCGAATCCGCGCATGACCGTCGATGTAGGCCGTGAGATCGACTACTACGACCGGCAGTCGCGCAACCTCACCTTGCTGATCGAGATCCTGGGCACACTGATTGCCGTGGTCATGGGCATAGGCGCAATCTTCGGCGCGCTCAACACCATGTATTCCGCGGTCTCGGAGCGCTCGCGTGAAATTGCCACCATGCGCGCCCTGGGCTTTGGCGAAGCCAGCGTGATTACATCCTTCACGATCGAAGCACTGTTGATTTCCCTGATGGGTGGCGTGCTCGGAGGCCTGGCCGTGCTGCCCCTGAACGGCTTCACCACTGGGACCATGAATTTCCAGACGTTCTCACACTTGGCCTTTGCTTTCCGTGTAACTCCGGTGCTGCTGCTGTTGGGGCTGGGATTCGCATTGCTCATGGGCCTGCTCGGCGGATTGCCTCCGGCAATTCGAGCGGCGCGAAGACCGGTGATCGAAGCGTTGCGGGCGATGTAGGGAAGATGCCAAAATTGCCAAAATTGGTAATTGCCAGAATTGAATCCCGTCAACTTCAATTTCGGCAATTACCAATTTTGGCAATCTTCACCTTCTGAAAACTGAGTCGAAGCCACACCCGGCTCATCTAAACAGGAGATAAGAGTTTATCGAGGGGTCCACAAAGTGCGTTCCCGTTTTGCCATTATCGTCGCCATCGCCCAGACCATCTTGTTTCTGGGCCATTGGTTTATCTACGAAACATGGGTGAGTTTCTCTCCGTATCCAGCTTCTCATCGCGGATTGAAGATCGCTTTTGTGCTGCTCTCCGTCAGCTTTCTTTCCGGATGGATGGTCGCTGACCGCTCCACCAATCTTCTGGCACGGGTGGTTTACATATCTTCCGTGGTGTGGCTGGGCATGTTGAGCTTCAGTCTTCTCGCCGCGGTTGCCAGTTGGATAACGCTGGGACTGGTGAAAATCCTATCGCTGGCGATTGCGCCGCAATCGATTGCGTTTGTGTTCTTTGGCCTGGCGCTCATGGCCAGCCTCTATGGCATGTTGAATGCCGCCTGGACTCGTATCACCCGCGTGAGCGTCACTCTGCCGAACCTGCCGGAATCATGGCGCGGGCGCGTGGCCGCCCTGGTCAGCGACACCCATCTCGGCCATGTCCGCTCCCACGGCTTTCTGCGGCGCATCGTCAACACCCTGAATCTGCTGGGGCCGGACGTAGTATTTATCACTGGCGACATGTTCGATGGCCAGAAGGCCGACCTGCACGGGCTGGCGCTGCTGTGGTCGGACCTGGTGACTCCCCTGGGCTCTTATTTCATTGCCGGCAACCACGATGGCTTCACCGGACACGCGCGCCACCTCGAAGCCATAGCAAATTCCGGAGTGCGCGTCCTCAACAATGAAAAAGTCGAACTCGATGGGATGCAATTGCTGGGCATTCACTACCGTGATGCGGTCGATCCACGCCGCTTCAAGGCCATTCTGCAACATGCGGAAGTCGATCGCAGCCGGGCCAGCATCCTGCTTACACATGCGCCCCACGGAATGCACATCGCCGAAGAGCAAGGCATCTCGCTGCAACTGGCCGGACACACCCACGGCGGACAGTTCTTTCCCTTCACATGGATCATCACGCGTGTGTGGGGCCAGTTTGCCTATGGACTGAAACGGCTCGGCAACCTGCTGGTCTATACCTCCAGCGGCGCAGGCACGTGGGGACCGCCGATGCGGGTGGGTTCAACGCCCGAGATTGTTCTGATTCAGTTCGAGTAAGAACCTGGCCGCGAATCAACGTGAATTTGTAACAGGAAGACCGGTTTCTTACTTACGCTCGCCTTCCAGTTGCGGCATATTTCCCAGAGTGGCCTTTAGACGATGCACTACGCTCTCCCTCGGGTCCAGGCCTGTGATCCGCTGCTTGACAATCCCGTCGCCATCGATCACCAGATATGTGGGGAAGGCATGAATTCCGAAAGCATTGAGCACCTTGTGGTTGCTGTCGAGATACTGGACCCAATCCATGTTCTTTTTGGCGATGAAGTCGCGCCAGGCCTGCTCATCGTCGTCGGCGCTCACGCTGATGAGTACCAGCTTGCTGGTGGGATATTTCCTGGTCAGGTCCCTCAGTTCCGGCACCGACGCGCGGCAGGGCGGACACCAAGTGGCCCAGAAATCCATGACCACAACCTTGCCTTTGAGTTGCTGCAAAGAAATCGATTCGCCCTGCACGGTTTGAATTTCGAAATCCGGCGCGAACTCCTCGCGTCCCCGTCTCGGATCGGCGAGCATGAGCCGCGCTTCCTCGGCGGTCCGGGTGTCGGGATTCAACCGCAGGCAGACTTGCAATTCTTCTTTCGCTTCGGCATCCATGGAGCGGCGCAGCAGGGTCTTGGCCAGGCCCATATGGTGGATTGCCGCCGATTTGTCGGCCTGGACCGCAACCCTATACTCGCTTTCCGCGGAAAGAAGCTTCTTGCTGTCTGTGCCTGCGATGCTCAATAGCACCGTGCCCTTCAGATTATGGGCTGCGGCGCGCGTTGGGTCGTCGTTGGCGCAAGCGCCCGCTTTGTCACAACTCTTGAGGGCGTCATCGATCTGACCCATGCGCGCGTACGCCACGCCCAGCGCGATATAGCACGCGGCGCAAGAGTCCTGACGAAGCTTGTTGGCTTTCTTCAGCGCGATGACAGCATCTTTATAGCGGTGCGCTTCCAGGGCTTTCTGGCCCTGCTGAAACTGTTCTTCGAATTCCGGGTCTTTGGCTGGCGGCGATTGCTGGGCTGCAAGCGCCATGCTGAAACAGACTGCCAGTGTTAGAGAAATGATCGCGAACTTGGCCATGGGTTGATTCATCGGCTGGCCCCCTTGGCAAGGACTTTGTCTTTCAAGTCCCTGGAAGAGTTTATTGTATACCGGCCTGCCTAAGCCTGCGATCAAACTACGGGAAACTGCTTCAGGCTATGAGCGCCCCGCCCTTCGTGTTCTTTACGAAGGGTAGGGCGCTCATTTCGTTTGCGTTAGAAATTAAAGGAATCCTCTTCCGCAATCATCATGACCGGCGGGCCGCCGGAGGATATCTTGACCGCATGGGCCAGGGTTTCTTTGCCGCCTGCTGATCCCGCACAGGCTTGCAGGGCTTCCATGGAGGGGAAATGCACTTCGGCTACCCGGTAATAGGGCGGCGTTCCCTGGGGTGAAGCGACGACTTTCGTGGCCACCAGCTTGGTTTTGCCCTGGAGCTTGCTCACCGCCATGGGCACATGTTCTTTTTCATAAATGTGGTCGAATGCTGCGACATCTTTCGGTTGGGGATACATCACCATCAATTTCACGCTAGCCATTCATCACTCCTTAAAACGAAAATCAATTTCAATTCAACAGGATTGCTGTTACGAATGAGAATTGTACCGCACAACAGTTTTCCGGGACGATCGCGCAGCACCCGCTGGTGCTCACCTATCGGCAATCCTATCAGACCGCATATTTTTCCGGGTGCTGGTCGAACGTCTGCTTGCAACCGGCACAACAGAAGTAGACTCCCTTCCCCTGGAATTCCGACCGGTGCTTTGCCTTTGCAGTATCGACCATCATTCCGCAGATCGGGTCTTTGGCTACGGTGTTGATCACCGGCAGCGACACGCTCTTGTTCGCCGCTCCGGGTTCCGCCGCCGTCCGCAGTCTGCTGCCGCGGGTCTGGATGATTTCCGCCAGAATGCTGACCGCAATCTCTTCCGGTGACGCCGCATGGATATCGAGGCCGGCCGGCGCTTTCACCTGTCGCAGCCGCCCGGCCGCGACTCCCTTCTCTTGCAGGCGCTCCATGACCTTCTGTGCCTTGATTTTGCTGGCCACAAAGGCCACATACTCGGCGCCCGAGCCAAGCGCCTGTTCCAATGCGTCTTCGTCATCTTCACCCTGGGTGGAAACCACGATCATCGTCTGCGGGGTGACCTTGAGTTCACCGATCGAGGAAGCAATGCGGCCAGCGCCGGGAAAGCCCTCCACACCCACCTCAGCCACTACCGAAATCTCATAATGGATGGCCTGGCCTAGCCGCGCCAGCGTCTGCGCCACCGGCGAGCGGCCCAGGATGAGGATATGCGGCTTTGCTAGGACCGGTTCGATGTAGATATCCAGGCTGCCTCCGCTGTGACAGGTCATAGTGTAATCGACCACTCCACCCTTCGCGCCAGGTTCGGCAGTGGGCGAGATACGCACCAGCCGCGGACGGCCATCGGCCAGAGCTTTCAAGGCTTCGGCAATCACCACCGGCTCGGAACAGCCGCCGCCGATCCATCCCCACATCGAGCCATCGACGCGGATAATGGCTTTGTCGCCGGGCTTGCCCGAAATCGGCGCTTCAAAGCGGACCACGGTGGCGACCACAAACGGTTCGCCCGCATTCAACAGCTCCGCCGCTTTGTTCAGGAATCGATCGAACATTTGGTTAATCCACGAAAACCTTTGAAACACAGAAGAACAGAGGCAGCAGAGGGCAGAAGGAGGAAGTCAAAACCTAAAACTATCCCGCCAGAAATCGTCTCAGCTTGCAGCGGTTGCTTAACCCGCCTCACAACCCCAAAGTCCTCTGCTTCCTCTGTTCCTCTGTGTTGCAAAGATTTTCGTTGCAACTCCTTGCGCTATAGTTCAAAGGTTGTGGTTGTAGCTACATTGCTCTTTGCCTCCGCGGTGCGCCACCCCGCGATAGATGCCGCTCCAGCGCCAGAAGACTTTCCAGATTATGCGCCGGAGCGAAGACGTCGATATACGGCAGCGCCGCGTTCATGGCCTGCGTTACAGGCTGGTAATCCGCCAGACCCAACAGCGGATTCAACCAGATCAATTTTTTAACCCGCAGGCGAATGCTCTTGAGTTGGCGGACCAGCACTTCCGGTTCGCCTGTATCCCAGCCATCACTCAGGATAGTCAACAGTGTATCGCGAGTCAGCAACCTTCGTCCGTGGAGGCGGTTGAACTCCGCCAGGGATTCACCAATCATCGTGCCGCCGGACCATCCTGGCGCCTGCTGTGACAGCGCCTGGAATGCCGAGGACAGGTCGCGGGCTTTCAATGCCCCGGTGATTTCCACCAGCCCAGTGCTGAAGGCAAATGTATGGACATGCCGGAAATGCTTTTGGAGTGCGTAAGCAAAGCGCGCCAGAAACAGGCTGTATAGATTCATGGAGCCGCTGATATCGAGAAGCACTACCAGCCGGCTAGGGCGCAGCTTCTTCCAGCGATAAAGCAGATACAGAGGATCACCACCCCCGCTGATATTCCGCCGGATGGTCCGGCGCAAATCAACCTGCCCACTCGGCCGGGCCGGCTGCAAACGCCGCGAAAGCCGCAGACTCATCTGCCGCAACAGCCGCATCGCAATCTGCTCAAGAGCCGCCTGGTCATGGTGCGGGACGGCGGCAAAGTCAGTCTTCTTGAGTTGCGCAAGAGCGCTTGCGCCGGAAACTGCGCGGCCACCCTCTTCACTGGCTTGCCGTTCTCCTCCGGCGGAGCCAAAGGGCATAGAGATTTGCGCCGGAAGGTGGTGGCTGGTCTTTGATTTCGACGATTCACTGCGCCGGCTGTTGGGAAACGGCGAATCAGAGAGCGGTCGGGAAACCACCCAGAAAGACTCGAACAGTGGATCGAAGAGATCCCAGTCTTCCTTCGACGAGCAGAACGCCGAGCGCAACGCAAATTTAAAGACATCGCGGTCAGCAATGCCGACGGCTTCCGCAGCCTCGGCCGCTACGAGAGTATCCGTCACGCCCACCGAGAGTCCACGCGCGCGCGCGAAGCGGGAAAATTCGATGATGGTCTGGGGCAGATGCACTAGTGAATCCTTTAACACCGGTACACTCCGGCGAGGAGGGTCAAGCCCTGAATCTATACCTCAAGCGCTGCGGAGCAGGTCCCTCAGCCCTACTCGCGCGCTGAAGAAAGCGCGCGCTCTTGACGGGCTTCGGGATGACATCGCTGTTTGGTCAATTCTGATTCGCGTTTATTCGTGTTAATTCGCGGCTAAATGCTTTTGATCTTAAGCTACGAAAGCATCTTCTCAATCCCCGCCAACCTGATCCTGGCCGTGTCCTCCATCGACTTCGACAGGCAGCCCAGCGTTTCTTCCACCACTCCGGCATTCAGGTCCGTCTTGCCCAGCGACATCAGCGCCTGCGCCCAATCGAGGGTCTCGGCTACTCCGGGGGATTTCATCAGGTCGAGTTGCCGCACTTCCTGAACGAAGCGCACCACCTGCCGCCCCAGCTCTTCTTCAATCCCCGGCAGCCGTGAGCGAACGATCTTCAACTCTTTTTCCAGATCGGGATATTCAATCCAGTGGTAGAGACAGCGGCGCTTGAGGGCGTCGCTCAGTTCGCGCGTGCGGTTCGAAGTCAGCACGACATAGGGAATGTGCTTCGCTTGGATCGTCCCCAACTCCGGGATGCTGATCTGGAAGTCCGACAGCAGTTCCAGCAGGAAAGCTTCAAAGGCTTCATCCGAGCGGTCGACTTCATCCACCAGCAGCACCGGCGGCAAATCTTCAGCCTGGATGGCCTGAAGCAGCGGACGTTCCATCAAGAACTCGCGGCTGAAAATATGTTTCTCTTTTTCTTCAACCGTCTCATTGGTCTTTTCATGGATCTTAATGGCCAGCAGTTGCTTCTGATAATTCCACTCGTAGATGGCGGAACTGACGTCCAGGCCCTCATAGCATTGCAGCCGTATGAGGCGCGCACCCAGCAGGCCGGCGAGTACCTTGGCAACCTCGGTCTTGCCCAGTCCCGCGTGGCCTTCCAGTAGTATGGGCTTATGCAGTTTGATGGCCAGATAAACGGCCGTGGCTAAGGCGCGGTCGGTAACGTAGCCGAGCCGCTCGAAGCCGGCGCTCACAGCGCCTATATCGTGAATGACATTGCCTGATGAATTCGTTCCCATGGGCCTTTTCAAGATAGTCCTGTTTCGGCGTGGCCGCAACCAAAAGCAAAGGCAGTTGGCCGCGAATGAACGCGAATAAACACGAATCAGAAGTGAGTTTCGTAAGTGGGTAATTTGGTAATTGTGTAGTTGGATCCATATTCCGAGTCCCGGGTGCAAACGCCTGCTTGGGTTCTAATTCGCGTGCATTCGCGGCTCTTGCTCTTGCTTTTCTCCGTGACTCCGTGCCTCCGTGGTAGGCTCTTGTTTTTGGTTGCGGCTCCCAGTTGTTTCTACGGCCAAAGCGGAAGACAATGCCGTCGTCCGGAATACGGTCCTTGGACTGGGGGCGAAGTCATGGAATCTCAGATCACGTCCGGTTTAACGGGAAGCCCAGAGGTTGCTGGCGCATCGAACGATTTGCGCTGGCGGTTCGGAACGCGTCTCGCTTTCCGGTTCATCTTCGTCTATTTCGCCTTATACAACAGCGCTGTCCTGCTCCGTTATCTCCCGTTCATCGCCAAGCCACTCGCCTGGTACCTGCAGCAGTGGAGCAAGGCGGCAATCTGGACCGGCAGCCACGTGCTGCGCCAGTCCATTACGGTCCACGGCAGCGGCAGTGGAGACACCGCCTACAACTACGTGGTCGTGCTGTGCTACTTGGCTCTGGCTCTCGCCGCCTCGGTCGTGTGGTCGGCGTTTAACCGGCGAAGCGCAAGTCATCCCCGGCTGCATCAGTGGTTGAGGTTGTCACTGCGCATCGCACTCGGCGGCGCGTTGATCAGCTACGGCGCGGCCAAAGTAATCAAATCGCAGTTTCCTGATCCATCGCTCGGGCGTCTGTTGCAGCCCTATGGCGATTCCTCGCCCATGGGCCTGCTGTGGACCATGATGGGCGCCTCCACAGCCTACAACGCCTTCACCGGCGCCGTGGAAATGCTGGGGGGCCTGCTGCTGTTTATTCCCGGCCTGACGACCATGGGAGCGCTACTGGCCATGGCCGGCATGGGCAACGTCTTCATGCTCAACATGAGTTACGATGTGCCGGTCAAACTCTATTCCTTCCACTTGCTGGCCATAGCGTTTCTGCTGGCCCTGCCCGATCTTCGCAGGCTGGCCGACTTCCTGGTTTTCCACCGCAGCGCGCAGATTCCTCCTGATCCGCCTCTGTTCCAAAGGAAGTGGCTGAATTACGGCGTGCTCACCGGAATGCTTCTGCTCGGGGCCTACGCCACGTACGGCTCGCTGCGCGACGCCTATGCGGGACACAAGTTCTACACCGGTGCGGCGGCCAAGTCACCCCTCGATGGCATCTGGATGACCGACGAGTTTTCCCTGGATGGCGAATTGCGTCCCTTGACCTTCGCCGACAACACGCGCTGGTACCGTGTGATCTTCGATCCCGGCGCGGAGCTGTCTTTGCAGTCCGTGGATGGGGCACGCCAGCGCTACCGTATTCGAATGAACTCCGAAAAGAAGGTCATCACGTTGGTCGGGCGCGATAATCCCGCCTTGACCTATGACTTTACATTTGAGCAGCCCACGCCCCAGGCGTTGACGCTCACCGGGCAACTGGAAGGCAGGAAGATCTCCGTCCGGCTGCATCATGTAGATACTCCCAAATTTCTGCTGAATACCCGCGGCTTTCATTGGATCGCGGAATATCCGTATAACCATTAGTACTTAGTACTTAGTACTTAGTACTTAGTACTTAGTACTTAGTACTTAGTACTTAGCACTTAGCACTTAGCACTTAGCACTTAGTACTCGGTTCTCGCGATTGATCTCGGGATTGATCACGCTCGTTTTTCATCACTCTGCCACGTGTCTTTTGCGTGGCAGAGCGACTCTTAGACATCCAGCCCCACAGATTTCATCAACTCCAGCCCATTGCTCGTAGTTACCACACCCGGACGCAACTGGTAATCGAAGGAAAGTTTCCCGGCTTCGAGTTTCTCTTGGAAGTGGACATTGGTAATGCTGCCGGGGAAGACTCCATCGAGCGCCGTGAGCGCCAAATCATGGGTGGTGATCAGACCGATCGCGCCATTACGCAGCAATGCCTGAACGATGCCCTGCGCCCCGACGCGGCGGTCGTGCGAATTGGTGCCCTGCAAGAGTTCATCAAAAAGAAACAGCACAGGGCCGCGGGTGCTGAGGTCAACGACCTGGCGAATGCGGCTGATTTCCGCATAGAAATGCGAGACGCCTTTCTGCAATGAGTCAGAGATGTGGAGGGAGACGCCCACCGACACCGGAGAAAGGCGCATCGCACGCGCACACACCGGCGCGCCTATCGTCGCCAGCACTGTATTGACGCCAATGGCGCGCAGCAGCGTGCTCTTCCCTGACATGTTCGAGCCGCTCACCAGCAGCAGCCGGCTGCCGCCTTCCAGTAGAACACTGTTGCGGACGCACTGCGCCGCCGGCAGCAGCGGGTGGCCCAGCGATTCGGCCTGCAACATGGCAGGCGATTCCGGCGGCGCCCACTGCGGGAATGGATCTTCAGAGTGTTCATATGCGTAGGTAGCGAGACCGATCAGCGTCTCAAACTCTCCGAGAGCGTCGAGCCACGCGGCGACATGCGCGCTGTAGCGGGCGCGCCAGCGGTTCAAGGCCAATGCTACCTGTAGCGAAAAGAGCAAAGGACGATCGAACAAGCGCACAAATCCGCCGTGGCGTGCATCCTCCAGATCGCTCAGCCCAGCCAGCTTGGCAATGCAGCTTGAGGCCGGCAGATCTCCGGCAAAGAAATGGGCCTGCAGGGAACAGAGCAGCGGGGACTGGAACTGGCGGCCTTCAATCACGCGCAACACCTCCGCCAGGGCAATGAGGTTGTGGTTCGCATCATGCAGCCCATCCAGCAGGGTGCTCATTCTCGTGCGCAGCCGGTACAGGACCAGGCCGTTCACCAGCAGAAGCAGCAGGAACGGAGTCCAGAAAGCTGAACCGGTCAGCACCAGCGATCTGACTGCGTAACTGAGCGCCGCCACATTCAGGAAGGCCAGCAGTAACGCCCAGGGCCACCAGCGGCGGTAATCGAGGACTACGTTATCGGCCGCCCAGCGCTTCAGGCTGGCCGGATCGGCTTTAATGACTTCTTGCTCGCCGGCGGTGATGATGGCTTCGCGAAAATCCAGCGCCGGTTTCAGTTCGGCGACCGCTGCCTGCCGTTCCTCAATCTCTTTGATTCTGCCGGCGGAAGGCTGCACGGAGAGCCCGCCGGCCAGTGAGAGCAGCCACCGGGACAGATTCTCGCGACCCATACGTGAACGGGCAACACTGAGCAACTGAAAAAGGCTGCCGCGGCCGAAGATATCCAGGCCCTCGGCGTAGACATGGTCGGGTTGACGGAACTCTTCGCCGGTCGTCCCCATCGCTGTCCAGCGGTCTTCGATGCGGGCTTGGCCCCACTGGTACCAGCGGACCGCGCGCCTGGCTTGGTCAAGTGCGCGCAGGATACGGCTGTGGAGTGTGCCCAACGCTGCGAACAGAACAATCCCCGGAACCAGCGAATATCCCGACGGGGACCCGCTGCGGGCGATCCGCCAAACCAGGACCGCCAGCGCAACCAGCACCGCGACCCGTAGATTGCCGACCCAGAAGTGCCGGCGTTCGAGAATGCCCGCTGTTTGCTGGCGTACGGCCAGACGCTGAGAGTATTCGGCGGAGGAATCGGCAGTGGTCATCGGTTTCCCTGAAGCACAAGTCTATCCGAAGCCTCTCCAGCAGCAAGAAAGGCAAGGCGCATACGACTCTCGCGTGCTGGATAGCCGCGGTGTGCTGGCGGGCAATCAGACGCGGAGAGTATTCGGAGGATGAATTTGCTGTGGCTATTGTCTTACGCAGAACTACCGGTCTATCCGAGGACCCAGGGTATCAGCGCTTCCTGGGCTTGCCGATCAACTCGGCAGCTTCTTGCAGCGCTTCGCGGTCGACTGGCATGTAGTTCTCGGGCTTCGACGTTGCAGAATCCGTGCTCTTTAATACGCGAAAAAGACGCTTATCCTCTCCTGTGCGTGAAACCAGAGGAAGGTTGTTAGCATACACGATTGCAGACGTAGCCAATGTGTAGCTGCCCGGCAGACGACCCCTCCGTTCGATTTTTAGCGCTCCGAATTCGGCGGGGGAGGCGGGATGGGTCTCCTTCAACTCTGCTGGCATCCGTCTCATCACAATCCAGTAGAGAGACGACTGCCAATCCGCTGGGCACTCGGGGCACGCAGCCTTCGGGTTCGGCATTTTGCCGACGGCGATAGACGCATAACAGATTCCAGGTGCTTTCTTGTATCCGTGCTCTTTCCACCAGCGAAGTTGGTCATCGGTTAACCCGTGATAAACGGCGCCCTCGGGCCAGAGGACTCCAAAATACAATCGACATGACGGGTTGCCCGCGAGGCCTGGACCAAACTCATTCTTGGGCGCCGATTGCGCTATCAGTGTAAGACCGAAGGCAATAAATGCTATCGCAAAGAGGATTCGTTTCATGCAATCCCTTCTTACCATGCAAGCATAACCGTGCTGACTTGCAACTAAGACTTTGATTTTCTCCCAAACAGCCCCACGATCGTCGTCCAGAAGACCTTTGCGGCCAGCGAAAGTCCGCCGATGGGCTTGGCCGGGGAAGCGGGGACGGCGGCCGGCACGCTACTGAATGTTGCCGCACTCGTGAAATCCTGTTGCAACTTCTCCTGGAAATTACGGGTGAACTGCTCCAGCATGATGTTCGAGACTTCAGACATCACACGCGAACCCATCTGCGCCAGAATGCCAACCACATTGACCTCGGAAACACCGGCCACCTCGGTTGCTCCGGTGGGCAGGGTGCGCAGCTTGGCGGTCATCCTCATCGAAGCGCTGCCCTTGCCGCGCACGTCGCGGCCTTTGCCCAGGATCTCCATTTCGTAACGCTGGCCATCCAGGCGGACGATCTGGGCTTCGCCGTCGTAGTCGGTGACCGCGGGGCCGACCTTCACGCTGATCGATCCGCGGTAGGTCATGTCATCCACCTTTTCCGTCATCTGCGCGCCCGGCACGCAAGTGGCGACCTGGCAGGGGTCGCTCAAGAACGCCCAAACTTTGTCGATAGGCGCCGCCGTCTGAAATGTCATTTCGTTTCTTAAAGCCATGCAATCTTTCTACCGCCTTGACCAGGGTCAGCTCTGGGTTAGTCCGGTTTGGCCAGGCGCTCCTGGACGTTCCGGGTGAATTCGTTGAACATGAAGTCTGCGACATGACTGAATACCCGCGAGCCAATCTGGGCCAGCAGGCCGACGACATTCATTTCTGAAACGCCGGTCACCTCGGTCCAGCCATCGGGAAGCGACCTCAGCTTTCCGGTCATCTTCAGTGAAGCACTGCCTTTTCCAACACGGTCTTTGCCCCTGCCCAGAATCTCGATCTCCCGGGCCTTTTCGTCGATGCGCACAATCTGGATCGTCCCTTCGAAGCTGGCAGAGCTGGGACCCATGGTCATGCGCACTGAACCCTTGTAGGAATCGCCATTGATCTTTTCAGTGATGTGCGCCCCCGGAACGCAGGTAACCACTCTCATCGGATCACTCAACAGCTTCCATACGTCTTCGATCGGGGCCGGCGTGCAAAAAGTCTTCTCCAAGATGATCGCCATAGGACTTAGCCGCTGGCCTCCTTGTCCCCTATTGATTCAGAATGCTCCAAACTTTCGCGGAAGTGATGGGCATATCGATGTGTCGCACTCCCAGATGTGACAACGCGTCGACCACGGCGTTCACGAAAGCCGCCGGGGAGCCGACATTGGGCGACTCGCCTACCCCCTTGGCCCCAAACGGATGATGTGGAGAAGGTGTAGTCGTCTTGCCGGTCTCCCAGTGCGGCGTCTCGACCGCCGTAGGTATCAGGTAGTCCATGAAGGTGCCGCCCTGCACGTTGCCGCTTTCGTCGTACCCAATTTCCTGCATGAAGGCGATGGCCAGCCCCTCGGTCAGGCCGCCATGAATCTGGCCTTCCACGATCATGGGGTTGATGATGTTGCCGCAATCGTCGACCGCCACAAAGCGGCGGACTTTGACTTCGCCGGTGCCCTTGTCGATATCGACCACCGCTATGTAGGTCCCAAACGGGAACGTCAAGTTCGGCGGATCGTAATAATTCACCGCCTCCAGTCCAGCTTCAAGACCCGGCGGAATATTGGTGTAGGCGGCGAACGCGATTTCCTGGATGGTCTTGGCTTTGCTAGGCGCGCCCTTGACGAAGAACTTGCCCGGCTCCCACTCGAGGTCCTGCTCGCTGACTTCCAGCAGGAAAGCCGCGATCTTGCGCGCCTTCTCGCGGATTTTGCGCGCCGCCATGGCAGTGGCTGCGCCGGAAGTCGGAGTGCTGCGGCTGGCGTAGGTGCCGAGTCCGTAGGGCGCGGTGTCGGTGTCGCCTTCTTCCACTTGCACGTCTTTCGCGGGAATTCCCAACTCCTGGGCCACGATCTGCGCGTAGGTAGTCTCGTGCCCTTGTCCCTGGCTCTTGGTGCCCATGCGGCAGATGGCCTTGCCCGTAGGATGTATCCGGATCTCGGCGCTGTCAAACATTTTGATGCCCAGGATGTCGAAAGTGTGGGACGGACCGGCGCCCACAATTTCCGTGAAGCTGGAAATGCCGATACCCATCAGCTCGCCCTTCTTGCGCTTTTCCGCCTGCTCCTTGAGCAGCGCGTCATAGCCAACCAGGTCGAGCGCCATCTTCATGGCGGCGTGGTAATCGCCGCTGTCATAAGTCCAGCCAAGCGGGGACAGATACGGGAAGCTGGCAGCAGGAATAAAATTCTTCTGGCGCAGTTCGACCGGGTCCATTTTCAGCTCGTCGGCCAGCACGTCCACGGCGCGTTCAATCAGATACGCGGCCTCCGTCACGCGGAACGAGCAACGATAGGCGATGCCGCCCGGCGCCTTGTTGGTATAAACGCCATCGACTTCACAGAACGCCTGTGGGAATTCATACGAGCCGGTGCAGATGCTGAACAGCCCGGCGGGAAACTTCGTGGGTTGGGCGGCGGCGTTGAAGGCCCCATGATCGGCCAAGGTCTTCACCCGCAGGGCCTTCACCTTGCCGTCTTTGCCGGCGGCGATCTCGGCGGTCATATGATAGTCCCGGGCAAAACCCGTGGATTGCAGGTTCTCCGAACGCGTTTCGATCCACTTCACCGGACGCCCCAGGGTAAGCGAAGCAACCACCGCGCACACGTAGCCCGGATACACCGGCACCTTGTTGCCAAACCCGCCGCCGATATCCGGCGAGATCACGCGTATGTTCTGCTCGGGAATGCCGCCCACCAGGGCAAACACCGTGCGATGGGCGTGCGGGGCCTGCGAGGTCAGCCATACCGTGAGTTTCTCCGTGGCCTTGTTGTAGTCGGCCACGCAGCCGCAGGTCTCAAGAGGCGCAGGATGGCAGCGCGGCGAAAGGGCGTTCACTTTCACCACCACCCCGGCATCCTTAAATGCCTGGTCGGTCGCTGCTTTGTCACCCACCTCCCAGTGAAAAATATGATTGTTTTTCTCCGGACGGTCTTCGCGCAGCAGCGGCGCATCGGCATCCAGGGCCTTGTGGGGATCGACCAGCACCGGTAGGTCTTCGTAATCCACGTCCACGAGCTCGGCAGCGTCAGCGGCTGCATAGCGGTCTTCGGCCACCACGAAGGCCACTTCCTGCGCCTGGAACAGCACTTTGCCGGTCGCCAGGACCATCTGCTTGTCGGCGGAAAGCGTTGGCATCCAGGCAAGGTTGGCCTTGGCCAGGTCTTCGCCGGTGATAACGGCCAGCACACCCGGGACCTTCATGGCGGCCTCGGTATTGATGCTCTTCAGGCGGGCATGCGCGTAAGGGCTGCGCACCATCTGCGCATACACCATGCCGGGCAAGTTCACATCGTCAACATAGTTGCCCTTGCCCTGAATGAAACGCCCATCTTCCTTGCGCTTCATGGAATGACCCATGCCGCCGATTTCTGGAGAGGTCTTCTGGATCACGTTACGCTCCTTTCGCCATCTTGCGGGAGGCGTATTGGACGGCCTTCACAATGTTCTGATATCCGGTGCAGCGGCACAGGTTGCCGGAAATGCCCATGCGGATTTCTTGTTCGCTGGGATTAGGGTTGGCCTGCAACAACGCACAGGCCGACATGATCATGCCGGGCGTGCAGTAACCGCATTGTAGACCGTGCTCTTCCTTGAAACCTTCCTGCAGAGGATGCAACTGGCCATCTTTCATCATGCCTTCGATGGTCGTGATCTCCGCGCCCTCGGCCTGCACGGCAAACATGGTGCAAGACTTCACCGTCTTCCCGTTGAGAATCACGGTGCAGGCGCCGCAATTGCTCGTATCGCAGCCGATATGCGTCCCGGTCAACCCCAGCGACTCGCGGATAAAATACACCAGCAGCAGCCGCGCCTCGGCCGCCGCCTCGCGTTCCTGGCCGTTGATTTTGACCTTGATGAGTTGCTTCGTTGACAATGTGTCCTCCGCTGGTGGAGCGGTATTTGGTACTTGGTACTTGGAGGCCTCAAGCGCATCTTGTTCCTCAAGTACCAAATACCAATTACCTAATACTGCCTCAGCCAGTTTTTCAATTCCCCGATTACAAATTACCCGATTACCCGATCTGTTCCTAAATTACCCACTTACCAAATTACGCAATTACCAAATCTACTTGGCCCGCCCGGCCGCCTTAGCAATCGCCCGCTTGGTCAGTTCCTTGACCAGCGCTTTCTTGTAGTCTGCCGGGCCACGCAGGTCGCTGCTGGGGTGCGCGTCGTCCGCTGCCAACTGGGCCGCCTGGGTGATAGCGGCATCATCGAGTTTCTTGCCTTTAAGAAAATCCTCGGCCTTTTGCGCCTTGACCGGACGCGGGCCGACGTTGGTGAGGCCGATGCCTGCTCTCAGCACGGCACCCGCTCCATCGAGCGTTAACTGGACGGCCACGGCCACCGTGGCGAAATCACCGACTTTACGCTCCACCTTCAGATAAGCTCCGCTACTCTTCGCCGGCGGGACCGGTATGCGGATTTCCGTGAGAATCTCATCCGGCTTCAGCGCCGTGGTGAACAGGGAAACAAAAAACGATTCAATGGGAATCACGCGCTCGCCCTGGGCACCGGTGACGACGATCTGCGCACCCAGGGCCAGCATGGTGGCCGGATGGTCGTTGGCCGGATCGCCATGGGCGAGATTCCCGCCCACGGTGGCTAGATTGCGGACTTGGGGATCGGCGATGACTGCGGCCGTCTCCAGCAGCAACGGATACCTGCTCTTGACCACCGCCGAAGCCTCAAAGTCAGATTCACGCGTAAGGCCGCCTATCTTCAGAAAGCCACCCTCTTCCCTGATATACGCGAGGCCGGGAATGCGATTGATATCGATCAAAAAACCGGGACGGGCCAGGCGCAGCTTCATCATGGGAATCAGGCTCTGCCCGCCACTCAGGATCTTGGCTTCGTCGCCATGCTGCTGCAAAAGCGCGACGGCTTCGGGAATAGTGTTGGGCCTGAGGTATTCAAATGCCGGCGGGATCATGTTGCATCTCCTCCTGAGGGTGAAGGACAGCTTCGATGAATCTATATAAGTGACGAGGAAGTTCTTATATCACATCGGGCAGGGTAGACGAAAGGGCAGGCGCAGTGGGCGGCAGTGGGCGCTCTGGGTACTCTGTCCGTACTGGCGCACCCGCGTATTGGCTAGCGACCGTACTTGCCGAGCAGCGAACGTCGCGCTCGGTTCCCCAATCGCACTCTCGGACTTTGTCATCCTGAAGTTTGGGTTCTCGGGCGCCAGCCCGCGAACCCAAGCTGAAGGAACTGCTCCGCTGCCCTGTAAGCAACGAGACGCGGCAGAAGGCTTGAAGATAGTGTTTTTGATTTGGCGAGGTTGCAAGTCTACTTGCGACCAGGCCACCGCTTTTTGCTTAACTCAAAATCACTTGGATCCAGTTCTTTCAGTAACGCATCGTCATCCTCATGGTATTTTTCAATATGCTTATCGATCCAGAGGAGTGAAACTACACTCTCATACCACCTGAGAAACCGTGAATCCTCATACAGCTTTGATCCTGGAATCAGACGTTCGCTGGCCAGCCAAAGATCCGCATCGACTGGTTCTGGCCTCCTCGGAACTTCCTGTTGTTTAAAACAATCAAATGCAAATGTCCCTGGGAGAATTTCAGTACCCTTGTAAAGCCGATGCGCGAATTCTGCCGAGCATTTTGACCAAGAAACAACGCCTCTAGTGCTCCAAACAAACGCGCATCTCTCTGAAGTGAGATCGCAGTACCGCCTGCCAGCAGCAGAGAGCGAAGCATTGGTGGCCTGTGCAATACGCTCGATCAGGGTCAGTGACGGCCGTTCAGAGCAAATCATCGGTTGAACGACGGATTTCGGCATTAGAAGTTCGGCCGCAAATTCGTCGGCTTCACGTTCCAGTTCCTTAGCGTCATCCGACCAATTTTCTATGTCCCGAGCGGTGCATAAGTCAGCTTGATCGTGGCCGGGAATCACAAAGTGACCAATTTCATGGGCAACTGTGAACGCTTTTCGTCCTGGTTCCCTAATCGAGTCTCGGACAAGGATCAATCCCACTGGAATGTTTGTGGGTCTTACGAGAGCACCCTCGAACCCGGACGAGGCAACCCAACGTACTTCCAGGCGAAGCTCCGTCGCAATCGAAAATACGTCTCGAAGGCCACCCAACTCTTCAATGAGCATTCTTGCAAACACCGGTCCTCGATTAAGGCTCATTTCCCTCTTCCCCCATCTTCCGGAGCTTGTCTTCGATCTCAGATTTCGCCTTGTCGATTAAGTCTTTGTCTGATTCAGTGATCTGCCCTTTGTTTCTGTACAGAGTTGCGAATCTCGGAGTTTGATATTTAGCTAGCGCAGGGACCAGCTTCGCCGTCTCCACAAGCCTTTCAATAAGAGACTTTGCTTGTATCGCAAGTTCTTTTTCATTGCGTGCCGGGGCGCTCGCAGGGCGCAGCACTTCCAGTGCCTGCTTGAGAAGAGGAGGAACTGACTGTTGTTTCGTCCAATAGCGTTGGGCTGTTGTGTTTAGTCGTGAATACATCCTGGCGTCCAGCTCGGATGCATCAATACCCGCGGCAGCAAGTAGCTCTTCCGCTTCACCTTCGTCTACTTCTGCCGGCTCACCAAACAGAGCTTCTGAAAGCCTAATTAGCTTATTTCTTACTTCGCGTGGGTTGAGCTTCTTTTGCATTCTTATCCAACCTGACTATGCCGTATTTACATAAACGGAGTCTTAATCTTTTTTTGCGGTTGTGAAATTCATCAACCGAAATGTCAAGACAATTAGCGATTTCGGAGGGCTTGTGAAGGTCAACATCAAAAACCGCTTCGCAGACCTCTCTCAGCTCAGATTCGTCCTCAAAATAGCTGAGCACGTGTTCCTGGTACCTCTGTTCGTCAAGCCCAACGACTGGATCCGCAACATTTGGGTCAGGGTGTGCAGCCAGGCTCTTGTCGCCCGAATGGTCATCATCAGCTTTCTCATCGCGTTCATCAGGCACCGTCTCTTTGTCGTGAGATGCCTTTGAAAGAGCATCGTACAAGTCATTGCGAATTCCTGTGCAGAGCAGCGTTATGAGGGAACCTCTTGACGGGTGATGCGTGATCTTGCCTTCGCAATACTCAACAAGAATCTTCCCGACGAGATCTTCGGCTGACATTCCGGTACCAGGTATCACAGCGCCCGCGCCGGGCATGCCATGTTCCGTGAAGAGCCGCAACGCGAATGCCGTCAGCCGGCGATTCAAGCTGCTAAAAGTGTCTTGTTGCACGTCTTTTACCCGTACCTCTCGGGATGCGGCTAACCCGCCTGGAATTGGCCGGTGTTTCTCAAAAGCCTTACTTGCGCAGTCCCATTTCTTATGCGGGCCAGGGTCCTATTTTTAGCCGTTTCCTTCAAAAACTTTTGCCGTCAAACACTGCAGCGGGCGCTCCGACTGGGAACACGGCAGAGCGGCGGTTTGGGGTCACAAATGGCCAAAAAGTCCGCTCGCACCCGCATAACAGACATACAAACAAATTTCGCTTGCTCTCCACATCAAATGTGGGAGTTCCGGGAAAGAACCAAGAACAAAGGAGGCCAGAAGCCATGGATCATTTAATCATTTTTGTAAACGGAAAGAAAAAGACAGAGGCAGACGGTGTTACGAGCCGCATGACAGTTGACGCAATCGCCCGACTTGCGAGTCTGACCGGTGAGACGGCAACGGTTCGCCGGGAACTGGGCGAATCTGGCCAGGCTGGCGACCCGCTGACCGGCGTAGTCGAGATTAAGAATGGTGACCACTTTTTGGTGACCCGTAACGGCGTGAAGGGTGGCTGGTGGTGAATTCCGAAGCGAAAGCACGAATTCTCAGTGAGCTTTCACTGCTATCGTGGAGTGCTCAGCTGCTTGAAAGCCCCGACGCGGTCATTTACACCGGTCTGCCTTCCACATTGGGACTGGTCGAGAGAACAGATGTCCTGGTGCCGGTACCCTCTGGTTACCCGCAGGCCATGCTTGATTATGCATTCTTACCGTCGGACTCCCCCCTTAAAGGCAGGGTCCCAGGAGCTGTCCAAGAAAACGTACAGTTCGGAGATCGCGCATGGACAAGAGTCAGTTACCACCCTCATAACGGCGGTGGCGGCCCAACTTGGGATCCTCGCATCCACGGCTTCCACACCTATGTCGATGAGGTACTGGCATGGCTTACAAAACAGTAAAGGATAATGCTCGACCCGCAATCGTAAGGATGACCGGGACAGTGCGCACGCAGATGGAGTCGCTGCTGTTCTCTCGGTATCCCACGAAGGAGTGGGCCACGTTCATCGTTTTCGGCGTGCACGAATCAGCGCAAGAATGCGTGATCACCATTGCAGATGTGCTGGCACCGCGGCCTGGCGACCTGAACCCGGACATTCCAATAGTGGAGTTCCACGAACAATACAGAGTCCGAGCGGCCATGTTCCTGAGAACTTCTGACATTTTTATTGGCGTGATTCATTCTCACCCACAGGGCGTTCCAGTGCTGCCGAGTTCATTAGACGATGACATGGATGATTACTACCGCGATTATTTCAGCGGGTTCTCCAAGGCAAGGATCTATTTCAGCCTGATCGTCAGTATGGACAGGAATGGGAATTTTAGCTTATCTGGCCGTGGCTGGATTGAAGGCCGCATTTACGCAGTGCAGGAACTTATCACTGTCTCACCTAGCCAGATTAAGAGAGATTCAAAGGTTCCCAAACGCATTAATGACCCTGAATATCGCGAACGGCTGCGTCGTTTGTACGGGGAGCCGGCGGCCACCCGCCTTCTTAACTCGACGGTTGTCATAGCAGGCTGCAGCGGCACTGGCGCCCCCGCGGCCAATGTGTTAGCTCGTGCTGGCGTGGGCCGGTTCATACTCGTTGACCCGGAAAGGCTCGAGAAATCAAATTTGGAACGGGTGCATGGCAGTTATGCCAAACATTTTGTGGAAGAGCCATACCCGTTCAAAGTAGAAACCCTTCGAGAACTGATTCTCAGAATCAATCCGGCTGCGGAAGTGATTGCGATTGTCGGGAACATCGTCCAACCACTCGTGCGCGACCATATTGTCACTGCCGATCTCCTGCTCTGCTGCACCGACACGAACTACAGTCGCGTGGCAGCCGCAGAGCTCGCCTTCAGATACCTTGTCCCCTCGCTCGATGTTGGAGTGCTTCTCGAAGGGCAAGAAGGGGCAGTCAACCATGAAGTTGGTCAAATCACGGTGTACGCACCAGGTCTGCCTTGTGCATACTGTTTAGATCTCGTCGATCCATGGGCCGCGGCGGTTGAGCTCATGCCCGAAGAAGAGAAAAAACGTCGGCGTGAAGAAGCCTGGGCGGCAGTTGAGCGAGGCGAGGTGGCTGCACCCTACTGGCGCGATGTACCTGGCCTCCCGACGGTAGGTCACTTCACCTCATTAGCAGGTGCCATGGTGGCGAGCTACGGTATTGGGTGGTTGACCGGGACATTCTCTCCGCCACGAAACTTCATACAATTCGACATCTTGTCTCAGAACTTTGGGTTCGTCGGCTTCGACGCCAGATCTAAGCCGGGCTGCTACTGTGAGACCCTAATCGGTCATTCTGCCCAAGCGGCCGCATACACGCTTGTAGCGGCACCTGAACACTGGCCAGAGCCACGCATCCTCAATTTCTAAAATATACGGCATTTGAATAATTTCAGGCCAAGCGAGCTTTTCCGCATTACCAAAGAAAACCCTCCGCGTCAGGCGCCCACTATTCGAACCGTAGCGCCTTGGATGGGGTCACCTCTTGCTGGGCGCCGCACGGGCGCCAACAGGCGATCATCGTTACCGCCAGAACTGAAGCCGGCACCACGATGAACGTCGCCAGGTTTGGCTTGCCCCAATACAGTTCACTTAAGGGGAAGGTGGACCTACGTTGCCAACATTCCTCTGCCGCCCCTGGAAGGGGCTTTGATCCTCTCCCCTGCCTTTCCCAACGCTTGCGCGTTGGGCTAACCTCTCATCGCGCCTCCGGCGCTGGCGTATCGTGCAATTGGCTGACTCGATCACCTTAAGTGGACTGTATTGGGGCTTGCCCAGTCCGGCGAACCCCGCGGATATCGCCTTCGCCACAACGATGCTGATCAGCCCGCCTGCGGCGACACCGGCCAGCGACAGCATCAGCAAAGTTAGTGATACCTCTTTTCTCCTGCAGGAATCTCCACGCGCAGACGGTTCCCCGGCGAGGGCAGCGGACACGTCGTGAACGGGTTGTACGCGCACGGCGGATTGTAGGCTTTGTTGAAATCAACTTCGACGACGCCCTTCATCGGCGGGTCGGTATCCAGGAAGCGCGCCGCCGCGTATGTGTCCTTGCTGCTGGTGAGGTCCCGGAAGACTATGAACAGGCTGCCGGAGTCTTTCTTTTCCGCATCCAGCCGGTATTCTTGTCCGTTGAGCTGGAACGAGATATATCCGGCCATCGAAATCTTTTCCGTGTCCCCGAGTACATTTTGAATCTGGACCGGACGGAGCGAACCATAAGGCACGTAACGCGCCTGGAACCGGTAGGCTTCGTTGACCGGATACCAATGCAGCCCTGCAAATTCCTTACGCAGCCTGCTGTTCTTGTCCTTCATGCGGATGGCTAAGCGCTCACCGCTGGCGTGGACATAGAGGACCAGATCGCCCATGACGAGCCGGTGCTGCCTTGAGTCAGCCGGCAGTTCCACCTCCTCGACAGTTTTTCCATTCATGGTGATCGGCACACCGGGATTCACGTGGACCACCGCCTTGCCTGCGTGCAGATCAAAGTGGCCGGCCACTGCGGGCGCCGTCCCACCCGGCAGCACAATGTCGTTCCAGGGACCGGAGCCGAAGCGGTTCTCACCTTCATGCAGCCAGAAAAGCCCGGCCACCGTGAGCCAGCCGTCGTCACTTTTCAGTGTGGCTTCGTAGTCCTGCCGCCACTTTTCAACTGACTGCTGGTACGGCGAGATAGCAGCCGCCAGCAGAGCAAGAACGACCAACCAAGATGTTACGAAGCGTTCTGGAATTGATCTCATACCTTGCAGGTTCCTTCCTCGAACGGAATTAGAGTAACCACCTTGTAGATTGGATGTCCACAGCGTATCAAGTACCGAACATCCCGCACATCAAGTAACAAAGCCGAAGATCAACCACCGTCCTTACTCTTCTCCTAAAAAGCCATGAACGGCATTCTGGCCGCCTTTTTCTTTCCCACAAACGGACGGTTCATGAATCCCACGAACGGCGCCATGATCTCGAAGTGCCGGGCCAGCTCCTGCGCCAGCCGGGGCGAGGTCAAAAGCCGCAGGTCGAGAGATCCTTCCAGGTACCACTGCTTTTGCCGCAGCAAGCCTTCCGCCGGATGGTCCACCGGAAATCCCTTGGGCATCCGTGTAAGCTGCTCGCCCTGAAGAGCGCCCACGCCGAACGCGCGGCGCAGGGCCTTACCCTTGAGGATCTTCTCTAGTTCTTCATACTGATCGCGAATCAAGCCGCGATACGCCAGCAGCTCTTCCCGTTCCGGCATGTAGACGCCGCCGAATACCAGCAGTTCCTTGGCGGTGAAATGAAAGTAGAACACCGCCCCCTCGCGTTTGACCGCCGTCTCCCGGGGAAAGATGCCGGCGATGTGCGTCTTGTAGGGCGTCTTGTCATTGGAAAAACGCGTATCGCGGTAAATGCGGTAGATGGCCTTCTGCGGTGGCGTTGCATATTGGGGCGCGAAGCGCAAAAACTCCTCGTTCAGGGCCGCCACCAGCTCCAGCATGGGCAGCTTGATAAGCGATTCATACTGCTCTTTGCGCGGCTGAAACCACGAACGGCGATTGTTGCGCGTGAGGCTGCGCAGAAAAGTAAGAGCGGCAGGGGGAAACCCGGGAAAACTGGATGACATTTCTAAGCTTTCATAAAAACCTTTGAAACACAGAGGAACAGAGGCAACAGAGGTTTTGGGGTTGTGAGGCTGTTCATAGAGCACCGTGCGCGGGGGACGGTATCGGTTGGTTCACGCGGTCTGAATCAAATCATTCCTTCAAACGCACAGAAAAGGGATACAGATGCCTCAGGATTCATAGCCCCAATTCCCCTCCGCTGTTCCCTTGTTTCCTCAAAATCTTTCGCGATAGTTTTAACCCCGCTTCACATCCCTAAAAAACCTCTGCTGCCTCTGTTCCTCTGTGTTTCAAAGGTTTTGGTTTTTGGTCTCGGGATTTTGGCAATTACCAATCTCAAGCAAGCTCTACCGTCTTCTCAGCAATCAACTTCCTCGCCCGTTCCACAAACTGCGCCAGCGGCACCGTACCTTCGGGCTGCTGTTGGCCGCGCACGCGGACGTTTACCGTGCCGGCCTCGGCTTCTTTCTCGCCGACCACCAGCAAGAACGGCACTTTCTGCATCGTATGCTCGCGGACTTTGGCGTTCATCTTTTCATTGCGTTCGTCGAGCGTCACCCGCACTCCTGCATCTTTGAGCGCCTGCCTAACTTTCTGGCCGTACTCCGTATGCTTCTCGCTGATGGGGACCACCGCCACCTGCACCGGCGACAGCCACATGGGGAACGCCCCGGCGTAGTGCTCGATCAACACGCCGAAGAAGCGCTCCACCGAGCCGAATAGCGCCCGATGCACCATCAACGGCTGTTTGCGCGTACCGTCTTCGGCCACATATTCCAGCTCGAAGCGGTCGGGCAGGTTGAAATCAAACTGCACGGTGCAAAGCTGCCAGGGGCGCCCGATAGCATCGACCAGCTTCACGTCGATCTTGGGGCCGTAGAAGGCCGCTTCGCCGGGAATGATCTTGTAGGGAATATTTCCGCGCTTCATTGCGTTTTCAAGAGAGCGGTTGGCGAGTTCCCATTTCTCATCGCCTCCCAGAAAATTCTTGCGGTCGTTCGGGTCCCAGGTGCTGAGCTCCACCTGGTATTCGCTGAAACCAAAAGTCTTGAGCACCGCCATGGCGAAATCCATACAGCCGACGATCTCGTCTTCGATCTGGTCAGGGGTGCAGAAGATGTGGGCGTCATCCTGGGTAAAGCCGCGGACGCGCAGCAGGCCGTGCATGACTCCCGAACGTTCGTAGCGGTAGACGGTGCCCAGCTCTCCCAGCCGCACCGGCAGATCGCGATAGGAGCGCAGCGTATCGCGGTAGATCAGGATGTGTCCGGGACAGTTCATGGGCTTCATGCGGTATTCCGCGTCGTCGAGCTCCATGGGCGTGAACATGTTCTGTGCGTAATAGCCCTCGTGGCCGCTGGTCTTCCACAGGTTCACACGGAAGGCGTGGGGCGTATACACCAGCGCGTAGCCGCGCGCCAGGTACTCATTGCGCATCCAGTCTTCCATCTCTTTGCGAATCAACCCACCCTTGGGATGCCAGAAGATCAACCCCGGCCCGGCGAGCTCTTGAATGCTGAACAGATCGAGCTGCTTGCCCAGCACGCGATGGTCGCGCTTCTTGGCTTCTTCGATGGCCGCCAGGTGCTGCTCCATGTCTTTCTTGCTGAGAAACGAGGTGCCGTAAATGCGCTGAAGCTGCGCGTTCTTTTCGTCGCCCAGCCAGTAAGCGCCGGCGATGCTCAGCAGCTTGAAGGCCTTGATCCGTCCGGTGGAAGGGATGTGCGGCCCGCGGCAGAAGTCCACGAATTTGCCGTTGCGGTAGAGCGCGATGGGGTCGCCCGGCTTCGTGAACTGCTCGATGAAGTGGACCTTCATGAAGTCGCCTTCAGCTTTGAAACGCGCCAGCCCTTCTTCCCGTGGAACGAAGTCGCGCACAAATTGCTCATCGCGGTTCACGATCTCTTGCATTCGCCGCTCGATTTTTTCGAGGTCCTCAGGCGTAAACGGCGTAGGACGATAGAAGTCGTAGAAGAATCCGCTGTCAGTCGGCGGGCCGTGACCCAGCTTGGTTTCCGGGAACAGCTCAAGCACAGCGGTAGCCATCAGGTGCGCGGAAGAATGCCGGTAGACTTCCAGCGCCTCGGGGTCTTTATCCGTCAGCAGGCGCAGCTCGACATCTTCTTCCAGGGCCTTGAGGACATCAACAAACAGCCAGCCATCCTTGGGCTGCTGGGCATGCATAGAGGCCGGGCCTTTGTCTGCATCCTGCGCAGCAGGAGCGATCAAACCACTCTCACTGGCTGAATGCTGAGTGCTGAGTGCTGAAGGCTTGATCTTCGCCACCAACACGGCGTCCGCCAGCCGGGGGCCGATGGA
>Ga0210403_10000466_pt1 | contig 42613 bp, 35 predicted proteins | sample IncBWC19MmetaG_FD_150863 | JGI IMG/M metagenome (GOLD analysis project Ga0210403, IMG submission 150863) | Forest soil microbial communities from Barre Woods Harvard Forest LTER site, Petersham, Massachusetts, United States - Inc-BW-C-19-M | ecosystem: Environmental > Terrestrial > Soil >...
AGATATCTCAGACTCCAAAAATTTCTTTTGACGCTCAAAATGGTCTTTGCTTTGCCGCATATTATGCAGCGCTCGCCGCACAAATTACATCGTTGCGGTTGATAGAGTGAATATGAGCAGGCAGCCGGTGGCTCGCACGCCATAGGCCCTGTCAACTCGCACACACGAGTGTGCGGGCATTCGCCGTCGGATGTGGTCAGGGGTGCCACGGCGAGGAGTAGTGCAGTGAGTAGTTTGCATGTGGGGAGGCTGCTCGATGTTGCGCGGGCCTGCTCTGCCGCCTCGCTTTACCTCGCATTGGTCGGCTGTGTAACTTCGAATGTAACGCCGACGGCCGGCGTCGCGCCGATGGATGCGATGGATTCCGTTCGCAGCACCGATTTCAGTGCGCGCTTTCCTCTTGCCAGCGAGGGCGACTCCGGACGGGCGAGACAATCCGCCCAACCCATTCTTTTTCCCGGCTCCGACGTCGAGCCGGAATTGCAACGCGATCGCGATCCGGAGACGCGGACCGCGTCGCTGCAGCAGGCCGCCTTCGCCAAGGGAGACGGCGTCGAGATGAACTTCGACGGTGCTGATGTACAAACGGTCGCGAAGACGCTTCTCGGAGATATTCTTCAGCTCAATTTCGTCGTCGATCCACGTGTCCAGGGCAATGTGACGCTGGCATCGGCCGGCCCAATTCCCCGCAAGGACGTGCTGCCGGCGTTCGAAAGCGTCTTGCGGATGTCGAACGCTGCGATTGTGCACTCCGGCAATCTGGTGAAGATCGTTCCGATTCCCGAGGCCGGTGCCGGCGGTGCGATACGCGCCGGGGCGGGGGAGCCGGGCTTCGGAATTTCGCTGGTACCGCTGCGATACACCTCTGCGTCGACGGTGGCAAAGACAGCCGAGAGCTTCCTGTCGCGCCCAGGCGCGGTCCGCGTCGTTCAGTCCCGAAATCTGTTGTTGATCCAGGGTACGACCGCCGAACGTCAGGCGACGCTCGACCTGGTTGCGACCTTCGATGTGGAGTGGCTGCAAAACCAGTCGGTTGGTGTCTATCCGCTGAAATCCACCTCGCCGGAAACGATGATCGGAGAGCTGGAACGCATATTCGAAACGAACGATGGCGGAGCGGGACAGGGTGTCGTCCGCTTCCAGCCGGTCTCGCGCATGAATGCGGTGATGGTGGTCACGAAAAATCCGAAGCTGCTCGCCCAGACCACGCAATGGGTCCAGCGTCTCGACAGGTCCGACACGACAGGGACGACGCTGCGAACCTTTCGCCTGAAAAGCGGCAATGCGACGCAGGTGGCGAAGATTCTGAACGATATCTTCGGCGGCCAGCGATCGGGCGCGGCCGGCGACGCCGGTACAAGACAGATCGCACCGGGTGTGGATGCGACGCAATCCCGCCTCGATTCTCTTGATCGCGGCTCGTCCAGTGGCAGCCCGGGGACGTCAGCCGGCAGCGGTCCCGACAATCACGGCAGCAATCCGATTGCAGCCGCCTTCGAGTCGTTCTCGGATCACAAGAGCGGTGACGCGGACGCGACTGGCAGTTCTTCCACTAATTCCGGCGGGAACGCACAGCGCGGAACATTCCAGAATTTGCGAATTACGGCAGATGCCGCGAACAACGCGGTGGTCGTCTATTCCAATCAGGAGGACGCTCGTATCGTCGAGCGCGCAATACGCGACATCGACCGGCCGCAATTGCAGGTGTCGATCGATGCGACGGTCGCCGAAGTCACGCTGACGGACGAGCTCCAATTCGGCGTTCAAGCGTTTCTGAGCAGCAACAAGGGCTCGATAGGCCTGTTCGGCGCAAGCCAGGTGGCTGCGCAGTCGGCCGTCCTGCAGAACGTGGCGCCCGGCCTGAACCTTCTGCTGGGGTCGCAATCGAACCCCCGCGTGATCCTCAACGCGCTATCTAACCTGACAGACGTCAAGGTGCTGTCGTCGCCCTCGATCGTTGCCCTCGACAACCAGCCGGCTCTGCTCCAGGTCGGCGACGAGATTCCAATTACGACCAGTTCGGCGACACTCCTCACCAATTCGGCTACGCCGGTCGTCAACACCATCCAGATGCGCAATACCGGCGTGATATTGAAAGTGCTGCCCCACGTGCATTCCAATGGTTCGGTTCAGCTGGAAGTTGATCAGGAGATTTCCAATGTCGTCAATGCCGATCAGCAGACGCTGACGCCGACGATCGCCCAACGTCGTGTCCACTCCACAGTTTCCGTCGTCAGCGGTCAGACCGTCCTGCTTGCCGGTCTTATCAGCGAACGCGAACAGAAATCGCAAGCGGGCATACCGGGTATACGCGAGATCAGGTTTATCGGCGACTTGCTAGGAAACACGTCCAATACCAAGACCAGGTCCGAAATCATCATCTTCATCAAGACAAGGCTCATTCGGAACAGCATGGATGCCGGCGCGGTGACCGAGGAATTCAGGGAACGGCTGCAATCGATGCGCAGCGGTCGCACTGTCATCAATGGCACGGGAGCGAGGCCGAATTGACGAGCGATCTTGATGCAGCCGAGTTGATCGGATCGGAGGATGATCTTCGTCCGAATCCCGTTGTTCTGATCGGCGGGGCCACCGCCATCGGTCTCGTCTCCGCGCTGTCGTTGCCTTGGCCGCTCGCTATTGCCTCGACCGTACTTGGCACGTTGATGGTTGCGGGTGCGGATATCGATGCGAGAACGTTTTTGCTACCGGACCTGGTAACGTTGGGTGCCGTGGTCAGCGGCATCATTGCAGCGCCGCTGCTCGATGCGGCGGCTCCGTGGGCTGCAGCGGCGGAGGCGATCGTGCGCGCCGGCTGCGTCGCGCTCGTGCTGGCATTGTTTCGCAGCGGCTATGCCTTTTTCAGACGAAGCGAGGGGCTGGGGTTGGGCGACGTCAAGCTGGCTGCGGCGATCGGCGCATGGCTGCCGATCGAGGCGATCTCATGGTGCTTCGGCCTTGCTACAACCAGCGCGATTTTGACGGTGCTGTTCGCACGCCTAAACGGCCAATCCGTTTTGCGAACGACGAAGATCCCCTTCGGAGCGTTTCTATGTCCATCGCTATGGATTGTCTTTTACGCGGACAGCGTGATGCGATGACGTGCCCGCGAAATCAGAGTTCGTTGTTCTTTAGCGCGCCGACAACACAATGACTTCACACTTCCGCGCGGGGCGCGTCCTATAATCGTCGAGAAAAGCTGCTTCTCTCACTGTGCGGTAGAGCATCGGGAGGCGACAATGAAAGCGATCAAGTTCGCGCAGGCGCATACACTCGCAGCCTTGGCCACCCTGTTGTTGGGATCGGTCGTGTGGCCGACAGGCGCGTTATCACAGAATGGTCAAAACGCAGGTACGAATGCGACCACAGGAAACGCGAATGGGAGCCCCACCGCGGCGGCCGCTAACGCGACGACCGGTGGACAGAACCTCGGCAATAATACTGGACGGCCACCATCACGTGGCGGCGGCACCGACCCGGGTGTGAGAGGCGGAGACCCCGGAGTAGGCGGGCCGTTGCAGGGCCTGAACGATACTGAACTGCAGTTTTTTAACGCGTCGAAGGGTGTTTTTCAGGAAGTCGATGCCGTTCCGAACGGTTTGGGGCCGCGCTTCAATCTCGATAGTTGCGCCGGGTGCCATTCTCATCCGTCAGTCGGTGGCACCAGTCCTCCTACCAATCCGCAGGTGCCGATTGCAACGGCGGCGGGCGCCAAGAACGTACTGCCATCCTTCATCACAGCCAACGGTCCGGTTCTTGAGGCGCGATTCGTACGCAATCCGGACGGTTCGCCGGACGGCAGCGTGCATGATCTTTTCGTGATCACCGGAAGATCCGATGCACCGGGCTGCAATATCGCGCAACCGAATTTTGCGGCTGAGGTTGGCCGTAACAACGTGATTTTCCGGATACCAACGCCGGTGTACGGACTGGGCCTGGTGGAGAACGTCCCGGACAGTGCGCTGCAGGCATCGTTGGCCGCCAACGCAAATCACAAAAGAGCTCTGGGTATCTCCGGACACTTCAATATCAATGGAAACGACACCACGATCGCGCGCTTCGGTTGGAAAGCCCAGAACAAGTCGCTGCTGCTGTTCTCCGGCGAAGCCTACAATGTCGAAATGGGCATCACCAACGACCTGTTCCAGAACGAGCGCGAAGGCGATGCGCACTGCCAGTTCAATGCCACTCCGGAAAGCGTGACGCCGCTGCAAGCCGCGGACACGGTGAGCCCTGCGGCCAATTTCCAGAACGACATCGAGCTGTTCTCTGCATTCATGCGCTTGACGGCGCCGCCGGCTCCGGCGACGTCGGGCGCGACACCGGTCGCGCAGACAACAGGAACATCCGGCCAAACGACGACGGTGACAACAGGAATGTCGAGCCAGACAACGGCCCCGCCGGGTCAGACCACGGGAGCCACGAGCGCTACATCGGCGGCGTCAAGCTCGACCTCGACGATGATGGCGTCGGCGGCGGCGGATGTCTCAAGCGTGATGACAGCGGTTGCCGGATCGCCGGCGGCGCAGCCGTCGACGTCCACGACGTCGTCTACCTCGGTCACACGCGGAAGCCAGGTCTTCACCAACATCGGATGCCAGGCATGTCACACCAAGTCGTTCATCACTGCGAAGTCGCAAGCGACGGGGCAAAGCAATGTTACGATTCAGCCCTTCAGCGATTTTGCGGTGCACGACATGGGAAGCGGATTGGCCGACGGCGTGACGCAGGGAACCGCAAATGGAAACGAATTCCGTACTGCTCCCTTGTGGGGTGTCGGCCAGCGCATCTTTTTCCTTCACGACGGCCGGACCAAAGATCTGAATGTAGCGATTCAGCAGCATGCCAGCCGTGGATCGGAAGCCAACGCGGTCATCAACAACTACAACATGCTGTCGCGTGACGATCAACAGTCTCTCTTGAACTTCCTGCGCTCTCTGTAAAGCGTGCCGTGCGACGATGCGGATCAGGAAATATCTGGGGATGGCGTGTCTCGCCGCAATAAGCGCGGCGTTTCTCGGCGCCATCCTCTCATTCCGTAACGTCAGCGTCGTCCAGCTTGCGAAACCAGAAGATGTGCATGTCGTTGACGGCGTTTTTGTCAGCGACTACTTCGGTCTCAGATATCGCGTGCCTGACGGGTGGAGTGAGGGATTGCGGGGGCCTGATCCGTCGCAATCCGGATACTACGTACTCGGAACGTGGGTGCGAAAGCGTGACTTCGGCGGGACGATTCTCGTCGTCGCGCAGGATATGTTCTTCGCGCCGGATGCTTCAGATGACGTGAGGAACGTTATCGCCGGATTTCGTCAGGTGATGTCGTCGGTTGACGGCATGACGATCGACCGCGAGCCTGAAGCGGTGAGAGTTGGAGGGTATCCTGGCTACCGTATTGATTTCAGCGGTGTGGGCCTTTTTCGCTCGATGCTGGCGATCGAAATCCGCTGCCATGTTGTGACTTTCAATCTAACCAGCCGAGATCCGGAATTGTTGGCAAGCCTGGCGAGTTCATTGAACGATCTTGTTGCAATTGGAAAACAGCCAGATCCCGTTCCCGATTGTTTCAGGGACTATGTCTCCGAAAACGTTCTGCATCGGGTCGAGCCCGACGGCGCCGGTGCGCGGCCTGTGCCGATTCCGGTCCGCTTGATCGTGGCGACAGACGGCAGCGTGAAGCACGTTCACGTCATACGAGCTTCGGCGGCGCAGCGACGGAACATCGAAGAGGCCGTGCGTCAGTGGAAATTCAAGCCTCATGTGAAACAGGGGCATCTGCTCGAGGTCGAAACCGGAGTGATGTTCAACCTGAGGGCAGCCAGCATGTGAAGCGGAGCGAGGCAAGATCATGTCGATATCGAGCGGTGGAAAATCCCCGGCGGTAACACCGGCGCTTTCGGTAGAGCAGTTCCGTCGACTTCTGCTCGAACGGATACCGGACGGCGCGAGGGCGACATTGAGCGGAGCCGGTTCCGTCGAAGCGACCGCGGGAAACGGGCTTCGAGAACTGTGGGAGAAATCTGATCTGCCGGCTGGAAAGTTCGCCGACGAGGTAGCGCGCTTCTGGAGGTTGCCGCGGCTGGGTCTTCCGGAATTGATGAGTGTGGCCGGTATAGTTGAGCAATTCTCCGCGCGCTTTTTGCGCGAGTCGTCGGTGTTTCCGTTTCGCGCGGACGACGGCAACTTCACCCTGGCAGTGTCCAATCCGGCCGATGCAGCGGCGATCCGGGCCGCAGAGATCGTCTGCGGCAGTGCCGCCCGGATCGTCGTTGCGTCCTTTGACGACATCGCCACGGTTCTCGAGCGGCGGCTCGATGAGCGTGTGGCCGATGCTGTGGATGCTGAGGAACCAGAGCACCGCCGCCACGGGGATGACGACATCGACAGCTTGCGCGATTTGGCGAGCGGGGCCCCCGTCGTGCGGGCCGTCAACGATTTGCTTGAGCGTGCCATGGAGCTGCGAGCGAGCGACATCCACATCGAGCCATTCCGGACCGGACTTGTTGTGCGTATGCGGGTTGACGGGATTCTTCGCAACGTGTCGTTTTCGGCCGATGCGCCGGCACAGGCCGTCGTATCACGCATCAAAATCCTGGCCGGCCTCAACATCGCGGAACGCCGCTTGCCTCAGGATGGTGCGGCGCGCACGCGCGCCGGACGGACTGAGATCGATATCCGCATCGCGACCATGCCGACGCAGCAGGGCGAAAGCGTGGTAATTCGCCTGTTGCCGCGCGATCGCGGTCTGCTCGACTTGAACAAGATCGGATTGGCTGGCCGCGACGAAGCCATTTTGCGCCGTCTGCTCGAGTTGCCTCATGGATTGATCCTGATCACCGGTCCGACGGGAAGCGGCAAGACGACGACGCTTGCAACCATGCTGTCGATTCTGAACGAGCCGACGCGGAAGATTCTCACCATCGAAGATCCGGTCGAGTACGAGATTTCGGGCATCAACCAATCGCAGGTCAAGCCGGCGATCGGCTTGACTTTCGCCACGGCGATGCGCGCCTTCGTCCGCCAGGATCCCGATGTCATCATGGTCGGCGAAATCCGCGACAGCGAGACGGCGAACATCGCCGTTCACGCGGCGTTGACCGGCCATCTCGTGCTGTCAACGCTGCACACCGAAACGGCCGCGGCGGCCGTGCCTCGGCTTCTGGATCTCGGCGTTGAGGGATTTCTCCTGCGATCGACATTACGAGCCGTCATCGCCCAGCGGTTGGTCCGCGTTCTCTGCAGCGGCTGCAAGAGCATGCATTTGCTGACCGACAAGGACCTGGTCGCCGATCCGCGTTATCGGCTGCTGGGGTTTTCGCCCCGAGAGACGATATATCGTCCGGTCGGTTGCGATAGCTGCGGCGGCACCGGCTATCGCGGACGCAGCGGGATTTTCGAACTGCTGGAGCTGACCGACGAAGTCAGGCCCCTGGTGGGTGCCGGCGCCGACTCAGCTCTGGTTGAGAGCGCTGCCATTCGTGCCGGAATGACAACGATGTTGGACGACGCCGTCGAAAAATGCCGGGCGGGGATGACGGCGGCGTCCGAAGTCCTTCGCGTCACCTCTGTGCGGTGATCGACGGGTGGGCAGATCATCAAGTGCGCATTTAGGGAGGAAGCCATGAAGCTGTGTGCAGAATCCAGAAGGGGCCATCGCAATCGAGCGGCCGAGGCGGGCTTCACCCTGGTCGAGATGCTGGTCGTCATCGCGATCATCGGGTTGATCATGGGCCTGGTCGGTCCCCGCGTGCTCGGTTTTCTGGGAGAGTCCAAAGTCAAAACGGCCAGGATTCAGATCGAGAGTTTCTCGAGTTCGCTCGATTTGTTCTATCTCGATGTCGGCCGATACCCGACCGCCGGCGAAGGTCTTGAGGCTTTGGTGCAGCGACCCGGCAATGCCGACATCTGGAACGGGCCTTATCTCAAGACGGGTGCGGTGCCGACCGATCCGTGGGGGCATACCTATGTTTACCGTGCTCCCGCAGAGCGCGGTCCCTACCAGATCCTATCGCTGGGATCGGATGGCCAGGAGGGTGGGACGGGCACCGCGGCTGACCTCAGCAATGATGGCGCCGACGCCAAGCGACCATGACGCCTCTGACTTCCGAGCTGAATACGAGGGTTCGATTCGCTTCACCCGCTCGTGTCTGTGTTGTCGTCCTCGCCTACAGGCTCCGAAGGAAGTCGATCATGGCGGTGCTTACCTCCGGAGCACGTTCCTGCTGGGTCCAATGTCCGCAACGCGCCAGCATCATCGCTGGCCGGAGCTTTGGAACGAGTGTCGACTGTTTCGCAATGGCCGAAGAAAAGGCGGCGGCGACAAAGTCGCGCTCGCCCACCATGTAGAGCGCGGGAATGGCCACCTCTGCTCCGGCAAAGGGAGCCAGCAGCTCCCAGCCGCGATCGATGTTGCGCCACCAGGCCAGGGGACCGCGGAGCCCGCTCCGCGTGAATTCCGCGACGTAAACATCGATGTCGGACTCCGTGACCCAGGAAGGCAAGGACGCCGGATCGGTTAAGACGCCGCCCTTCCGCGGCACCATGCCGGCAGGAAACCCGCCGCCCGCGGACGGCGGCCGGTCGCCCGAGAGCGCGTAGAACTGGGAACGGAACGTGCGGCGCAGGTCGCGCCCGAGCGCCGCCTCAGCCTCGGGGGTCTGGAGGAAGAGCTGGTAGAACACCGCATTCTCGGTCCGCGGCATGAGCGTCGTCGGCGGCCCCGAGTCGCCAAACCCCCGCGAGCGGAACGGCGGGCTGAGCGCGATGACGGCCCGGAAGCGGTCGGGGCGCAGAAGCGCCGTTTGCCATGCTATCGCGGCGCCGATGTCGTGGCCGGCGATCACCGCCTGCTCGGCACCCAAAGCGTCGACGAGACCCACGATGTCGCCGATGTCATGGAGGATCGTATACTTCTCCACCTCTTCCGGACGATCGCTTCGCCCATAGCCGCGCAAGTCGGGGGCCACTGCACGGAACCCAGCCTTCGCCAGCGCCCCGAGCTGATGCCGCCACGAATACCAGCACTCGGGAAAGCCGTGGCAGAGGATGATGAGCGGGCCTTTACCCTGTTCGGCCACGTGCAAGCGGATGCCGTTCGTCTCGATCATCCGATGCGTCACCTCGGGCATCGCCGGATCCGCCCAGGATGTCGGTTCTGGGCCTGACCCGCTGGGCTCGGCGGCAGCAGCCTTGAGCGGCTCCGCGAATGCCGCGCCGATGGTGAGCGTGCCCGCCGCCCAGAGCGTGTCGCGTCGGGAGAACGTGGTGTCTCGCATTGCATCGCTCCATTGATTCCCGCGCATCGACATCGCCGAGACTCCTGATTTGCAGGTTCGATGTAGGGCCGCTTCCCGCGATCGACTATCCGCGATAATGTCTACGGGCCATGAAGCAGAACTTCACAGTCCGGCGCGGCGCGCTCGACGTCTCGCCGCCTGCGACCGGCTCTTCACGTGATCGATAAAAGCCCGCAGTTTCGGCGTCATCTGCGCGCGGCCGGGATAGTAGAGAAACACGCCTGGCGCCATCGGCGCGAACTTCTCCAGCACCTGCACGAGTTTTCCGGCTTTCACCGCGGCAGCGGCGATCGGCTCGGGCACTTGCGCCAGTCCCACGCCTTCGAGGGCGGCGCCGAGCATGGTCGGAAAATCGCTGGCGATGAGCGGGCCCGAGACGGCGATCTCGATCGCGCGGCCCTGATCGTTGAGCGACCAAAGCGCGATCGCGCCGCTGGAGCGCCGCCATCTGAGACAGGCGTGCTCGCGCAAATCGTCGGGGCGCGCGGGCCGCTTGCAGCGGGCGAGATAGGCTGGGCTGCCGACGACGATGAAGCGAAACGGCGGCGTCAGCCTTACTGCGACCATGTCTGCGGCGATGAACTGGCCGAGCCGGACGCCGGCGTCAAATCCTTCGGCGGCGAGGTCGACCAGTTCCTTGCTGGCGGCGATCTCGACCTCGACCTCGGGATAGGCCTGGCAGAAGGACGCGATCAGGGACTCCAGCAGGATCGGCACCACCGCGCGCGGCACCGAGAGGCGCAGCAGTCCGACCGGCCGCTGCCCGAGATCGCGCGCGACTTCGCTGGCGGCGACGAGTTCCTCAAAGGCGGGTTTGGCGCGCGACAGGAATTTTTCGCCGGCTTCGGTGAGGCCGACGCTGCGCGTGGTGCGGATGAAGAGCGCCGCGCCGACCCGCGCCTCCAGCGCGCGCACCGCCTGGCTGATCGCCGAGGGCGTCACGCCGAGTTGATCGGCGGCACGACGAAAGCTGCGATGCTGGGCGACGCTGAGGAACGCTTCCACGCCGTCAAGGGCGCCGTGCCGGACTGTGAAGTTCTGCTTCATAGCCCATCGACATTATCGCGGATAGTCGTTCGCGGGAAGCGGCCCTACATCTGGCCTGCAAAATGATCCGCGGGAGTTTTGACATGACCGACGTGCTGGAGGGCGTGCGCGACCATTATCGCGCGACCGGGTTGACCGAGCGGCTGAAGACGGCGCTTGCCGTGTTCGGTCCCGAGGATCAGCGGCTTGCGCCGGCGCAGCTCGCCGGCCTCGACCAGTTTCACACCAGGGGGCTGGCTGCGACCACGGAGCTTGCTAAACTGGCCGGGATCACCACCGACATGTCGGTGCTGGATATCGGCTCGGGCGTCGGGGGGCCGGCGCGGCTTCTGGCGGCGACCATTGGCTGCCACGTTACCGGCGTCGACCTCAGCGAGCCCTTCGTGGACGCCGCGCGCTATCTGACCGCGCGCACCGGGCAGAGCGGGCAGGTGGCCTTCGAGACCGGCGACGCGCTGAAACTTCCCTTCGACGATGGCCGCTTCGACGCCGCCTTCCTGCAGCACGTGGCGATGAACATCGCCGACCGCGCGCGGCTCTACCGCGCGATCCACCGCGTGCTGAAGCCCGGCGGGCGGTTCGCGACCTATGATGTCGTATCGAAGCAGGGCGAGCCGCATTATCCCGTGCCCTGGGCGCGGACGCCGGCAACGAGCTTTCTCCTGACAGCCGACGCGACGCGGGAGGCGATCGAGGACGCCGGTTTCCGCACGCTGGTCTGGCAGGACGACTCCGAAACGGCGAAGGCCTGGTTCGCACAGCTGCGTGCCTCGGGGCCGCCGCCGTCGCCCAATCTCGGCGTGGTGATGGGGCCGGACTTCGCGCAGCTCTCCGGCAATCTCGGACGCAATCTGATGGAAGGCCGGATCGGCATCCTGACCGCGGTGTTCGAGGCCGCTTCAACCAACACCTGATAGGACGTCACATGTCGCCGGAAACCGTATTTCGAATTCATCTCGCTCTTGGTTATGTCGCCTGGCTGCTTTGCTTCGGCGTCTACATCTGGCCCCGGCTCAAGGCGATGGACCACCTCGAAGCGCAGCGCGCCATTGCGACCCTGCACAGCTTCCGCTTCTTCGGGCTGGTTTTCATCCTTCCCGGCGTCATCGGGCCCAAGCTGCCTGCCGATTTCGCATCGTTCGCCGCCTACGCCGACTTCGCAACCGGACTGCTGGCCATGGCCGCTCTGCTCACGGTCAGGATTCGTCCGTTGTTCTGGCTGTTGGTCGTTGCCTTCAATGTCGTGGGGGCAGGCGACATCCTTATCGACTATTACCACGCTACCCAGATCAACCTGCCTGCGATCGCGGGAGAGTTGGGCGCGACCTACGCGATCCCGATCCTCTACGTGCCGATCCTGATGATCACGCACGTCGTAGCGTTCTATCTGCTGCTGCGTTCGCAGCTCGCCGCGGCGCCCACGCTTGCCGGCGCGTCGGGCTAGGCTTCAAGCGGTCGGAATCCTGCCCGGCGGGTTCGGCCACGGCGCAAAGGCATTGGAAACCTGCTTCAACACGGGCGTCAGCTCGGGAAAATGACGCTGCAGCACCGTCGACATGTTGTTGTTGTTGATCCAGTCGATGCCGGCCTTGGTGTACACGGCTTCCGTGAAGTCGTTGGTGAGGAAGCGGTCGCTCTTGAGCCGTCGCGGCGCCATCAGGATAAAGACACGGAACGCCGTGTCGCTAAAGCCGAATCCCGTCGGCGGCTTTTCCGCATACATGCCGACCATCAGATCCACCTTGTCGGGATGGCCGTAGACCTCGCGCAAGGTGCGGACGATGTCGGGATCGTCGCTCATCTGCTCAAAGGAGTTTACGCGCGGCATGTGGAACAGCTCGCGGAAGCGGTTATAGCGCGGCACGCCGCGCTCCCGGTCGCGGATGATATCGATGGCGGCGAGGTCGATCAGCTCTTCCAGATTTGGGCCGTTGCGGCGGTGCATGCGCCGCATCCAGTTCGGGAAATTCTGCAACTGAACCGCGCCCGGATTGTGGACCCCGAACGTATAGACCACGTCCGTGAGCGATACGTCGGGGTCACGCAAGGCGTTCTTCATGGCGTTCGGGCCGACAATCAGGTCCGGGTCGTCGAGGCTGTCTGCCTCGAACTTCAACACACGTCCCTTTGCTCCGCTTGTATGCGGGACGAGTTGAATGTCGTTTGGGAGCAGCGGATGCAATCGATAGACAGAGGCGAACTCCTCGGTCAGGCAATAATCCGCGCCGTCGTACTTGGTCGCCGAGCCCGGAATGCCGCTGACCGCCTCGCTGGCGCCGATGCGGCCGAAATACTTCTTCACCTGCTCTCCGGCCAGACCCCACCAGTCGGCGTTCATGACGACCTGCAAGGCGGGGTGGGTGAGGAGAGCCGGGGTCCAATCCACCGTGTGGATCTTCGCGACCAGGGCGTTGTTGACGAGCCGGGCGACGCGGAAAATCTGGTCGTCGCCGTCCGACTGCTCCCGCCATTCGGGATAGGCCTGGATGACATGATCGCAAATGGCGTTGTGCTCGAGCGTGAAGATATTGTGCAGCAGGCTCAGGCCGAGCCACCAATTAGACGTGAGACCCGTCCTCTCGATGCCGGTCGGATCGAGCGGAATGAGCTTGGTCTTCGGATCGATCCTGAGCTTGCCGTCGCCGCCTGATCGATATTGCTTCAACGCTTGCGGGCTGTCGCCGTAGATCTGGGAGCTGTCCCACCAATGCGTCTCGGCATTGGCGAAGGTTTCCGGCCCGGCGCCGTCGTTCTTGCGACGCGTGGGATCGGCCCGGGTACGGCGAACGCGCATCGTCGGGGCTGGCCAGGAATCGCCCTCCGGGATCGGCACTTCGAATGATTCGTCGGTGATGATCCGGGGATTGCCATGATTGAACCAATCGTGCGTCTGAAACTGGATCCAGGCGGCCGCGAGCAAATTCAGGATCGTTGCCGGCGCAAACCCATCGGGTTCGCCAACCTTGCTCGGGCGCGCCAGCAGGAGATTGCTGACCAGGCGGGGATTGGGATCAAGGATGCCGCCATCACGGGTGGGATCCACTTCGCTCAGTGGAATGTTGCGGCCAAACCGTGCGCCCGGATTGCCGAGGGTGAAGTCCGGGCCATCGAACGCGGCGTTGCCCATGGTGGGCTTTGACAGGTCGTTGTACTGACCGTCCTCCTCCCGCTCGGCAAGATATTTGGCATCCGGCGGCGTCACCGATCGCAAGGCCTCCGGCACTGTGACCGGAATATCGGAGGTGTTGTGCAGGTTCCTGGCCCGCAGAACCTCGCGCAATGCGACCAGATTGGTGACAGCCAGGAACGTCGGCAATTTGTGCCAGACCACGAACAGGTTCAGGAACTGGAAGAATTTCACGTAGACGACCATCAGGAACGACTTCGGATCATTGTCGCGTACGACCAGATGGATCAGCAGACAGGCGATGACGGTGATGGCCATCATGATCCCAAGCAGGCGCGCGCCGATTTCGGCCTTGTCTGCGAGCACAAAGGCGCCAAAGAACATCAGGAATGCCAGCAAATGGACCGCGCCACGCTGCACGCGCACCCATTTGACGTTGTCCGCCAGAGTCCAGGCGAGGATGACGTCCAGTCCCCACCAGACCGCCAGGAACAAGTCCGGCTTGGGATGCTCGACCACGCATCCCGGGTGGGCCCTGGCTGCCTGGGTCTTGTCAAAGATCACATCGGCGACATCGCCGCCGCAGCTGCCGCTAAAGGCCCAATACAGGTGCACCAGCAGCGCGAGGTAAGCGAACGTCCAGAACGCGCGCCAATAGCTGTTGGAAGCGTCTGCACGAGAGAAGATGTGGAAGCAAAGCGCGGGCGTCAGCAGGAAAATGCAGGCGTAAATCGTGAAAATGACGTGGTTGTAGAAAGGATCATTGGCGTGAGCGTCAGGCAGCGGCAAGACGGCCGCGGCCAGATGGGCAACGACCATCAAGACCACGAAAACGGCGAGGCCAAACCAATAAATGGAAGCCGGCGATCCGTGGAAGTCGTCGCTCTTGCGCATCATTTCGCGCCCCCCACGTTGCCGGCGCAATTCCATGCGCTTGCTTGAAAATTTGAGCCGTTGATCACGCTGCATTCTGCCGAAGCGTCAGCAATATTGATGCTTGTCCCGGGAAGACCGACTCCAATGGCCCTAAAAAAATCTTTTCGCTGTCACCAACGTCCTGGAGTTTGTGTTCACACGTAAAGATTGTCAATCGCCGTTGAAGTTGTATTACAAAGATGGGGATTGCTTCTTGGCCGCCCACGCCTTGAGAAAGTTCGATGGCGGCCGCGTTGATGGATTCAGTGAAGTCAGTCGAGCAGGTACATCGCCGCGGCTGCGGTCCGCGTCAAATACTACCCTTGATTTGTAACGGAATCGCCCGCTACCTTGTGCAAAGCCAACCCGGAGCCACCGCCTTGCCGCTGCCGGTGCACCGTTTGCCGCTTGGACATCGCGCCGCAGCGGGGCCGGCAAGATCGCATGCCTGAGAAGAAGCTGTTGTTCCTCAGCCACTCGACCAAGGACGGCACTGATGCGTACGCCGACCTGCAGAAGCTGGCTGCGTCACTCACGGCGGATTTCGATGTCAAATTCGACAAGGACGAAGACGCGCTGCCAAAGGGCGAGAACTGGCGACCCATCATCAACAGCTGGATCGAGAACTGCGACGCTGCCGTCGTCTTGGTCACGCCAGCCTCAGTCGCCTCGGAATTTTGCGCGTATGAATGGTCGATCCTGTCGTACCGCCGCCGATACCAACAGCGGTTTCTCGTCATCCCGTTGTTCCTTGGAATGAAGGCGAGCACCATCAAAGGCCGCCCCGACCAGATCGGCGAGATCATCGGCTATGACGATGTCGCTAAAATCGAAAGCATCATCCCAAACCTGATGCAGCGGCTCAAGGCCGAGATCGCAGAACGCAATGACGATCGCGTCCAGGTCACCATGATCTCCGACGCACTGTGCAAAGCCGTCAAGGACGACGCGCTGATCGAGGCCGTTGCACGGAAGCACAAGATCGACCTCGGCAGCTACGATCTCCGCGCCGGAAAGCAGTTGCGGTTCGCGCGCAAGATCATGGCTCTTGGCGGCCTCGCGCCATCGGTCGGCGCTCTCAGGGACCTGAAGCACAGCTTTACCGATGGGGTCAAAGCTGAAACCTTTCGCGCCATCGTCGAGCTCGTTGGCCGCTGCTCCTGGGTCGATGCCGGCTCGGCGCAGCACCTCCGGCTCTGCGCGCTTGACAAGGCAGCGCGCGTGCCGCTTGGCCTCAATGCCGACAGCCAGCGCACCGCGGAAGCCTATATCCTCGCCGCGAGCGACACGCATCCAGCAGAGAGCTGGCGCGCCGGTGCCGTGCTGGACGCCTATGGAGCCGAGAACGATTTCCTTGCGCGCGTGCGCTCGGCGGTGATCGAGGCGATCGGCATCGAGGAGCAGGACCCGGATAATGCCGCGATCACGAACCGTCTCAAGTTGAAGAGCATAATCAACGAGCCGGTCTTCGTGCTGCTCAGGGCCGCGGGGCTCGAACGCGCCTGGATCGAGCGGCTGCGCACCAACGAGCTGTTCGCCGGAGTCACTTTCCTGATCCTGACCGGCCCGGACGGCACGCCCGGGCTGCTCGCAGAGGACGCCGTACTGAAACCGGTTCTGCAGCCGAATTTCGAGCAAGAAGTATGGAGTGTTTATGACTACATCGTCAAGCACGAGCTCAAGCTCGATGTCGCGTGACTTCGATCCACCTGATGTCCTTCGGCAGGGCGCCAGCCCAACCGGCGTGGGCGACCAGCGGAGCGGCGCGCTCTACGTGTACAGCCCGAAGGTGAAGCTCGCGGTGCGCGTGGCGCTGGTGACCGGCCGCCCCCTGCTGGTGCGCGGGCCGCCCGGCTGGGGCAAATCTTCTCTCGCGCGCTCCGTCGCGAACTACCTGAAATGGCGCTACCTCGAGGAGGTGGTGTCCTCGCGCACGCAGGCGCGTGACCTGATGTCGAAACTCGACCTCGTGCGGCGGCTGAGCGACGCGCAGCGGCGCGACGAGGGCGTCGATCCCGACTGGCGTCGCTATATCCGCCCAGGTGTGTTGTGGGAGGCGTTCGCACCGTCGTCGGCCGCGCGCCAGCGCCGCTTCTTTGATCGTGCCGAGACGCCTGCTGATCGCGAAGGGCCGGCAGACACGGCGCCGTTCAAGCCCGCGGTCGTGCTGCTCGACGAGATGGACAAGGCCGATCCCGATGTGCCGAACAACCTGCTGGTCGCGCTCGGCTCGCTGCAATTCGCTGTCGACGAGATCGTCGACAAGGACAAGGACGTGCCATTGCTCGTTAAGGCACGAGAGCAGCTCGAGCCGCTCATCATCGTGACCACGAATGACGAGCGCGACCTGCCGCGCGCCTTCCTGCGTCGCTGCGTCGAGATTGCGTTGCCAGCGCTCGAGAAGGACGACGACCAGGACGGCAAGCAGCGCATCGAGCTGCTCGTTAAGATCGGCGTCGAACATCTCAAGGGCCTCAAGGATCGGCTCAAGCACCCGCTCGACGAGACGTATGTACGCGGCATCGCCCAGATTATCGCGCAGGCCAAAGGCGGCGAGGAGGGGCTGGTCATTCCGAGCCCGGCGGAATTCATCGATACGCTGCGCGCGGTCGGCGAGCTCTATGGCTCGTCTGCGCAGGAAGATGAGGTCAAGAAGATCGTCGCCATTGCGGTGCGCAAGCGCGGCGTCAGCGGCGTGTGAGCAGATGCGCCCCGCGATCTGCCATGCCGATCTGTTGCGCGCCTTCGCGAAGCTCGATCCGCAGGGCGACGACGAGAAGCGCGTCATCGCCGCCATGCTCGGCTTCGACTGGGAGCCGCCGGCAACGGACGGCCCGCAGCCCGTGGACCGTCACGATAGCGGACCTGACGACGATGAGCCCGCGCCTCCAATCAAGCCGTGGAAACCGGAGCCGCAGCCGCGGCGGCCGCCGCCTCCGTCGCGCGACAACCCCGCAGGTGAAATTCGCATCCTGCCGGCGCGCCCGGCAGCACCGCCGCAGCTCGACTGGCCCGAGGACGCCAGGGCACTCAAGGCAGGCGTGCTCGGGCGCGCGCACGCGCCGACGCCGCTGTTCCGCCCGCAATGGACACGCGCGATTCTGGGCGCAAGCCTTTCGGCGCGCCGGCCGATCGGCGAGCCCGATCTTGCGCGTGCGGTCGAGCTGATCTCGCGCGGCGAGGCGCTGGTGGTGCTGCCGCGCCTGCCGATCCTGACGCTTGCGCACGGCGTGCAGGCGCTGATCGATGTGGGCGAGAGCATGCAGCCGTTCTGGCAGGACCGCACGGTGCTGCGGCGCGACCTGAAGCGCATCGTGGGCGAGGGCGGCCTCGAGCTCCTGCAATGCGCGGGTTCTCCGCGTCGCGCCAGGCGCGAGGATGACTCGGAGTGGTTCGACTACGAGGCACGCTTTCCCGCCCAGCTTGGAGCCTGCGTGCTGATCGTCTCGGATTTCGGGCTCAACGCCGGGCGCGCACGCGGCGCGAGTTCGTACACCTGGTCGATGCTGGCGCGGCGCCTGGCGCGACGCGGCCATCGCGTGGTCGGCTTCGTGCCCTATCCGCCGGCGCGCTGGCCCGCCGACCTCGCGCGTGCGGTCGATCTGGTATCGTGGGATCGCGGCACCACGGTCGGGCGTATCAGCTTCGCTCGCCAGCGGTGGGTCCGATGAGTGCGCAGGTCATCGCGCCGGCGGGCTTCGACGCGGCGGCGCGCATCGCGCGAACGCGCGCGCAAAACCCGGACGCGGTCGCGCTCGCGCGGTTGTTGTCGCTCGCGGTGCCGATCGAGCCCGCGCTGATGCGCGCGATGCGGCTCACCCTGATGCCGGGCGTGGATGTCGGCGCGGAGGCCGATCTGTGGTTCTCTCCGCTGATCGAGACGCGCAGCCGCGACGGCGTCATGCTGGTGCCCGCGGTCGCCGAGGAGCTTCGCAAGGACCTGGCGGCCGCGGAGCCGCCGCCGCGTGGCGCGGACAAGCGCACGCTCGCCGACCGCTGCTGGGAGATCACCCGCAAGCTGCACGATTATCTGCCGCCTGCGGTACAGCTTGAGGAAGAATTGAATTTTCTCTCGCTCGACCCCGTGGGCAACAAAGGCAAGATCAAGGACCTCATCACGTCGGCGCTGATCGCGCTCATCAAGGAGCGGCGCGACGAGGTCGCGAACTGGGCCGGGCGCGCGCTGCCGCGCCTGTCGCAGGCGGTGCGCAACACCGAAGACGCCCGTATGCTGGCGGCGGCGAGCGACCTGCGCCTCGGGCGCAGCCTGCGTGCGCCATATCTTCCTTCTGACAAGCCGATTCCGGGCTGGTTCGCCGCCGTGTTGCCGGATACGACCGAAAAAGTTCCGCTCGGCGTCAGCCTCGCCGGGACGATGCTGGTGCTGGATCCGACGCCGGCGCCGAGTGCACAGGCGATCGACGTGCCGGCGACCATTCCGCGTGTCGTAGAGGTTCGCGAGCCGGGCGCCGCGCGCGAGCCGCGCGTCGTCTTCATTGACGTCAGTGCCGCCGAATCCGTGCCGCTGGTCGGCCGCGGCGCGATCGAGCTCGCGACCCTTGCGGGCGAAGCCTACACGCTCGAGCGCATCGCCGGCGCCGGTACGGCGGAGGGGCTCGCCTGCGCCGCCTACGCCAATTGCAATGAGGCGCTGATCGTCTGGCAGCTAGCGGCGCCGCTGCACGGTCTCCTTGGCTTCGCGCTCGAGCGCATCGACGCCACCGGCGAGGCCGAGGTGATCCACGCCGCGGTCGGTTTCACGCGCTCGACGGCTCGAACAGGTCGCCCGCTCTCAACCACGGCGCCGATCCAGAATTTCATGTGGATTGATCGGCCGGCGCGGCGCGGGGTGACCTACCGCTATCGCATCACGCCGCTCGTCGGCACGCCTGACAGGCTGGAGCCGGTCGTGAGCCTCGAGGCGCGCACGCCGCCGGTTGCGATTGCCGTGATGCCGCAAGGGCCGATCACGGCGCTGTTCAACACCGAGTTGGGCGCAGCGCGGTTCGTGCGGACTTCGCAGCCCGAAGTCCGCGCCTATCTCGGCGGCGAGCTGCGCAGGGCCTTGATTGCGCTGCTCGACGAGACATTCGCCAGCACGGCAAGTACCGTGTACGTGGCGCTCTCGCGGCTCGACGATCCCGAGCTGATCGAGCGGCTCGCGCGATTCGGGCGACGCGCCAATGTCGTGCTCGGGGCAGCGCGCCTGGCGAAGGAAAGCGCCCGGACTAACAGTGTGCGCAGGGCGCTGGGGCGTGTGCAGGTCCGCCTGCGCGGCAAAGCGCCTGCCTACGCCCACAGTCATTTCATGGTGGTTTGCGACGGCGACGGACGTCCGCGCGCGGTCTGGTCGGGCAGCGTGAGCTGGACCGTCGGGGCGCTCTACGGCCGCGACGCGAACGCGTTGATCATCGAGGATGCCCAGATGGCGGCGCGCTATCACAGGCAATGGCAGGCTTTGGCCGAGGATCCGGCTGCAGCATCGTTCAAGGCCGCCAATGCCACGATGGGTTCATACGCGCTCGCCGACCGCACGCCGGTCTCGCTGTGGTTCGCGCCGCAGCGCGAGGCTGCCGAACTTGCCGACGTGGAGGCACGGCTCGCTGCGGCGCGCACCGCCATCTTGTTTGCGCTAGGGCCGCGCAGCCCAAAAGATGCAGTGCTTCGGCGTATTCGAGCACGCGCGAGCGAGCTTTATGTCACCGGCATCGCCCGCTCGCTGGAAGGCAAGCGCGTGAACGTGTACCGGCACGCGACCGAGGTCGTGGTGAATCCGGAACGTCCGCCCAGCGACACCTTCGAGGCGGCAGGTCTCAAGCTCGGCCCCGCGAGCCTGCCAGTCGGCTCGCGGCTGATCGTGATCGATCCGTTCGGTGACGATCCGGTGGTGATCACCGGCTCTCATACGCTCAGCATTGGTGCGAGTCGCGGCAATGACGAGGACCTGCTGATCATCCGCGGTCACAGGGCGCTCGCCGTGCAATGCGCGGTGCATATCAAGGCACTGGTCGATCACTTCGCGTTTCGCGCGCGGATCAGGGCGGCGACTGCACGGGCGATGCTCAGCCGTGACGACCGCTGGCAGGAGCGTTTTCGCCAGGGCGAAGCCGCAAAGGAGATCGCCTTCTGGCTTGGCTCGCTCGCCGCCGTGCCGACACCATCTCTGGACACGCCTCCGCCGGCTCCAAGGAAGCGGGGCACGAAGGCACCGAAGAAGAAGGCCAAAAAGCCCGCGGCCAAACCGGTCAAGAAGAGCGCCAGCAAGAGCGCCAAGAGCGCGAAAAGACCGCGCAAGGCCGCAAAGAAGAGTGCGCTCAAGAAGAAGTAGTGCGGAAAGATGGCGCGGTGGTCCGAGGGGGGGCGCCGCATTGACAAATATCGGCCAATATGTTTGCTTGTCGACAAACAAATATCTTGACCCTTCGGACAGCGGTGACCAATGTCGATCGAACGCTTTGACGTGATTATCGTGGGCGCAGGCCTGTCGGGTATCGGCGCGGCGCGTTACCTGAAAACGCGGCTGCCGGACAAATCCTTTGTGATCCTGGAGACCAAGCCGCGTATGGGCGGCACCTGGGATCTGTTCCGTTATCCGGGCATCCGCTCGGACAGCGACATGCATACCATGGGCTACGCGTTCAAGCCGTGGAAGCATCCCAAGGCGATCAGCGAAGCCGGCGCGATCATTCAATACATCGAGGAGACGGCGGCCGAGAACGATCTCAACCCTCACATCCGCTACCAGCACCGGATTATCAGCGCTTCCTGGTCGTCGGAGCAATCGCTGTGGACGCTGGAGGTCGAGCAGGCCCACGGCCGCCGCATCCAGCTCCAAACCCCCTTCATCTTCTCATGCGCCGGCTACTACAGCCACGATGAAGGCTATCTGCCGGAATGGCCGGGCTACCACGACTACAAGGGCCGGCTTGTCCATCCGCAGTTCTGGCCTGAAGATATCGACTATTCGGGCAAGCGCATCGTCATTGTCGGCTCCGGCGCAACTGCGGTGACGCTGGCGCCGGCGCTGGCCGAGAAGGCAGCGCAAGTCACCCAGCTGCAGCGCTCGCCGACCTATGTCGTGAGCCGGCCGTCCGAGGACGCCTTCAACACGTTCCTGAAATATTTCCTCCCCGCCAAGCTTGCCTATCAGGCGACGCGGTGGCGGACCATCATCACCGGACGCCTGCGGGCGAAGCGGTTTGCCAAGGATCCCAAGCGCGCCAAGCAGATGCTGATCGATCTGGTGAAGGCGCAGATCGGTCCCGACTGCGACGTGAAGCATTTCACGCCGGATTACTGGCCAGGGCAGCAGCGCATCTGCCGCGTGCCTGACGGCGACATGTTCAAGGTGATCCGGGACGGCAAGGTGAAGATCGTCACCGACCATATCGAGCATTTCGATGCGACCGGCATTCAGCTCAAGGGCGGCGAGCATCTGGACGCCGACATCATCATCACCGCCACGGGCCTTGTTCTGCAGGCGCTTGGCGGCGTGAAATATCTGGTCGACGGCCAGCCGATCGAGCCGGGCAAGCTGATCACTTATAAAGGCCTGATGTACTCGAACGTGCCGAACCTGATCTACTTCACCGGCTATTTCAACGCGTCCTGGACCTTGAAGGTCGATCTGGTCGCAGACTATGCCTGCCGTCTGCTGCAGCATATGGATGACACGGGCGCCGAGCAGGTTACGCCGCGCGCGGACAACGAGGTGTTCGCAAAACCGCCACGCCGGATGCCGTTCATCTCCGGTTACATCCTGCGCGCCGCTGGCAAGATGCCGCGGCAGGGCGCGGAGTTTCCGTGGATCACGGAGTCGAACTATTTCTGGGACCGCAAGACATTGCTGCGCGGCCCGGTCGAGGACGACACGCTGGATTTCTCCGGTCCGAAGTCGATTCAGTTGCCGCCGCTGCAGCGCGCCGAACCCGTGCTGCGGCAGGCCGCGGAGTAGGCCGTGCCTGCCGCACAACGCAAGACCGCCGAGAGTGGGCGCACGCATGCCGAACGCCGGCGCGAGGCCGAAAGCAGGATCGTCCAGGCCGCATTCGAGATCGTGGCGCGGCGCGGCGTCGATCAGCTGACGCTTGCCGAAGCAGGCGAAGAGGCCGGTTACAGCCGCGCGCTGCCGGCACATTACTTCGAGAACCGCGAAGCCCTGCTGGCGGCCGTGGCTGAGCATGCGGTGAAGAACTATCGCAAGCGGCTGAGCGAAAAGAACCTGCCGGGGGACGGCGGCATCGATTCGCTGCTGGCCGCGATCGCCTTCTATCTCGATGACAGCCGCGGCTGGCCCAAGAAGCTGCATGCGTTCTACGAGGTCATGAATGCGGGCCTGCGCTGGCCCGCGATTGCCGAGGTCATCGCGCGTCTCAACCAGGAATGGATCGAGCGCATCGCCGCCCAAATCCGCAACGGCCAGCGGCGTGGCGACATCCGCGCCGACATCGATCCGGTCGCGGAGGCCGTTGCCATCTCGGGCGCGATGCGCGGGATCATGTCACAATGGCTGATCGCTCCCGATGCCATCGACCTCGACGCGGTGCGGGATACCTATGTCGCGGGCCTGCGCCGGAGCTGGAGGCCCTGAGGAGGCCCACCTCTCATTATCCCGCCCAAGATCCCGCCCAAGATCCCGCCCAAGATCCCGCCCAAGTCAATTTGATCGAAACACCGAGCCAGTGTATCAAGCCCGCTTGCGTCACATAGCGGGAAAACAAAAGCATGGCCGAAGCGGATCTGGATGGCGTCATTCGGTCGGTAGCGAAGAAGCAGATCAAGATGGTGCTGGCCGCCGCCAGGAAGCGGCATGGCCGGTTGATGGGGCAGGCAGCGAAGGCCAGGGATAAGGACGCCAAGGCGCGCTTCAAGGATCTCGCCAGGAACACGCTGGAGCTTGCGGCTGCCGCGGCGCGGCGGCTGGAGATCACGGCCGACAACGCGGCCGATTCCTACATGCGCTCCATGAAGCGGGTCATCGAGGAGCAGGCGGCGGCCAAGGCCGCCAGCGAACAAGCCGCCAGGGAAAAAGCCGCCACAGTGAAGGTGGCAAAGGCCGCCAAGGCGAAGCCCGCCAAGAAGGCAAAGAAAAAGGGCTGACGTGGAATCCGTTCGCCCAGCGCCACAGGCCATCCATGCCCGTTGCCATTGACCCCATCACGCGCTCCGTCGTCCAGCACCGGCTGAGCTCGATCGTGGCCGAGATGGGCGAGGCCATGCTTCGCACCTCCTATTCGCAAATCCTTAATTCCAGCCGCGACTTTTCGCTGGCGATCTGCGACGTGAAGGGGCGGCTGATTGCGCAGGCCGACCACATCCCCGTCCATGTCGGCGCGCTGCCCTGGGCCACGCTGGCGGTGGAGGAACGCTTCAAGGACGTCGCACCGGGCGACGTCATCCTGATGAACGATCCCTATCACGGCGGCAGCCATCTGCCTGACGTCACCGCCTTCGTGCCGGTGTTCGACGGCGCAAGGCGGCTGTTCTGGACCGTCGTCCGCGCGCACCAAAGCGATATCGGCGGCGCCACGCACGGCGCCTACAATCCCGATGCGACCGAGATCTGGCAGGAAGGCCTCCGCATTCCGCCGATCAAGCTCTATGAGGCGGGCCGCCTGCGCGACGACATCCTCGACATGATCGCGCTCAATGTCCGCAATCCCCATGATTTCCGCGGCGATCTCGCCGCCATGATTGGCGCGGCGCATCTCGGCGAGCGGCGGATGCAAAAGCTGTTTGCGGAGATGAGCGGGCCGGTGGTCGAAGCCGCAATCGAGGCGGTGCTCGATGCGGCGGAAGCACAGGCGCGCGCCGTGGTGGCGACCTGGAAGGACGGCGTCTTCCATGGCGAGGCCTTTCTCGACGACGACGGCCGCGGCAACAACGACATCCGCATTGCCGCGAAAGTCACCAAGCGCGGCAGCGACATCGAGATCGATCTCTCGGCGTCCGATCCGCAGGTGACGAGCTTCATGAACTCCTCGCATGCCAACATGCACGCCGCCGTCGCCATGGCATTCGCCTATCTGATCGATCCGGATACCCCGAAGAACTCCGGCGTGCTGCGGCCGCTGAAGGTGGTAGCAAAGCAGGGCACCATCGTCTGGGCTGATCCCGGCAAGCCGGTAACGATGTGCACCAGCCATCCTTCCGACGAGATCGTCGAAGCGATCGTGAAGGCGCTGGCCGGCTCCTGTCCCGATCGAGTTATGGCCGGCTGGGGCCGGCGCTTTCGCATCGCGATCCAGGGCGAGAACCCGGCTACCGGGCGCGGCTTCATCTGGCACATGTTTCACGCGCGCCCGGGTGGCGGCGCTTCTCCGGGCGGCGACGGGTGGTCGTCAATCGGCGAGTGGCACACCGTCGGCGGTCTGAAATTCGGCAGCATCGAAGTTGCGGAAGCGCGTTTTCCCCTGCATTTCCGTCTTCATGAATTCCTCGCCGATTCCGGCGGCGACGGCCAGCATCGCGGTGGGCTCGGTGTTGCGCTCGACCTTGTGATCGAAACCGAGAAGCTCGCGCTCGGTAACACCGCAGGCGACGGCGTGCGCTACGGCGCCTGCGGCATGCTCGGCGGCGAGGATGGCACGCCGCATCGCTATCGGCTGCTTAGCGAAGGCCGGCCGCCGCGTGTGTTGGGCACCAAGGAGACCGGCATCGAGATCAGGCCAGGCGATTGCCTCGAGGTGCGCTCGGGCGGCGGCGGCGGATGGGGACCGCCCGCGAAGCGCTTACAGGAAGCGCGCGCGCATGACCGGCTACAGGGCCTCGTCAGCGATCCCGCGGTGAAAGCCTGATCATGCTGACGATCGGAATAGATGTCGGCGGCACCTTCACCGATCTCGTAGCCATCGATGCGGCGGGCCGCACGGTGTTCGCGAAATCCCTGTCGACGCCTTTAGACCAATCCATCGGCGTGATGGCCGGGCTCGATGAGCTCGCGCGCCGCTTGAATCTTCCGCGCGAGAAGATGCTGGCGCAGACCCAGCGGCTGGTGCATGGCACCACGGTTGCGACCAACGCGCTCTTGGAGCGCAAGGGCGCAAAGGTCGCGCTGCTCACCACCGAAGGCCATCGCGATGTGCTCGAGATGCGCGAGGGGCTGAAGGGCGACCGCTACGACCTGCGCTCGCCGCCGCCGGAGCCGCTGGTGCCGCGCGAGCTGCGCTTTGGCGTGCGCGAGCGGCTCAAGGCCAATGGCGAGGTGTCGACGCCGCTGGACGAGGCATCGCTCGGTGAGGCCATCGCGGCAATCCGGCACTCCGGCGCGACCTCGGTCGCGATCTGCTTCCTGCATGCCTATCGCAATCCCGCCCACGAGATTCTCGCGGCCGAGCGCCTCTCGCGCGAATTGCCCGGTGTCAACGTCTCGCGTTCGAGCGATGTGCTGCCGCAGATCAAGGAATATGAGCGCGTCTCGACCACGGTCGTGAACGCCTACGTCCGGCCCATCGTTCGTCATTATCTCGAGCGGCTGGAGCAGCGGCTCATCGAAGCCGGCTTCAAGGGCTCGCTCTTCATCATCCTTTCCCATGGCGGCATGGCGCCGGTGGAGGAGGCGGCGCGGCTTGCGGCCGCGACCGTGCTTTCAGGGCCGGCGGGCGGCATGTCCGGGTGCCGGCGCTGTGCGGCGATGCTTGATATCCCCGATCTCGTCGCCTTCGACATGGGCGGCACCTCGAGCGACATTTCGCTGATCGCGGACGGCAGCGCCACGCTCTCGGCCGATGGCGGACTTGCCGGCCAGCGCATCGCGCTGCGCAGCCTCGACATATCCTCGATCGCCGCCGGCGGCGGCTCGATCGCGTCGGTGGACTCGGGTGGCATCTTCCACGTCGGTCCGCAAAGCGCCGGCGCGGTGCCAGGGCCAGCCTGTTACGGACAGGGCGGCACGGCCGCGACGGTGACCGACGCCAATGTCGTGCTCGGCTATCTCGATCCCTTAGCCTTCATGGGCGGCAAGCGTCCGCTCGACACCAGGGCGGCGGAAGCCGCGATCGACCGGCTCGCCGCGTCACTGAAGATCACGCGCGACGAGGCCGCAGCCGGGATCTTCCGCCTGGTCAATCTGAAGATGGCCGATGGCATCCGCCTGATGACCTTGCGCCGTGGCGTCGATCCGCGCCGCTTTGCGCTGCTCAGCTTTGGCGGCGCCGCGGGTCTGCATGCGGCCGAAGTCGCCCGCGAGCTTGAACTGTCGCGCATCATCGTCCCGACGACGGCCTCCGTGCTGTCGGCCTGGGGCATGCTGACCAGCGATCTGCGCTATGAGGTGAGCCGCACCCATTTCGAAACCGGCGCGCGCTCGACCGCCACGGAAGTACGCGAGATTTTCGCCGAGCTGGAGCAGCGCGCCGTCGAGCGGCTGCGTGGCTGGTTCGACGGACCGATCGCGGTCGAGCGTTCCGCCGAGATGCGTTACGGCGAGCAGATTTTCGAGATCGACGTGCCGCTCGACGGTCTCGATCTCAACTCGCCCGCGCTGATCGCAGACATCGAGGATCGCTTCCACGTCAGGCACGAGGAGCTCTACACCTACGCCTCGCGGGATCAGGAGGTCGTGTTCGTCAATGCCCGCGTCGCCGCAATCGGGAAGGTCGCAGCCGGCGAGGGCGCGGCGAAGGCGGCCGCTTCGACCGCACCCTGCAAGCCGCGCGGAAAGCGTAAAGCGCTCTTCGGCAAATGGCTGGACGTGCCGGTCTATGCGCTCGACGACCTCCGGCCCGGCCACGCCATCACGGGGCCGGCCATCATCGAGGCCGAGACCACCACCGTCGCGATCAACGCCGCCGACCGGTTGACGGTCAATGCGCTGGGCTGGCTTGATATCCGCCTGTCCAGCACGAGCAACGGATGAGGCCTTGCCATGCATCTCACTCACGATCCCGCCACGCCGCCCGCTCCGCAGATCAGTTTCGATCAGTTCCTCGCCGTCGATATCCGCGTCGGCACCATCGTCGCGGTCGATCCGTTTCCGGAAGCCCGCAAGCCGGCGCTGAAGCTCACCATCGATTTCGGAGCCGGCGTCGGCACCAAACGCTCCAGCGCTCAGATCACGGAGCATTACGCGGCCGAAACCCTGATCGGCCGGCAGGTCGCGGCCGTCGTCAACTTCCCGCCGCGGCAGATCGGCAAGTTCATGTCGGAAGTGCTGACGCTGGGTTTCCCCGACGCGCACGGCAATGTCGTGCTGTTCAAGCCGGATCTTGCCGTGCCGAACGGCGGGCGCCTGTTCTGACGATCGAGATCGACTGTATCGCGATGGTGTGAAGGCCGGCGCGGCGCCAGTCGCATTGACTTTGACGTGCCTCCGGCCCAATTTGAATGATGTACATCATTCAATAGGGAAGGAACGCGGATCATGAAGCCGCTTGCGATCGTCACCGGCGTTGGGCCCGGCACAGGTTCCGCCATGGCGCGGCGTTTCCATGATGGCGGCTATCGTGTCGCCATGATCGCGCGCAATGCCGAGCGGCTCGGCGAGCTGGCAAAAGTGCTGCCCGACAGCTTTGCGGTGCCGTGCGACGTCTCCGATACCGCGAGCCTGCTTGCGGCGCTCGATGGCATTGAGCAGAGGGCCGGCATCCCCAAGGTCGTGATCCACAATGCCGTCGGCGGCGCCTTCGGTTCGTTCCTCGACATTTCGCCTGACATCCTCGATCGGAATTTCCAGGTCAATGTCATGGCGCTGCTGCATCTCGCGCGCTGGGCCGCACCGAAGATGGTGGGCGAGGGCGGTGCGCTGATCTGCACCGGCAACACTTCGGCGCTGCGCGGCAAGGCCAGCTTCGCAGGCTTCGCCCCGAGCAAGGCAGCGCAGCGGATCCTCGCCGAGTCGATCGCGCGCGAGATGGGCCCGAAGGGCATCCATGTCGCCTATATCGTGATCGATGCCGTGATCGATCTCGCCTGGACCCGCGAGCGCTTCAAGGGCAAGCCGGACGACTTCTTCATCCAGCCGGCTGCGATCGCGGACGAAGCCTGGCACCTCGCGCACCAGCCGCGCTCGGCGTGGTCGTTCCTCGCAGAGATCAGGCCGTTCGGCGAGAATTGGTAGTCGTCTCAGGCCGAGATGTTCACGACCTGGCCGGTCTTGCCGGCATTCTTCTGCAACTGCTGCTGGATGATCTGCTCGATCTTCTGCTCGACCGCCTTCTGCTGCTCGGGCGACATGTTTTTCAGATCGTCCTCGGTCAACCCCATGCTCTTGAGGATGTTGGCGCGCAGCCGCTCCATCGGGTCCATCTTGGCGTAGTCCATGAACTCCCGGACCACATCGTCGCCCTTCGGCTTTAGCTTGCCCGTCGTGGGGGTTGTCGTGCTTGTGCTGTTCGCGGCGCTGGCCGCGCCGGCGTTCGAAGTCGCCCTGGTTGCGGTCGAACCGAAATAGGAGGTGGAAGAGGGGATTTGCATCTTGGCACTCTAAAGATCAGCGCCGAGGTGCAAGCAACGGGCATGCCATCACCGCGATGCTGCGACGCGGCTGTAGATTTCGGGGCCTCCGCGTTTCGACGCGCGCCGGCCAGAAGCTTTTTCCCGTGCAGTTTTTGCCGGGCATGCAATTTCTGCCGCGGCAACTTGTCGCCGAGACGGTTCCTCGGGCGCCGCCCTGCGGCGTCAGGTGGATGCCGGCATGCCCTGAACGCAGTGCTCTCCAGCCAAAAATAGTGTATCCGCTAGCTCGGCTCTGCGCTGGCCTTGGCCGCGCGACCCAACCCATTCCGGAGGAAACCTTATGTCGGCCCTGCCGCTCTCAGGCATCAAGATTCTTGATCTCACCCGCGTGCTGGCGGGACCGTTATCGGCGCAGATGCTGGCCGATCTCGGCGCCGACGTGATCAAGATCGAGCGGCCCGGCACCGGCGACGACGCACGCGCCTTCGGTCCGCCTTACCTGGTCGATCCCGAGGGCAAGGAGAACAACAACAACTCGTTCTATCTCTGCGCCAACCGCAACAAGCGCTCGGTGACCGTGAACATCGCGAACCCCGAAGGACAGCAGATCATCCGCGATCTCGCCAAGGACTGCGATGTCTTCATGGAGAACTACAAGGTCGGCGACCTCAAGCGCTACGGTCTCGACTATGAAGCGGTTAAAAAGGTCAATTCCGGCATTATCTATTGCTCGGTGACGGGTTTTGGCCAGACCGGACCTTACGCGCCGCGCGCCGGCTACGACGCGATTTTGCAGGCAATGGGCGGACTGATGAGCGTCACCGGCCATATCGATGGCGAACCCGGCGAGGGCCCGATGAAGGTCGGCCCCTCCATCGTCGACTATATGACCGGCATGAACACCTCGATCGGGATTCTGTCCGCGCTCTATCATCGCGACGCCAATGGCGGCGAGGGGCAACATCTCGACGTCTGCCTGTTCGACACCGTGATCGCGTCGCTGTCGCATTGGCTCCAGATCTATCTCGTCAACGGCAAGATCCCGCCGCGGCGCGGCACTTGGGGCAATGGTGGCATGCCGGCCGGCGTGTTCCGCTGTACCGACGGCGAATTAATGGTGGTGGTCGGCAACGATGCGCAGTTTGCGCGCACCTGCCAGGTGCTCGGCGCTCCCGAACTCGCAACCGATCCGAAGTTCATCAAGAACAACGACCGCGTGAAGCACGGTAAGGAGATCATGGCGATCTACGCCGGCCTGTTCCTGAAGAAGCCGGTCGCCCATTGGCTGGACGAGCTGGAGAAGGCCGGCGTGCCCTCCGGTCCCATCAACGATTTCGCGCAGGTGTTTTCAGACGAGCATGTGCGTTCGCGCGGCATGCAAGTAAAGGTCAATCACCCCTACGAGCCGTCGCTGTCCTTGATCCGCAACGCGCTGACCTTCTCCGGCACCCCGGTGAAGGAATATCGCTACCCACCGCGGCTCGGCGAGCACACCCGCGAGATTCTGTCGTCCAAGCTTGGCTACGACGACGCGAAGCTGGACGGCTTGAAAAAGCAGGGCGTGATCTGATTTCTCTCCCCGAGTCCGCTTCACCTCTCCCCAGCGGGGAGAGGTCGAATTGCGAAGCAATTCGGGTGAGGGGGCTCAGGTCCCTCGATAGAGCGTAACCCCTCACCCGCGCCTTCGGCGCGACCTCTCCCAAGGGAGAGGTGAAAGAAAGAACAATGGCGAACGGCAAGACCTTCCTCACCTGCGCGATCACCCGCAGCAGATCGCCGACAGCGCGCTGGAGGCAGCCGAAGCGGGGGCGGCCGTCGCGCATGTCCATGTCCGCGATCCCGCGACGGGGCGGCCGTCGATGGAGATCGATCTCTACCGCGACGTGATGGACCGCATCCGCGCCAAGAACCACGACCTCATCATCAACCTCACCACCGGCCCCGGCGGACGTTTTGTCCCCTCGGAACAGGACCCGAAGATCGCCGGTCCCGGCACCACGCTGATGCCGCCGGAAAAGCGCGTCGAGCATGTCGAGCTGTTGCGTCCGGACATCTGCACGCTCGATCTCAACACTATGAACTCCGGCGGCGAGGTGGTGATCAACACGCCGCGCAATGTGCGCAAGATGGCGGACCGCATGCGCGCCGTACGCGTGCTGCCGGAGATCGAGCTGTTCGACAGCGGCGACTGCCACCTCGCGCGCGACATGTTCGCCGACGGCTCGCTCGAGGGGCCCGGCCTGTTCTCGCTCGTGCTCGGTGTCAAATACGGCTTCAACCCGTCACCCGAGACCATGATGTATGCGAGAGGCCTGCTGCCGCCGGGCGCGATCTGGTCCGGCTTCGGCATCGGCCGCGCCGAGTTTCCGATGGTGGCGCAGGCCTGGCTGCTCGGTGGCCATGTGCGGGTAGGGATGGAGGACAATCTCTTTATGTCCAAGGGCGTGCTGGCGAAGAGCAATGCGGAGCTGGTCGCGCATGCGGTGACGATTTTGCACATGATGGGCGCCGACATTGCGAGCGCCAAAGAAGCGCGGGCGATGCTGAAGCTGGCATAGCAGAGGCCTATTTGGCGGTGAGGGCCGCGGAACGGGCGACTGGTTTTTCTTTCCCGCCCGCCACCAGCCCCATCACCGCTACATCCACCACGCGCGCGATCACGCCCTCGACGTCGTCGACGTCGCATTTGCCTTCCGACAGTTTCGCGAGCCGCTCGCTGTCGCGCACGGTCTGCTGCGCCATGGCGAGCGCGAAGTGCAGGCCCCAGTAGAGCTCGACATCGCTGCGATCGGGCAGCGAGCGGCGCATTGCGGCGACGAATTTTCTTAAGTGATCGATCTCGCGATTGCGGATGCGGCGGATCGCCGGCACTGACTCGATGTTGACACGGATCATGAAGCGCGCCGGCGTCGAGGTCTGATTGGCGGGACCGAGGCAGCCGCGCAGGGTGGGGCCGACGAGGGCGCGCAGCACCTCGGAAATGTCGGCGCGTCCATTGCCGGCTTCTTCGGCCTCGCGCAATTCCCGCAACCGTTCCTTGTTCAGCGCGAGGCTGCGGGTGACGAACAATTCGGCGATCAGTTCGTCCTTGGAGCCGAAGTGATAGTTCACCGCAGCGAGGTTGACGTTGGCCGCCGCGACGATGTCGCGCAGCGTCACATCGCCGAAGCCGCGATCGGCATAGAGCCGCTCGGCGGCGGCGAGGATGGCGGATCGGGTCTGATCGCTCGGCATGGATCACCTCTACCAGAGCGGTTGCATTTCAAACATTTGTATGAAACTATCGTTTTAAAGGCCGGAAATGTCAATGCGCGATAATTTGCGCACCGCATGTTTCGGCCTGTCACGCTTCCGTCATGCGCGCCCGTGGCCGCGAAGGCTCTTGCGGTGCGCTGATGGCGGGGAGAGAGTGCGGCCCAACAATTTCGAAGAACAGGTGAGGAGCGTCCCATGGATTTCACGATGTCGGACAGGCAGAAGGAATGGCTCGGCCGGGTGCAGGCTTTCATGACCCAGCATGTCCGCCCCGCGGTGCCGATCTACAAGCAGCAGGACGCCGAAGGTCCGCGCTGGAAGGTGATCCCGGTTCTTGAAGACCTGAAGAAGAAGGCGAAGGCCGAAGGCCTCTGGAACATGTTCATGCCGCCGAACGCGCACGAAGACGACGAATTCCGTGGCGCGGGATTGAGTAATCTCGAATACGCGCCGCTTGCCGAAGAGATGGGCCACATCGGCTGGGCTTCCGAGGTGTTCAATTGCTCGGCGCCCGACACCGGCAACATGGAAGTGTTCATGCGCTACGGCACGAAAGAGCAGAAGCGCAAATGGCTGAAGCCGCTGATGGAGGGCGAGATCCGCTCCGCCTTCCTGATGACCGAACCGGCGGTGGCCTCGTCGGACGCGACCAACATCGAAACGCGGATCGAGAAGGACGGCGATCACTACGTCATCAACGGCCGCAAATGGTGGTCGTCGGGCGTCGGCGATCCCCGCTGCAAGATCGCGATCCTGATGGGCAAGACGGATCCTTCCGCCGCGCGCCACCAGCAGCAGTCGCAGATCCTCATTCCCCTCGACACATCAGGCATCAAGGTCGAGCGCATGCTGCCGGTATTCGGCTTCGACGACGCGCCGCATGGCCATGCCCAGGTGCTGCTCGAGAACGTCCGCGTTCCCAAGGAGAACATCCTGCTCGGCGAGGGCCGGGGTTTCGAGATCGCGCAGGGCCGTCTCGGCCCGGGCCGCATCCATCACTGCATGCGCACCATCGGCAAGGCGGAAGAGGCGCTGGAGAAGATGGTGAAGCGGCTGATGTCGCGTACCGCCTTCGGCAAGAAGATCATCGAATTTTCGGTCTGGGAACAGCGCATCGCGGAAGCCCGCACCGATATCGAGATGAACCGGCTGCTCTGCCTCAAGGCCGCCGACATGATGGACAAGGTCGGCAACAAGACCGCGCAGCTCGAGATCGCCATGATCAAGGTCGCGGCGCCGAACATGGCGCTGAAGATCATCGACCAGGCGATCCAGGCTTTTGGCGGCGCCGGCGTCACCGAGGATGCGGGCCTTGCGCGGGACTATGCCTCGATGCGCACCATGCGTCTGGCAGATGGCCCCGACGAGGTCCATAACCGCGCCATTGCCAGACTTGAACTTCGGAAGTATGCAAACTCTCCGACCAAGCACTAACGGGGGCACCAGCAGCGCTCCCGCAGCGAGCATGATCCCGGAAAAGTGGGTACCGGTTTTCCGATAAGGATCATGCTCCAACAAAAAAGGGAGCGCCAAGGTGGCCGACGGCGTCAGGAAAGACGAGGAATTTTCCGGCACCAAGCCGGTCGAGGAACGGCATCGGATCGACGAGATCAGCCTCGATCGCTGGATGGCCCAGAACGTCGAGGGCTATCGGGGACCGCTGACCGTCCTGCAATTCAAGGGCGGCCAGTCCAATCCGACCTACCGGCTCGACACGCCCGGCCGTTCCTATGTGATGCGGCGCAAACCGTTCGGTAAGCTGTTGCCGTCGGCGCACGCCGTCGACCGCGAGTTCCGCGTCATTGCCGCGCTTTCCAAACAGAAATTTCCCGTGGCGCATGCCTATGCGCTCTGCACCGACGACAACGTCATCGGTTCGGCCTTCTACATCATGTCGATGGAAGAGGGCCGGGTGTTCTGGGATCCCGCGCTGCCGGCCCAGACCCCGGAAGACCGGCGGAAAATCTTCATCAGCAAGATCGAGACGCTGGCGCATCTGCACAACTTCGAACCCGAGAAGATCGGCCTGTCCGATTTCGGCCGGCCGGGAAATTATTTCGCACGCCAGGTCGACCGCTGGACCAAGCAGTATCGCGCCTCCGAGACCCAGCACATTCCCGAAGTGGAAAAGCTGATCGTGTGGCTGCCGAAGACGCTGCCCGAGCAGAAGCGCGTCTCCATCGTCCACGGCGACTACCGCCTCGACAACATGATCTTCCATCCGACCGAGCCGCGGGTGAAGGCGGTGCTGGACTGGGAACTGTCGACGCTCGGCGATCCCATGGCCGACTTCACCTATCTCTTGATGCAATGGACCATGCCGGGGCTGGCCGGCGCCGACCTCAACTCGCTCAACATCCCGACCATGGAAGAGGCCGCGCAGATCTATTGCAACGTCGCCGGCACCGCGGTGCCCGACCTCAACTGGTATTTTTCCTACAACCTGTTTCGCCTCGCGGGCATCACCCAGGGCATCGCGGGGCGCATTCGCGACGGCACCGCGGCGAATGCGAGGGCCATGGAGTCCGCCAAGCGCACCGTGCCGCTGGCGAAAGCCTCCTGGGAATACGCGCAGAAGGCCGGCGCGGTGTGAGAGACAAGGGCGTGCTGAAAGGCGCGCCCTTTCGTCATTCCGGGATGCGCGAGGCGCGAGCCCGGAATCCATACTCCCGATCGTGGTTACGGATTCCGGGCCCGCGCCTCACGGCACGTCCCGGAATGACGACAGAGAGAGTCTGCACAAAACGTAAGCGCGGCCCGATGCCGCAAACGCGACGACCGGGCCACGAACAAAAGAGACGCCTCGTGCAATAGTAGCAGGCGGCCAGGCGCGGCGTGTGTTGACTTTCGCGAGCCGCCTCTCGATACTTCCAGAAAAAGATCAAGAAAACAGTCGCAAAGACGACTTTCAGTCTCGGAGGGAGAACGCGCCATGCCGACTTCACGCAGGACGCTGCTGAAGGGGACCGCGGCCACTGCGGCCGTAATGAGCCTCGATTGGACGCGCGCGCAGGCGCAAGCAGAAACCATCCGCATCGGCACCATCTACGACCTGTCCGGCCCGTTCGCGGCTGGCGGCTCAGTAGCGTCCTCGGTCGGCACCGACATCGCCATCGACCTCGTCAACGAGAAGGGCGGCGTCGGCGGCAAATACAAGGTCGCCCCGGTCAAGGCGGACTCGCAGAGCAAGGCCGATGTCGCGATCAACGAGGTCGAGCGGCTGATCAGCCAGGAGAAGGTCGACATCATCGACGGCGTGTTCGCGAGCGCGCACGCGGTGCCGCTCGCCGCCAAGATCGAGCAGCAGAAGAAGATCCTATGGATCACCACGGCGGTTTCGACCGCGGTGTTCAAGGACAAGAACCTGCGTTACGTCTTCCGCGCCCAGATCCATTCGGATCAATACGGCCAGGCCTTTGCCGGCTTCCTCGGCGAACACGCCAAGGCCAAGCTCGGCATGGAGGCCAAGGACGTCAAGGTCGCGTTGATCCACGAGGACGGCCCCTACGGCGTCGGCGTCGCCGCAGCGGACGAAGCCTTCTCCAAGCAGGTCGGAGTCCAGATCGTGCTGAAGGAAGGTTATTCGGCCGCCGCGCCCGACCTCTCGACGCTCGTCACCAAGATCAAGCGCTCCGGCGCCGATGTGATCTCGCATGCCGGCTACAACCCCGACATCACGCTGTTCCTGCGCCAGGCGCGCGAGAATGGGCTTCGCTTCAAGATGCTGTTCGGCGCCGGCGCCGGCTACAGCCAGCTCGACAAGTTGCGCGCGACCTTCGGCGCCGACATCGACAATTTCTGCAACATCGATCCGGTGCCCGCCCAACTGCTCGATCCGGCGAAGCTCGCGCCGGGGCTCGGCGACCTCATCAAGACCATGGTCGAGCGCTTCAAGGCCAAGACCGGCGCCACCGAAGTGCCGCCGCATTGCTCGATGGGCTTCAACCAGACCTGGGTGCTGCTCAACAATGTGCTGCCGGTCGCCAAGGAGAAATATGGCGGCTTCGATCCCGAGGCGATCCGCAAGGCCGCGCTCGATGTCGACATTCCCCCGGGCGGCACCATCCAGGGCTATGGCGTGAAATTCTTCCCGCCGGATACGCCGATGTCCGGCCAGAACGAGCGTTCCACGCCGGTGGTGATGCAGAATGCCGGCGAGCGCATCACGGTGGTCTGGCCGACCAATATCCGCACGCAAGACCCGGTCTTCCCGCTGCCGAAATCGTCGATTTACGCAGCATGATCCGGAAAAGTGGGAACCGGTTTTCCGAAAAGATCATGCTCAAAAAAAGAGAATCGAGCGGGATGACGATTCGAAGAAGCGTCATCCTGCTCGAGTAGATTGCGATGCTCGCTGTCGAAGGCCTCAGCAAGCGCTTTGGAGGATTCCTGGCCGTCAACCAGGTCTCCTTTGAAGTGCGCGCGGGCGAAATCCTCGGCCTGATCGGGCCGAACGGTTCGGGCAAGAGCACGACTTTCAACCTGATCGCGGGCACGCTGCGCCCGAGCTCCGGCTCGATCCGCCTCGACGGCAAGGAGATCGCGGGCCTGCCGGCGCATGCGATCTGCCATCAGGGGGTAGGGCGCACGTTCCAGATTCCGCGGCCGTTCCGCAAATTGTCGCTGCTGGAGAATGTCACGCTCGCCGCCTATTACGGCGAGGCCGGCAAGATTTCGCGCAGCGAGGCGCGCGACCGCGCCGCCGAAGCGCTCGGCCTCGTCGGCCTGCCGACCGATCCGTCCGCCACCACCAATGGACTGGGTGCCGCCGCGCTGAAGAAACTGGAGCTCGCGCGCGCCCTTGCGACCAGGCCACGGCTCCTGCTCGCCGATGAAAGCCTGGGCGGGCTCGACCGATCGGAGATGGAGCGCGCCGCCGATCTCCTGGGTGACATCCGTAGCCGCATCGGCATCACCATCGTCTGGGTCGAGCACATCATGGGCGTCTTGATGCGCGTCGTCGACCGCGTCATCGTGCTCGATCACGGCGAGAAGATTTTTGAGGGCAAGCCGGCGGAAGCAGCTAGCGATCCGCGCGTCACCGAAGTCTATCTCGGCAAGACACAGGCATAACCCGCATGCTCTCGCTCGCCTCCGTCTCCGCCGGCTACGGATCGTTCCAGGCGCTGTTCGGCGTGTCGCTCGAAATTTCGCGCGGGGAGGCCGTCGGCGTCATCGGGCCGAACGGCGCCGGCAAGACCACGCTGATGCGGGTCATCTCCGGAATGCTTCCCTTGAGCGACGGCAGCATGACCTTCGAGGGGCAGGCGATCGGCGGCCTGCCGGCGCACCACATCATCGAGCACGGCATTGCGCATGTGCCGGAAAACCGCCGGCTGTTTCCGCGGTTGTCGGTCGAGGAGAATCTCCGCGTCGGCGCCTTCATCCCCGCCGCCCGTGCGCGCTTCGCCGAGCAGCTCGACTGGGTCTACAGCCTCTTTCCCAAGCTGAAAGACCGCCGTGCACAGGCGGCGGGCACCATGTCGGGCGGCGAGCAGCAGATGTGCGCCATCGGCCGGGCGCTGATGTCGAAGCCGAAGGTGCTCTTGATGGACGAGCCGTCGGCGGGACTGGCGCCGCTCGTGGTGCAGCAGGTGTTCGATCTCGTCGGCAAGATCCGCGCCGAGGGGCTCACCGTGCTGATCGTCGAGCAGAACGTGCAGCAGGTTCTCGAAGTCGTCGACCGCGCCTATCTGCTCGAAGTCGGGGCCATCAAATTGTCGGGCACCGCGACGGAGCTGAAGGGCAACAGCTTCATCCGCGAATCCTATCTGGGTCTGTGAGAATGGACATCTATCTCCTCGAGGCCATCATCAACGGCATCCTGCTCGGCGGAGTGCTCGCGCTGCTCGCGCTCGGGCTGAACCTGATCTTCGGCGTCATCGACGTGGTCTGGATCTCCTATGCCGACATCGTCATGTGCGGCATGTACGCGGTCTATTTCCTCTACGCCCAGTATCACGTGCCGCTGCCGCTCGCCTGCCTGATCGCGATTGTGGGCTCGGCGTGCCTCGGCATCCTCGTGCACAAGCTGATCATCGCGCCGGTGCTGGATTCGCCGCCGCTCAACCAGCTTTTGGCAACCGGCGGCTTGTTGTTCTTCCTGCAGAGCTTTGCGACGCTGCTGTTCGGCACCGACTTCCGCAACATCGGCGTGCGGCTGCCGGTGCTCGAAATCGCCACCATGTATGTGAGCTTCGCGCGGCTGATCGCCTTTGGTGTCGCGCTGGTCGGCGCGGTCGCGCTCTATTTCTTCCTGAAGAAGACCTATGTCGGCACCGCGATCCGCGCCATCGCCCAGGACCGCGAGATCGTAGGCCTGATGGGAATCGACCAGCGCCGGGTTTATCTCGTGGTGTCCGCGATCGGTGGCGCGCTGGCCGGTCTCGCGGCGTGCCTCCTTGCACTTCAATACGATGTCCATCCCTTCATCGGCAACACCTTTGGCCCCGTGATCTTCATGATCTGCGTGCTCGGCGGGCTCGGCAACATGCTGGGCGGCTTCTTCGCCGCCTTCATCATCAGCCAGATCATCTCGATCGGCGGCTATTATTGGTCCACCGAGCTCTCCTACGTATTCGCCTTCACCTTCTTTATCGTCTTGATGTTCATCCGGCCGCGGGGGTTGTTCACGCCATGACCGCGAACCGCACACTTCTTGCCGTCGGCATCGCGATCCTGATCGCGCTGCCGTTTGCCACCTCGACCTATGTCCTGCATCTGGTGATCCAGATCCTGATCTGGGCCTTTATCTACACCGCGTGGTCGCTGATGGGCCGCTTCGGCTTCGTCTCCTTCGGCCATGGCGCCTTCATGGGGCTGGGGGCCTATGTCCCGGCGCTGCTCTGGACCTATTGGGGGCTCACGCCCTGGCTCGGCATACCGCTTGCGGTGGCGGCATCCGTGCTGCTCGCCGTGATCGTCGGCTATCCCTGCTTTGCGCGCCGGGTGGTCGGGCATTATTTCGCGCTGGTGACGCTCGCGCTGAGCCAGGTCGTGCTGCTGTCGCTGGTCGCGGCGCGCGAGATCACCGGCGGCTCGCTGGGCTTTACGCAGAAGGCGGTCGGCCACTCCTGGTATGCGCTGCAATTCCCGGAGAAGGGCTATTTCTACGGCATTGCCGTGCTGCTCTGGCTGGTCGGGCTCGTGATCTGGCAGCGCATCGACCACAGCATCAGCCGCGAGGCGCTGGAGGCGATCGGGGAGGACGAGGACGCGGCCGCGTCCGTCGGCATCGACGTGATGCGCCAGAAGATGCACGTCACCATGATCAGCGCGGCGCTCACCGCGCTGGGCGGCGCGATCTACGGCCAGTACGTGATGTATCTCAATCCCGAAACCGTCTCGGGCATCACGGTATCCTTGCAGATCGTGTTCGCGGCGATCGCGGGCGGGGTCTATTCGATGTTCGGCCCGAGCGTCGGCGCGCTGCTCACGCTCGCGCTCACCGAAGGTCTGCGCGTGTGGTTCGGCACGGAGTTCATCGGCGCCGCCAACACCATCTACGGCATCCTGCTCGTGCTCTGCATCATCTTCATGCCGCAGGGCGTGGTCGGCGCTTTGCAGGGGATGAGGCTGAAGCGTGCGCCATTTGGTAAGGCCGTCGAGGCCAAGCCGTAACCGCGTAGGATGGGTTGAGCGCAGCGAAACCCATCATCATGTCGCGCAACGCGATGGGTTTCACTTCGTTCAACCCATCCTACGGTCTGTAGCTTGTCTGGGGCGGATCGGCATTCTACGTCGCTAGCGGGCTAGGCCGCGCGGGCCTGCCACTGCGCAAGCACCTCCTGGCGCGCGATGCCGCGGGTAATGAACACGATGCGCGAGCGGCGGTCGGCGTCGGGCCATGCGGGAAGCGCCACCGGCGGATGGAAGACATGGTGGACGCCGTGGATCGCGACCGGCGTCGGCTCGCCGCGGAGGTTGACGATCCCTTTGACCCGCAGCAGGTCCTCGCCGCGCATGCTGCGCAGATAGGCAAGCCAGTGCGAAACGGCCATCCAGTCGAGCGGCTCGTCGAACGCGAGCATGAAACTGGTGATCGCTGCATCGTGGCCGTGATGGTCGTGGCCGTGATCGGCGTGACCGTGGTGCTCGTGGGCCGCCTCGCAGGATCCTGCGAACGCCGGCTCGTTGAGCCAGCGCTCGACGTCGATCCTTTTCTTCTCTGGATCGAACAGGCCGGCCCCGAATAGCCCCGCCGGATCGATCTCGCCATGCATCACGCGCTCGATCCTCGCGCCGGGGTTGAGCTGGCCGAGACGGGATTCCAATGCGGCAATATTGCTGACCAAATCGCACTTGGTGATCAACAGCCGGTCGGCAAGCGCCACCTGCTTCACCGCCTCATATTGGCGGTCGAGCTGATGAGGTGCGTTGACTGCATCGACCGTCGTCACGACGGTGTCGAGCCGCAGGAAATGCGAGACCAGCGGATTGTTAAGCAGGAGCTGCACGATCGGAGCGGGATCGGCCAGACCCGTGGTTTCGACGAGAATGCGGCGGAACGGCGGCACCTCGCCGCGATCGCGCCGTACCAGAAGCGCGCGCAGCGTTTCCTCGAGGTCGCTGCGAATTGTGCAGCAAATACAGCCACTCGCGAGCACGGCGACCTCTCCGTCGACGCGCTCGACGAGGAGATGGTCAAGAGCGATTTCGCCGTATTCGTTGATGATGACGGCACTGTCCTTCATGCCGTCGTGGCGCAGCAGGCGATTGAGCAGCGTCGTCTTGCCGCTGCCGAGAAAGCCGGTGATCAGCGACACCGGCAGCCGCTCGGCCGACTTGTCTTTCTCGAAGATGCTCATCGGTGTCCTCACCTGCCGTCTTATTTTTGTCGCTGGACAACAGCGTAGCGGAGGAGGAGCATGTCGAAAATAAATTTTTAAGCCCAGCTCACGGGCGCAACCTGGGAGGGTACCATGGAGGAAGACGTCAGGGGCCAAGACCTTAATCAACAAGAAGTTGATCAAGAACAGAAACAAGAGAAGGACGGGGTGACGACAACCGATCGCCGGACCTTGCTCCGCACAGCCGGCCTGGCCGGCGCCGCGGGGGCGGCGCTCGCGGGTGCGGTGCATGGCAAGTTCTCGCTCGCGCCGATCAGCGCCGCGCAGGCGCAGACCGCTACCTCGATGCCCAAGGGAACCGACAAGCCGTGGTGGCCCTCAAAGTGGGGCCAGGACGACGAGTGCGGCGCATCCAATCACATCACGCCGGCGAAGGTGCTCGACACGGTGAAATGGATCAAGGACGGCAAGATTTACAAGATCGGCCGCGTCTACGAGGGCGGCATGCCGCTTTTCGGTGCGCGCGCGTTCGTGCTGCGCATTCCCGGCGGTCCGACCGGCGGTCCGTTCGGCGACAACAAGCTTGTGTATCATGACGAGTTTCTCTCCACCGAGATCGGGCAGACCGGTACGCAGTTCGACGGCCTCGGTCACATCGGCATTCAACTGGGCAAGGACGGCGACAAGAGCGAGATGCGCTTCTACAACGGTCACAGCGCCGCGGAGATCAGCGACGCATATGGTCTGAAGAAGCTCGGCGTCGAGAAGCTCAAGCCGCTCTTTACCCGCGCTCATCTTCTCGACATGGTCGCGCTGAAGGGCGGGATGATGGACGCCGGTCAGGAGATCACCACTGCCGACATCAAGGCGGCGTTGCAGAAGCAGAACATGTCCGAAAGCGACATCAAGCCTGGCGATGCGATCATGTTCCATACCGGCTGGGGCTCGCTGTGGATGAAGAACAATGACCGCTTCAATAGCGGAGAGCCGGGTATCGGCCTCGACGCCGCCCGATGGGTGGTTGAGAAAGACCTCGCACTCACCGGCGCGGACACCTGGGCGGTCGAAGTAGTGCCCAATCCTGACAAGACGCTCGCCTTCGCGGTTCATGCCGAGCTGCAGACCAAGCACGGCATCCACAACCACGAGAACCTGATCTTCGACGAACTGATCGCCGACAAGAAGTACCAGTTCGTCTATTGCTTTGCGCCTGCTCCCATCAAGGGCGCTACGGGAAGCAACGGCTGCCCGATCGCGATTACCTGACGGGATGGCGCTGGCGCGTGGGCGGACGGACCGCCCACGCCGCGACGGATCGCCCTTCTGTTGATGCCTTCCGATCAGTTAAGTCTTATTTGATCCGATTTGCTAAACTTGAGCAATTAGGCTGACTTGCGGGTTTGGCATAAAAGCGAAGTGCCGGCCGCGTCGCGCGGTGTCCGAGTTTAAGTGCAAAGTGGAAGATGTATACTCGTACTGAGTTCTTCCCACTTCGACCACTGCCAGCATCTCCGGTCATGGGTGATCGGGGCAGTCCCTCACAACCGGGAGAGAAGCTCTGCCTTCTTGGCTGCGAATTCTTCCGATGAGAGAATGCCTTTCTTGTGCAATTCGGCCAGCCGCTCGATTTTGACGAAGAGGTCCGCTTCCTGGGCGCTGTCGGGCCGATGCGGCTCGCTGGCAGGCGTCACCCGTGGTTCTTCCGGAGCCTTGGTTTGCCCGCCCTCCACCGAGACGACCGGCAGAGTTGAGACGCTAACTGTCCCATGCTGGCTGGTAAGGGTAAGTGAGCC
>Ga0210403_10000468_pt1 | contig 42483 bp, 28 predicted proteins | sample IncBWC19MmetaG_FD_150863 | JGI IMG/M metagenome (GOLD analysis project Ga0210403, IMG submission 150863) | Forest soil microbial communities from Barre Woods Harvard Forest LTER site, Petersham, Massachusetts, United States - Inc-BW-C-19-M | ecosystem: Environmental > Terrestrial > Soil >...
GTAATAATTTAAATAATATAGGCAAACTAAATTCTGCTTCAATTAAAGCAACATTATTTGGGTGAACAAATAAAGAATTAGCAAAAAAATCAGAACCTACGCCTACAAATAAATCAGAGAAAATATATCCAAATAAGATACTAAATAGTGCTAATATTACTAAAGGAATAATTACTGCTCAATTTGCTTCATGAGAATTTAAATATATTGTTTTAGATCCATTAGGTACAGTTAAGAAAACAAGACTAATTAATCTAAAAGAATAAAAGGCAGTTAAACCTGCAGTAATACTCCCTAATATATACGCATATGTACCACTAAAACTATATTGTCCTAAAGCTAATTCAATAATTAGATCTTTACTATAAAACCCTGTCAATCAAGGAGTAGCTAATAATGATAATGTTCCTACTAACATTATTGAATAGGTAAAAGGTAAAAATTTAATTAAACCACCCATTCGTCTAACATCTTGTTGATCAGCAAAACTATGAATTACAGCTCCAGCTCCTAAGAATAATAATGCTTTAAAAAAGGCATGATTAACTACATGCATTAATGCTACATTATATTGCGATAATCCTACTGCCATTACCATGTAACCTAATTGAGATATAGTACTGAATGCTATAATTCTTTTTAAGTCATTTTGAACTAGACCACAAGTTGCAGCAAAAAAGGCTGTAGTGGATCCAATTAAAGTAATTATTAATAAGGCTGTAGAACTAAATTCTAATATTGGAGAACATCTTACCAATAGATATAACCCAGCTGTAACTAGTGTTGCCGCATGAATTAAAGCGGATACTGGAGTAGGACCTTCCATAGAACCCGGTAATCAAGAATGTAAAGGTATTTGAGCAGATTTAGCTAAAGCACCTGAAAGCAACAGTAAACTAATTACAGTAATAGCTGTTTCGTTCATTAATGGAGCAAGATTAAAAACTGTAGCATAATCTAAAGATCCAAATAAAGCAAATATAGTAAAAAATCCAATACTTAATCCCATATCACCTACTCTATTCATAGTTAAAGCTAAAATAGATGCTTTATTTGCTTGTATTCTAGTAAACCAGAAATTAATTAATAAATAAGATACTACACCAATTCCTTCTCAACCTACAAACATAACAAAATAATTAGCACCTGAAACTAACAATAACATAAAAAAAGTGAATAAAGATAAGTATGAAAAAAATCTTTGGTTATGAGGATCATTAGACATATAATCTGTAGAAAATATATGGATTAAAGAAGAAATATAAAGAACAGGAATAAACATTGAAACAGTTAATTGATCAAATAAAAACTCCCAAGAGATTAAAAATAATTCTGAATCTACTCAATTCATTAAGTTAATATAAACTGGAGATCCGCATATTCCTACTTCATAGAAAGCGATAGTAGCTAAACAGGAAGCTATTATTAAACAAGTACATGTTAATAAATGTGATCCAAATATACCTATTTTTCGACCAAACACTCCTGATACAAAGGAACCTAATAAAGGTAAAATTAAAATAGATAAATACATTATGTTCTTAGTGAGATATTTCCTCTTAACCTATAGTATGCTACTAAAATACTTAATCCAATTACGGATTCAGCACCAGCTATAGAAATAATATATATACTAAAGGTTTGACCTACATTATCATCAAAACCAAATGAGCTAATTAATACTAATAAGGTTACAGAAAGTAGCATTATTTCTATCGCCATAATCATTAATAATATATTTTTTCTATTTAAAATGAAACCTAATATTCCAATTAAAAATAAAATTATAGATAAATTCATATTGCTATTTAATGCTAGCGTTAGCGCTTCTTGTTTAAATCCTTATAGATTATTTAATAATTAAGTATTTAAAATAAATATTTATTTTAAATAGTCTCTAGCAACGCAATAAACGCAGCTAGATAACAAGCAGCTGTTTGGCTGCTAGCACCAGCGCTTAGCGGCCGCGCAGCTGCTAGCAAGTTCTCGTAGTGTTAGCGGCTAACAATTAATATTAATTGTCAACTGCCAGCAAATGGTAACTAAGCACCTCCCCAGAAATAAACAGCCATGAATAAGAATAGCCAAACTACATCTACAAAGTGCCAATATAAAATACCAGCTTCATGTCCTTGGTGATGTGTATCAGTTAGATGATAATTAATTATTCTAAATAACCCTACAGATATAAATATTGTACCTATGATAACATGAAATCCATGTAGACCTGTAGAAGCATAAAAGGCTGAACCGTAAACACTATCAGACATCGTGAAAGCAGCTTCTGAATATTCAAAATATTGTAAAGCAGTAAATACTATAGCTAGTATTATTGTAAAGATTGTACCAATTATTGCTCCTTTTCTATTTCCAGCTATTAAAGCATGATGACCATATGTAACAAAAGCTCCAGATGACAATAATAAAAAAGTATTTAGTAAAGGTATAGCAAAAGCATCTAAAGGAGTTATTCCCATTGGAGGTCAATAACCTCCAATTTCTATTGCTGGAGATAAACTAGAGTGAAAAAAGGCCCAAAATATAGATAAAAAAGCAAATACTTCACTTACTATAAATAGAACAACACCTATAATCAAACCAGTCTTAACTTCTTTTGTGTGGCAACCTAATAATGTACCTTCAGATATAACATCTCGGAACCAAAGAATCATTCCATAAACTGTAAGAATGAATCCTAAATTTAATAAATAGCCCCCATAAGAAAACCCATGCATATACATTACAGCTCCAATAGCCATAGAAAAAACTGAAAAGCTAACTAAAATGGGTCAAGGAGAAGGATCAACTAAATGAAAAGGAAAAGCTTGAAATTGAGTTCTAATTGTATTAGTTTTCATTATTTAGCGCTTAAAATTAGCTGCTTGCTGCCGCGCGTGGATTTACTAGCGCCTAGCTAGCAGTTAGCTTAAGAGCGCTAGCGCCGCGCTGGAAGCAGCGTAAGAATACTGACGATTAGGTTACGTTAGCGCTTGCGCTTGCAACTTCGATTAGTGATCAGATTAGCAGCGCTTTGGCAAGCAGTAGGCTAGCGCCGCCAACGCAAGGATAAGTCATTAGGTAAGCGCATAATACGCTTACAGTTAGTTACTTAGAATAAACTAGTGCTAGCTGCTTAGTAATTCACTAACAGCTTCAGCCGCCAAGAGGCTGAGCAACTAGCGCCGCAGGCATAAGTGATTATCCACGCACTCGCGCTGGAGCTGTGGTGTTAGTCAACTCTTAGCGTTAGCGCTAGCACCTACTAGTGGCTAAAGGTTTATTTATACTTTTAACAGTTAGTGCGCTAGATCTAGCGCCGTAAGCAGCTAGCGCACTAGAGGGGGGGTTAGAAAATTATAAGCTGGCTAACCTTACTTTGGCTAGCCTACTGACTGCTGCAGCACTAAGTAACTGCGCTAGTTTTAGGCTGCTAACGCTTAGCGCCACTAACCGCGCAATCAAATAATGTATTTTCAATTAATCCTATAAAGGGAACTAAGATTAAAAATCAAATAAAATAGAATGCAGTAGCAAACTGACCTATAGTTAAATACGGTTCAGTTGGATGCATTGCCCCAATTCACATTAAAATGATAAAATCAACAACAAAGAATCAAAAAGCTAATTTCATTGCAGGTCTAAATTGATTTCCTCTAATACGAGATAAATCTGTTATTGGTAATATTAATAATATTAATAAAGATCCGAACATAGCTACTACCCCTAATAGTTTATTAGGAATAGATCTTAAAATAGCATAGAACGGAAGTAAATATCATTCAGGAACAATTGAAGCGGGTGTACTCATTGGATTCGCTGGAATATAGTTATCACTATGTCCTAATAAATTAGGATAGAAGAATACAATAACAGATAATATTAAGAAGAATAAAAAAATAGTTACAAGATCTTTAAAAGTAAAATAAGGATGCATAGCATATCTATCTGCATTAGAAGATACACCATTAGGATTATTAGATCCGTGTACATGAATAGCGATCATATGTGCTACTGCTAAAGCAGCTAATAAAAAAGGTAAAATATAATGTAATGAAAAAAATCTATTTAGAGTAGCATTTGATACTGAAAACCCACCTCAAATTAATTCTACAATATCATGTCCAAATATTGGTATAGCAGATAATAAATTAGTAATAACAGTAGCACCTCATAAAGACATTTGCCCATAAGGTAAAACATAACCCAAGAAAGCTATTGCCATCATAAGGATAAGTATAATTACTCCAATAGTTCATACTAAAGTTCTTGGTGATTTATATGAACCGTAGTATAATCCTCTACCTACGTGCATATAAACAAAGATAAAGAAAAATGAAGCAACATTAGCATGTGTATATCTTATAATTCAACCATTGTTAACATCTCTCATTATATGTTCCACAGAATTAAAAGCAAAATCAACATTAGCTTGATAATGCATAGCTAAAAAAGCTCCAGTTAAAATTTGTATTATTAGACATACACCTAATAGAGAACCGAAGTTTCACATATAGGATAAATTAGAAGGTTGAGGAGAATCCACTAAATATGAATTCAATAGTCTAAGTAAAACATGGCTTTTTAATACTCTCATTTTATTTTTATTATTTGTATGGCTTTGTTTAAATTTTGATCCAATATCAAAGTTAAAATAATAATAGCAGCGTAACGCAAGCGGTAGCGCGCGGGTGCTAGCGTTTAATACTTGACGGCTAGCTGCTAGCGCTACTTGTCTGCGCGGCGCTAGATCTAGCGCAAATACGAACACACGTGGCTGCTAACCTGGGGCTAAAACATTAAAATTTAGCGCTTGTGTAACATTAACATTACACAGCTGACACTATAACAATAAAAATTTAGGATTAGTAGTAAATTAATTAGAGGCGCTAGCAGTTAGCGCCCAGCGCCTATTAAAGTTTAAGCCAAAGAAGATTTGAACTTCTACATATTCCTCATCAAGAAATTATTCTACCTTTAAATTATGGGCTTTAGCGCTCGCAGCGGCAAGCAGAAGCCTGCCTAGCACTGTTTTAAGCGCTGTACAGCGCTAGCACTACTAAATAAATTTTTCTGGCACTGGCACTAGCACCAGCGCTTTGCAATTAATTGCAAAGCGCTACAAATTGCTGACTAACCTTTAACATCAAGTCTATAATAAATTAGTAATGCCAAACTAAATACTTCACAGTAAATTTCATTTGCATCCTATCTAGAAATGTTCTATTTCTTAGTTATAATCGGTTAGCTGCTTCCTTCTTCACTTTACGCTAGACTAGAAAGCGCTAACCGACGATAGTATCTAGAGGTTAGATTCTTGCTTGATATTCATTCAGCATTTATCTATTATGTTTGTGGCTACCCAACTATGCAGCATTTATCTATTGCTAAAGCTAGCGCTAGATTATTTCTACAATTGGTACACTAGAGAAACACAGCCTATTGGTCCTTTCGTACTAGAAGGTCTGCCCCTGTTTACTATTTGTCCCTCCAGAAGATAGGGACCATACTGACTCACGTCGTATTAAACCCAACTCACGTAACCTTTTAATCGGCGAACAGCCGAACCCTTCCAAGCTTCTTCTCCCGGAGGATAGGTTGAGTCGACATCGCATTGCTTGCGCGCCTAGCGGCTAAGCGCTTAATAATTCTTAACCTTTCAGTTAAGTTTAGATCATATCTTTATCCAATTTCAAGAGTAATTGAACATAGTTCTGGATATTAGCGTGTGATCGTTGAGGGGTTAATTAATTTTAAAACAGTTACTATTACCTATATTAAATAACTTCCCTGCTGATTGTCCAATCTTTCAAATTTTCACTAGCATCTAGCGCTCGGTGCTAACGTAATAGTGCTCGCGCTAGTATTGAAAGCTCTAAGGATGTTCCAGCATATAGCTAACTTCTAAATTAATATTACTATTAAAATTCCCCGATGTCAAAATATTTAGTGCTATTATTACTTTTGTCAAATATTAAGGTGCCAAACAGCCGAGACAATGTGTACTCTCGTCGGCTATTAGCCTGTTATCCCTAGCGTAACTTTTATCGATTGATCCTCGTCTATTCCATAATATAGCGAGGGGTCACTATGCCCTACTTACGTATCTGTTTGACTTCTAAGTCTTTCAGTTAAGCATGCTTTCCGCCATTACGCTCTACACAACCGTTCACTGGTTGATTGATCTCCATTCAATGTCTAGCTATACCTTATATTATTTATATATTTGTTGTAGCAGCAAGCGCTAGTAGCGCCGGAACGAACTAGCGACTGTATTTGTAATTAAAGTACTAACTCCTGCCACCCGCGCAGCTTAGCTATTATACTAAGCAAGCGTTAGTAGCGCCGGAACGAACTAGTACTTATATTTTAAGTATTAAATTTGGATGTACTTTGTTACTTTATTAAAGACGACCGCCCCAGTCAAACTGCCAATTAGTCAACTCTCCCTAGTGTTACGTTAAGCGCTAGCAACTGCTAGTATCTAACGTAATATCTTAGGTAAACATCAACCCAATTCTAGTTTTAAGGTATTCCACTGATTGTCTTTCGACTTCCCTAATCACTATTAACTGGAATTGTTTTAGATCAATGTGATAACTAACTACAGTAAAGCTGCATAGGGTCTTCCCGTCCCCCTGGAGGTAACTCGCATCTGCACGAGTAATTCAATTTCACTGAGCAAGTTGTAGAGACAGTGAGGCCATCGTTACATTATTGATACCGGACCACATTTAATGGCCAATTTATTTTGCTACCTTAGGATCCTCATAGTTAAGACCGCTATTAACCAGACTTTCGATTAGTAACAGTTTCCCATCACCTCTCTTATATTAATGGCATCGGGCAAATTTCGACCACTATACTATGATATTTATCATTGCAGTGATCTATGTTTTTAGTAAACAGTCGGGGCCTCCGATTCTGTGACACCAGCAGATAGCTCTAACGCAATAATTTTAGCTGCTTGATTGCACTTAGCTATCAGCTGGTTCCTCTTTTCGTCTAACTTATGAGGAGATTTTGCCGAGTTCCTTTACAACTTTTAGCTCTACGCCTTAGTATTCTCTACCTACGAACCTGTGTCGGTTTAGAGTACGGTAGTTTAATAATGCTAAATTAAACATTTAGCTTTATTGCGCTAGCAAACTTAGAAACGCTAGCTGCTTAACATTAATTTCCTGATTTAGAAGCCAGCCGCCGATGCGCGTTCGCGGCACTAATTGTAGCGCCGGAACGAAAGGCAGCGCTGCTTAAGCGCTATCTAAATTTTCTGTTAAATACTCATCAGTTAGAGCTTTAGCTCTGATCCTTAGAGGCCGCATTAACATAAGGAGGTTTAACCTTTCCTTATAACCCTTTCGTATTCGGCGAGAAGTATTATTAACTTCTTTTTACGTTACTCATGTCAGCATTCTCTATTCATTTACCTAAAAACAATGAAACACTGTTTTATAAATAGTTATAATGAATGTTCTACTACCTAAATTTAAAACTAGCTAGCTTCCAGCTCTAGTAACAACTAAGCAGCTAAGAAGCTAATTTTAAATCAACACGATATCGGTTGATTACTTAAGACCCGTTAAATTTTCGGTGCTACAATCTAACTGCTGATGCGTTGTTACAAACGTTCATTATAAGTAGCGACTGCCAGGCTCACTTCACAGCTGTATTCGATTTGCTACATCCTTAATTTCACTTAGTTGGTTAACCTTAATCATTTGGGACCTTGATCTGTGTTCTCGGCTGTTTCCGTCTTGACTACCCAACTTAGCATGAGCAGTCTGAATATCTACCATTAATTTATGTAATTCCGAGATTCGCTTCCATAGGTAAGATTTTCTAGATCCCCGCAACCTAAACGTATTTAACTAAACTAATTTAGTTATTAGTTGGGAATCGCCGTGCTGTACCTTCATAAATTTTGTGTAGATCTCATACTTTAATATGTTTCGTAGAAAACCAGCTAGCACTAGGTCAGATTGGCATTTCACCGCTTTCAAAGACTCTTCGGAGAATTATGCAACATTCACCCGTTCGATCCATTATAATCTGGTCTTAGAAAGATCACCTAGCTTCGGGTCTAATTGAAGTAACTTTCCCAATACTATTAATTGCTTGCGGCAGCTAGCGCTCTAATTAGAGCGCTAGCGCGCGCAAATCATAGTCCAGTCGCTTTCGCTAGGGCTTTTAACCTTGCTACTCCAATTAACTTGCTGACCCATTATGCAAAAGGTACGCCGTTATTATAGCACGCGCTAGAATTTCGACTGCTTATAGAGTTACTAATTCAAGATTATTTCACCAAATGTTCAACTGGCTAAGCCTCCCATTTTTTGTATAATACATGCTATTTCAAACAATTCCTTTACAGTACTTTTCACTATCGCTAAATTTATAATACTTAGCCTTAGAGGATGGTTCCCCTATTTTCCAACAAGTTTACTCTCATTGTACTTTTTATATTTATTTGTTTTCTTAATTTACAGGACTAATTGTAGTTGACCTTCTTTGGTTGCGCGCAGCAGCAATTACGCTAGCCGCTTTGTTATTCAATTAATAAAAATAATTTAGGCTAATCCGATTTCACTCACCATTACTTTCGGAGTCTCGGTTGATTTCCTTTCCTTTCCTTACTAAAATGTTTTACTTCAGGAAGTAAGAATAATAAGGTTTCCCTTAGGATCGCTCCAATTTTAGTATCTTTTAAGTAATTAAAAAGATTTGAAGCTTTTGATTTTAATCTCCTTTTATATAAATTTGCTTTGTTATCCTTAATAACCCCTTTAAAATACTTTAATAAATTTTTGATGTTAAAACAATATTGTCATCGATACTTTTATCGCTAGCGCTGCAGCGCCTGCAACGTGGGTGCCGCTGCGCTGCTAGATCTACCGGGGCGCGAATCAGTTGGCGGCCAGCACCACGAGCAGGGGGATTTAAGAGTTAGCAGCAAAAATACTTCTAGCAGGCAGTTAGTGGCTAGATCTAGCCGCCGCAGGCAGCAGAAACGCACTATTTAATTATTTTAATGGCCCCTTGACCAATTTCTAAAATAAAACCTATAGTTAAAACAATAAAAAATATGATCGCAATTGAAAATCCAAAAATACTTACTTGATATAAAGTAACAGCTAAAGGAAATAAAAGTAAAATTTCTAAATCAAAAATAAGAAATAACATTGCAACTAAGTAAAAATTTATATTAAATTTATATCTAGTTTGTTCTACAATACTTTGCATTCCGCATTCATAAGGAGCTACTTTAGATTCATATGGATTATGCGGTGATAAAAATATATTTAAAGTTAATAATATTATGGCTAAAATTGGAACAAAAATAAAAAATATTAATAAAGTATTTGTATTTAGCATCTAAAAATTAAATAAAGATAAAGTTAACAGTTGTGTAAGGTTTAAGATTATAGAAGGTTTAAGAACAAACATTATTAATGTTAATGTTAAGCTAGAAATTAAAAAACTATGAATATTAGATAAAAATGATATTGAATAATTTATGTTAGCGCTATTGCTTGCGCTAGATCTAGCACTAAATTGATCTAATGTTAAATATTCTTCTAGAGTTTCTGGAGTAGCGCTATCGCTAGCTGTGTGAAGAACTCTAATTAATTTCAAATAATAAGAAGCACTAATTACACTAACAATTATAGCTACTATTGACATAAAGTAATAACCGTTTTGTATTGCAGCATATAAAACGAACTGTTTAGAGAAAAACCCTATTAAAGGAGGTATACCTGCCATAGAAAACAAACATATTGTTAAACTTAAACTAAGTAAAGGATTAAGTTCATATTGACTTTTTAGTTCGGAAATAAATTTAATATCAAAATTTGTTTTTAAGTTTATTTTTCTGGGTCTAGCAGTAGTAATTAAATTAGCAACGCTAGCCGGAAGATTAGTAGTTGCTGTGCTAGATCTAGCACCACTCGCACCTCGATTAGCGCTTTGGTAGTTAACGCAAGTATAACTTAAAGCTATAATAACTAAAAAAGCATTCAAATTAGTTATTGTATATTGTATTATATAAAATATAAGAGCATCTATAGATTCTTCAGTATTTACACTTAAAGCTAATAACATAAACCCAATATGAGAAATAGTACTATAAGCTAATAATCGTTTAATTCGAGTTTGAGCTAATCCTACTATTGTTCCTATAATTAGAGATAGTAATGAACTAATTAATAATAAATATTTTAATACATATTTAGTACTATTCCCACCTAGAAGCGCTAAGACAGGGAATGACAAGGAAAGAAAGCTGAAATCTATTTCTTCAATTGCGCTAGCTAAAGAATTGGCTGAAAATAAATTCACTACAGAACTTAAACCAACTCCAGTTTGAATTTCTAATAATAAAAAAATAATAGATATTTTAGGCATAATAGTTAACCATATTGTTACTATAGTTGGACTATCATCATATACATCTGGAGCCCAATGATGTAAAGGTGCTGCAGCTATTTTAAATAATAATCCTATAATAATTAATATTATTCCTAAATTAAACCCTTGTACTAACGCTACACTAGTATCATACACTGATATTAAACTATACATAGATTCAAAATTTGTTAGACCTGTAAATGTATAAATTAAACCAGCTCCAAGTAATATAATACATGAGGATAATCCACCTAATAAAAAATATTTTAAACCGGCTGAAGTAGCTGGTACTGAGTTTTTATATAATGTAGCTAAAATGTAAACACCAAAAGATTGTAATTCAATACTTAAATACATTGATACTAAATCAGAAGAAGAAATTAATAAAGAGGCACCTAATGTACTAAATAATACTAATAAAGAATATTCTGTACTATAATTATTGCTAGCACCCGCATCAAGTGAGTAGGTGCTAGATCTAGCGTTAGACCCAGATCCAGTTAAATTAGCGTAGCTGCTAGCTCTAACGCTTTGTGTTGGTCAAGAAATTAAAATAATAGAACCAATAATGTATATAAACACTTCTAATATTTGTGAAACTATAGTCACATGGAATAATCCGCTATATATTCCTATTCCTGATCCAATTGACTGAATATAATAAGCGTTAAAAGATAACGCTCCAGCGTATAGAAATATTATAGAAGATATTCTAGTAAATAATGCGGAAGAAATTTGTTTTTTAAATGAGGGTAGGGCAATAGCCACTATTAAAATTAAAATACTAATAAAAATCATTACTCTTCCTGTTCGTTCCGGCGCCAGCAGCTTAGTCAACGCTAAGCTGCTAATATTAACCTTGCGGTCTGCTGGCGGGCGTTAGCGCGCTAGCGAAGTAAGGGGTTAGCAGCTTGTGGTTCGTTCCGGCGCTAGATCTAGCGCCACCAAGCGTTAGTAAGTTACACTAGCGCCACCGTAAGTGTGCGTTTCAAGCTGCAGCTAAGAACCGATAACGCTCTTAAGCTAACGGCTGGTAGCTACTAATTGTTAGCGCTACATTTCTGCGAAGATTGTTTAAGCGCTGTTTAGTGCCAGCTAAGTCAAATTTTGTCCACTAGTAATAGTAATAGTAAAAGCACCTCTTTTATTTTTATTTGTATATCTAGCTATATCTAAATAATTTACTTTCATTTTAGCTAAAGCTCCTCTACTAATTATACTTGTCGTTTGTTTAGGTATAATTCTATTTGTTAATAAACGCCCAGAGATTTTAATATGGAGTCCGGATAATAAAGAAGGTAAATTAGCGCTTACTAGTGCTTGGCAGCTATCACCTCTAGTATTTAATTGTTTAAAAGGATTTTTCATTTTTGCTTTTAAGAAAAATCTTTTAGTAATTCTTCTTAATTTTATTTTATTGATAATTTGAGCTAAAAGATTAACAAAAATATTACTATCAAAGTAAGGGTAATAAATTCTATTTAATTCTAAAACTACTTCTTTGTTAAATAGTTGGCTTAACACAGCACATAAAATACTTATTTTATTTTTATTTAAACTTAAGATAGAAAAGGCTTTATTTTTTCTAGCTTCTAGCGTTAATAACTCTTTTTTAAATAAATAATAAAATAAATGTATAACTATTTTATCATTTTTAAATTCAAATACAGGTTTACTAATTATACAGTTCATAGAAAAAAAAGAACTAAATAATAAATTACATATTTTTTTAATTAATATATTATTTAAACTATTAAAATTGTAATTAATTTGTTGAGAATAATTAAATAAATTTAATCTTCTTGCGGTAGTGTTAGACCCAGTGGCTGGAACAAAATTAAATTTAGTTATTGATTTTAAATATTTATTAATAAATTTATTACTTAATCTTCTTGCGCTAGTACTACTTGTGTTTAGCCGCTGAGCACTGGCACTGACTGACTGAATACTAGCGTTAGCTGAGGAAGAAGTAGTTACTGCGCTAGATCTAGCGCCGCTCAAACCTCCTTCTAGTGTATTTTTATTTTTTAGCACTAGCGCTAAAGATTTATTGTTTCAAGAAGAAACATATGTATTCAAAAAGTTACTATATATTTGTAATCCTTTTGAATAATACTTTAACATATTAAAATAGTTTATAATATTTTTATTTGATCTAGTATCATTTGCTGGTAGTTGCAAAGCACTAACATTTGAAACTTTAATTAATCTATTTATTTCAATTTGTTTTTTTACTTCAGATTTAAATATTCTTGAGATTTGTAGAGCTGAAGAATTTCTAATGTTTTTCATTGCTTTAATTGATGTCTCTTTTGGAGGGTGGCGCTGATAGGTTAAGGTTAGTAGCACTAAAAATTAATGCTAATTCTAACCTTTCCTTTGTTTTATTGCTTGCCGCTGCGCTAAAGCTTTATTTCTATCATCCTAATTATTACTTAACATTATCCCTTTCTAACCTTAAAATTTAGTAAGTTACACTAACAGTGCAAGGCAGCAAGGATTACTAACACTATTAGCGGAAAAGTGCTAATAGGCTAGCGAAGATATAACTGAAAGCGGCTAGCTGCTAAGCACTGAGTAGCGCTTAACCAAGGGGTTTTGTTGCTGCCGCGCAAGCGCTTGTTAGCAGCCCGCAATCTAGCGCTATTAATTTAATAATTCTAGCAGCTAAGATTGAATTGGTAACATTTTAAATGGGTGGAAAGGAATAGGACTAGCTAAAGTCCATTCTAGTGTATTAGATGTTTGTGTTTCATTTTTCAATTGTGTTCCTGTGAAGAAAGATGGTACACCTCAAGGATTGTTTGAACATAGAGGGTTATTAGCAAAAATATCATAAACAATATAACCAAATAAAATAACAGCTATAACTGAAACTAAAGAACCAAAACTAGATACTGCATTTCACCCATTAAAAGCATCAGGGTAATCAGGAATTCTTCTAGGCATTCCGGCTAGACCTAAGAAGTGTTGAGGAAAGAAAGTTAAATTAACTCCTACAAATAAGGTTCAGAAGTGTATTTTACCTAATAATTCATTATATGTTTTACCTATAATTTTAGGCGCTCAATAATAAAAACCAGCAAACAATGCAAATACAGCCCCCATAGATAGTACATAATGGAAATGAGCTACCACATAGTATGTATCATGTAATGCTATATCTAAACTAGCATTAGATAAAATTACACCGGTTAATCCACCTATAGTAAATAAAGCTAAGAAACCTATTGTAAATAATAAAGGAGTTGTATATCTTAAACTTCCTCCATATAGAGTTGCTATTCATGAGAATATTTTAATTCCAGTAGGAACAGCTATTACCATTGTAGCAGCAGTAAAGTAAGCTCTAGTATCTACATCAAGTCCTACACTAAACATGTGATGACTTCATACTAAAAATCCTAATATACCTATTGAAAACATTGCATACACCATACCAAGATAACCAAATACAGGTTTACCTGAGAATGTAGATACAATATGACTAACAATTCCAAAACCAGGAATAATTAAAATATAAACTTCTGGGTGACCAAAGAATCAGAACAGATGTTGATAAAGAATAGGATCTCCACCTCCAGCAGGATCATAGAAACTAGTATTAAAGTTTCTATCTGTCAATAACATTGTAATTGCACCAGCTAATACAGGTAAAGCAAGTAATAATAATACTGCTGTAACAAATATTGCTCATACAAATAAAGGTAATTTATGTAAACTCATACCGTTAGTTCTCATATTAAGAACAGTACTAATAAAGTTTATTGCTCCTAATAAAGATGAAATACCCGCAAGGTGTAAACTGAAAATAGCTAAATCAACACTCCCTCCGGAATGTGATTGTATACTAGCTAATGGAGGATAAACCGTTCATCCTGTACCAGCACCATTTTCTACTAATGAACTTACAAGTAGTAATATTAGAGAAGGAGGTAACAATCAAAAAGATACATTATTTAATCTAGGAAATCTTTTAACTTAAGTAGTTTCCTACCTAAACGGACTATGTCTTCACCCTTAAGCGCGCGCTAGAAGCTAGTTTTAGGCGCTAGCCGCTGAAAGCGCTAATATTTAGCCGATAACATACATTTAAGGGGCTTCGCGTGTAGTCTCTGAGGATCCTACTTTTATAATTTAAGTTTATATTTTCTGCCACAGCAGCTGCTAGATCTAGCAGCGCTAGCTGGCAGCTAGAGAGCGCTGAGAAGGGGGTTAGGCAGCTAGACACGCGCCAGGAGCTAGAACTCTTTTGCTAGGCTGTTCTTAGCAGCTATCTGCTAAGAATTTAGCAATTAGCGTTTGCTGCTGCGCGCTAGTAATTATTTATTTCTATTATTACGTAATTCATTTAATTTCTCTAAATTTTTTTGTATTTGACCTTTTATATCTTCAGTATTTTGATTTAATAAAGAATTATTATTTAAAATATATCTTTGTCATTGTATAGCTTCATCGTTAGTAATAACATTTTTTTCTAATAACTCATTAACTATGCCTAATTCTTGTGTATAAGCACCGCTTTCTAATTTATTTTTAACCAGATCAGCTGTTAATTTTCTTTGTTTATTAAATATTTCTGAAGATTCATTATCAGGAATTAATATGTTAGCTAAAAAGGGTAAAAATATGGGCTCATGTCCTTTTATTCTTCGAAGTTCATCGATACCAGCCATAGCACCGTAAGTTATACCAAAAGGAGCGGCTCCTTCACAGAATCCTTTAACGCATCACAATAATTTAGCCGACAAGGTAGCAAATCTATCAAAAGGAGAGTTTCGTACGTCCAATTTATCGCTTTTTAATAATTTATACATATGTTTAATTCGATAACAATTAATATATAAAAGATAAAAACTAAAAAGTAGAGAGAAAAAAGTACAAGCACATAATACTATCAAATATAGTAGACCTGATCCTAAATATTCTAATCTATGTGTCAGTATTAAAATGATACTAATACCACCTATTACTCTTAATAATCTTATAAATACATTTTTTTGTAAAGCCAGTATATGGTCAGGTAATGTAGGCGTAAATAATCCTTTTTTAACTCCTTTAAAGAGTCTTTGAAATATGTTTTTCATTATTATTTTCATTAATTTAATTTTAAAAATAAATTAACTTATTATTTATTTTTAGTTATCACACCGAAGATTAAATTATTTACATCCTGAGCTCCCTAGTGAGCTCGTTGAGCGCTTACAAGCGCTCCAGCAAATTCACCAGCAAGCAAACGCTAAACTAAAATGTAAATAATTTAATATAAACGTATTTCGCTGATCTTTGGTTACTTAGAATAAATGGTGCTAGCTGCTAGCGCAATCCGCAGCAGCGCTAGCCAATTATTAGTAGCTGTTAAGAGATAACTGCTAATAATTAACACTAAGATAGAAAAGTAGATACTTAAATTATAATTTGGTTTCCTGCATATTCTTCCCATGTATACATAAGTATTACGACTAATTCAGTTGAAAATACAACTTTATAAGTTAAACTTCAATTAGCTGTCTATGTATCTGTTAACTGGAAAATGAATTCCAAAATCGAGAGATTCCATGCATATAGCGAAGTAATAATTAAAAAGTTTACACTTCTTAACGGCATTTCCTGTTTAGAGTTTTAGCGCTAAGGCAACACTAATATAATTTTAAAAAGATAATATATTTAAATGATATCAAGAATATTTAATTCTTTGTCTATTCATACTATTTTTTACAATATTTGTTTTATTTATACCTTCTTCTGTATAATGTTTATTTTCAAATATTAATAGGACTATTTTTTTCCAATCATTATAATCTAAATATTTACTTGAAAATAATGGATACTTATCTAAATAATTTACTATTATTTCTAAAGATAATTTACTTGAAGCGGTTAAAGTATAATATTCATTACCAGTTGATTTTTGTTTTCTAGTTAGTAATGAACAATTAAGAAAATTTGATATATCTGTTAAAACTTTTAAATAATTATCATTAGTTATAGGATCTAACATTCTTTGTTCAATTCTTAATCTACAAGATATTTTTCTTTTTTTTGCGTTGTTTTCTAATTTAGTATGTTGAACTGAAAAACTACCATCTGAATCTATAAATCCACTTAATCACCCATCTTCAGATAATGAACTCTCTTTCAATGGTAATTTAGTAAGATTTGTATTATGATTTTTATTTAATCAATCTATTAATTTATGAAGTTGATGTATCTTAGGAGTTCTTAATTCACCGTTTATTAAATGAACTAACTTTTTTAAACCTATTACAGGTGAAACAGTTAATACACAAGCATTATCTTGTTTTTTATATCTTATAAATCCTGATCCTATTAACTCTAATAATTTTTTAGCTAAGGGTTCGTTTTTAAGACTATAAGTTATACAAAATCTTGGATTATGTTTTTTTTTTCCATTTTCATTTTGAATTCAAATGTGCCCATCCCCTTCAAATAGACCTGCTAAATATTCTTTAAATTTATTATCTTTGTTATTATTACTAATATTTTTTATAGCGCTAAACTCAAGGACCTCCTGTTTGTTTGCCATATCAGGAGCTCCTATTTGAACTGGTAATAAATAATTACCAAATCCTCCCACAAGCCCAGGCATCACCATGAAGAATATCATTATAAAAGCGTGAGCTGAAATTATAACGTTAAATAGTTGGTGATCTCCTTGTAAAAACTGTATACCTGGAGAAGCTAATTCTAATCTAATTAATACTGAAAAAGCAGTACCAATCATACCAGCAAAAATAGAAAACATTAAATAAAGTGTACCTATTTCTTTAGCATTAGTAGAATAAAGCCATTGCACTTACGTTAGCATAAACTTATACATAAATTTAGCTATTCTTTCTAACTTAGCTTGATTGCTAGCTAGAAAATTATATTTTCTAATTCCTACAATTAGCGCTAGCTGCAGACGCTGCAAACATATATCTGCGCGCAGCTGGTGCTAATTTTAATTGCTAGCGCCTAGCGCCTAAACGTTTGCAATTTACCAACACCTGGCTTGCTGCAGCCGTGATGCTGCTAAGCGCTACAAAGTGTAACTTACTAAGAGTTAGCGAGGTTAGCTCAAGCAAGGCTAGACACGACTCAAGTGCTTGTTAGCTGTACAGCGATAGCAAATCGGAACAGAGGTGATTCGAACACCTAAGGATTTTACCCTGAACAATTAGCAATCGTCTTATCATACCAATGAACACTGTTCCCTGGCTGCGGGTGTCTAGTTAGCTGTAAGCGCTACTAGGTAACCGCGAGCAGCTAGAGCGCTACCGCGAGTTAGTAGCGCTAACTTACAATCATGCAGCAGAAAACTAATAGTGCTTGAGGCAAGCGCTAGTCCTTATCAGAATTGAACTGATACTTAATACTTGAAGGGTACTCGTACGGCCATTATACTAAAAGACCTTAGCCGCCAGCACGCGGGGGCTAGCTGCAGGTGATTGAGTGCGTGCTAGGCGCGCGCAAGAAAAACGACATTAGGAAATTGAACCCAAACTTACAGTTCATGAGACTATCGTGCTAACCTTTACACCATATCGTTTGACGCTAGCCACTTAGGCACCTAATCTTGCGCTAAGTTAAAAAAGCTAACAAGCACTTAAACCGCTAACGGTTTTAGATGGAACGCTATCTTTGAAACATGATTACGAACAAAGAGACTTGAACTCTTAAGGACTAAGGTCCACTTCTGCTTAAGAGAAGATTGTTTACCATATTTCAACATGTTCGCTCAGCGCCAGCGCCATACGTTAGTGCGAGCCTAGCAGTTAGGCATCAAGAGGAATTGAACCTCTGAAAAAAGTATTAACAGTACCTCGCATTAACCATTCTGCCATGATACCTTGGTGGCGCTAGATCTAGCGCCGGAACGAACTAGCACTTACGTGCGCGCTGACAGCTAGCAACGCGGCAGCAACGCTTATGGTAGGCGCGACTCGAACACGCTATATGTCTCCCACCCAAAGGGAGCGACGAACCAAGTTTGTCATCTACCATGAATGGATTTAGGAGCTAGTGTACGCTAGCGCCTAGCGCCTAAACGTTTGAACGGAGGTGACTAACATCTGGCACGCGACAGGGGCCTTAAAAGTTTTATTTTCTTTTAGGCGTTAGCACGCGGCTGCTAGCACCCGCGCGCCAGCCCCCAGCCACAAACTGCCAGTTGCGGCGCTAGGAAAAAGGGGTTAGCAGCTAGTGCTTGCTGCACGTGTACGGCGTTAGGCGAGTAGTAGCGCCAGAACGAATAGTAGCGCCGGAACGAACTAGCGCACTAAGGAGTAATTTCAAAAGCAACTAAAATACTTGGAACTAATATTATAAAAGCTACTGCTACAGGTAAAAGATTTAATCAACATAACTCTATTAATTGATCATATCTCAATCTAGGTAAAGTGGCTCTAAATCAAACAAACATAAAACAGAATAAACAAGTTTTAATACCTAATATTATAGATTGAAGATTAATATAAGTATTATTTATAAATAATTCAGGTAAATTATACCCACCTAAAAATAAAATAGCTGTTATACTACTAAATAATACAATAGAGCTATACTCAGCTAAAAAAAAGAAAACAAAAGGAACACTAGAATGTTCAGTGAAAAATCCAGCAACTAATTCAGACTCAGCTTCTTGTAAATCAAAAGGTGTTCTAGATGTTTCAGCTAAAATAGATATAAAATAAAATATAAAAACTGGTAGTAAAGGAACAATAAACCAAATGGATTGTTGTTGTTCAATTATATTTGTTATATTAAACGAACCTGTTAATAATATTATAATTAAAATAGCTGAACTTAGAATTAATTCATAAGAAATCATTGCAGCAGTGGATCGTAATGATCCTAAAAAGGCATATTTAGAATTTGCAGATCAACCTGCAAATAGGACCCCATAGACACCTAAAGAAGATAAAGCTAAAGTATATAAAATACCAAGTGAAAAATCAGATAAGGCTAATCCTTGACCAAAAGGTATTATACCTCATCCTAATAGACTAAATATTAAAGTAGATATAGGGGCTAAATAAAATAAAACTTTATTAGATTGAGAAGGTATAATAGTTTCTTTAAGAATTAATTTTAAAGCATCACTAAAAGGTTGAAGAACTCCAAAGTAACCCACAGTATTTGGCCCTACTCGTCTTTGATGAGCTGCTAATTGTTTTCTTTCAATAATTGTCATAAAGGCTACTGAAAGTAATACCGGAAGTATTACACATAAAACATCTATTAAATTAATAATTAGATTAAAAATAATTAAAGGTAAAGAATTAGTTGTCATTTGCTTTGTTGCTAACGCTTGCCTCTAGCGGCTAAATTTTTAACTTCTATTGCTACGCTGGGTGATGAAAACATTTACTAAGCAGCGCGACGCTTAGCTTAGCACGCGCAAAATAATTGTTTGCTGCCTGAACGTTAACCTACTTTTAGGTCCGGCTAACGCGCGCAGCAAGCGCAAGCACTAACTAGCTAAATTACTAAGTTAGCTGTACAGCGCTAGGCACTAAGCAGAAGTTAGTAGTGCTAGTGGCGCTAGCAGCGCTAGAAGCCGAGCCAACATCTAGCTGCCTGCGTTACTGGTTTCACTAACACCACGTCCTAGATAAAATACCTAGGTACTATTCTTAGTAAAGAATTATAAATTTAATTATTAAGAGAATTATTTTCCTACTTACTTGCTTGGATGTAATACAAGCGCGCGGGTGCTAGACGTGCAGCGGGTGCGTGGCTAACGCTAGCAGCCGAGCCAAGCGCTTACCAAAATACTGTAACAATAAAAATTTAGAGCGTTAGCCGCCGTGTTGCTTGGTGATTGGCGTCCGCGTACTAGCATTCTAGCGCCACTCATTCTCTTTTGGAGTCGAACCAAAATTAACACTTTAGAAGAATGTTGTTCTACCATTAAACTAAGAAAATAAAATGAGATAAGCGCTAATTGGCTGCTGCTGGATCTAGATCTGGTGTGCGCTAGCTTTAGCGCTTAACGCTAGCGCGAGCGAAACAACGTTAGAGTTAAGAAGGAATTGAACCTTAATTCGATAAACTTTGCAGGTTTACTACAGAACCACCTGTAAACTTAACTCTGGTCCTTAGCGCCAGCTGCTTACATTGGTGCGCGTCAGCACCCGCAAGCGCCAGCGCGTGCTAGAAAAAATATTTAAAACCCTTCGATTTCTTTTAGCCGACGCTAGCAGCCGCTGACGTTTGCGGCTGCTAGCATCTAATTTACCGGTAGCTAGTTAGCATTTACTTCTGCGCGCGCTAGCTGCTTAATGCTGTTCGCTGTGCTGCGTGTGAGCTAGTCTTTAGGTTGCGGCGCGCACCAGCTAGCGCCTTAGAGCGCTGATGAGGGGTTAGCACCCGCAAGCGCCAGCGCCTGCTGGTGCGCGCATGAGTCCAACGCGCTCGCGTTAAGCAGCAATGATAAGATACTAGCAGCTACGCTAACATAGAATCTACTCATGCTAAATAATCTTGAATAGATACTGATTCTACAGCTATAGGCATAAATCCGTGCCAAACTCCGCAAATTTCAGAGCATTGACCGTAAAATGTACCAGTTCGTTCAGCTAAAACAGATACTTGATTTAATCTACCTGGAACACCGTCTAATTTTATTCCTAAAGATGGCACTGCAAAAGAATGAAGAACATCTGATCCTGTAACAATTAATCTTATGTGGCAATCTACAGGGATCATCATTTTATTATCTACTTCTAATAGTCTAAATTGACCTAATTCTAAATCTGATTCAGGTATCATATAAGAATCAAAATCTATTGATTCTCCGTTTTCAGTGACAAAATCCGAATATTCATAAGACCAGTACCATTGGTGACCTACAATTTTAATTGTAAGAGTAGGTGAAATAACTTCATCTAGTAAATAAAGTAATCTAAAACTTGGAAATGCAATAGCAATTAAAATTAAAGCTGGAGAGATAGTCCATATTAACTCGATTAATGTACCATGGTTAAGGTATTTATAAACGATCTGAGTATTTTTAGAGTTAAAATAATAAATACTTGAGGCTAAAACCCAAAATACTCCAACACTAATAACGATTAAATAAAATCCAATTGTATTATGTAATGTTATTAATCCTGTAAATCCTGGAGCAGCACTGTCTTGAAACCCTAGCTGCCAAGGTTGAGGAGCATCATTAAATATAGTATTAAATATTGACATTGATTTGCGCTAACATTTGCTTTATTAATTTTTATCTTAATTTAGTTTTTAAGATTCATCTTAGTAATGTTCTTTTCAGCTAAAAGTATTTTGCTGCCGCGCAGCGCTGAAAATCTAAAGAGTAAAGGAATCGAACCTTTAGAAAATAAACTTAAAAATATTAAGTTTATTGCCCCTACCGACGAGCTAAATTTAACTCTTTTCACTGGCGCTGTTAGTGTAACTTACTAAGTTTTAGTTACGCACTACAGGTGAACCTACTACTAAAAGAATAGTATTAGCAGCGCTTTGGCAAGCGTTGGCGGCTGATGCTGCTTCTAGCTAGCGGCATTAGCGCTGCGGCGGCAGATACAGGTTGACACACGCGTCGCAGAAAGAGCGTAGTATAATTGGTTAGTATCATGATCTCCAAAATCATTGATAGGTGTTCAAATCACCTCGCTCTTGAGCAGTCCTCGCGAGGTGAGCAGCTAGCGCTAACTGCCGGTTGCGGCGCTAGGAACGAACTAGCGCTAAAGCTAGCGCACACTAGATCTAGATCCAGCAGCAAGAGTTCTTAGCTTAATAGGTAGAGTACCTGATTGTCAATTAGGTTGGTCCCAGTTCGAATCTGGAAGAGCTCGTCAGCGAAGCGTTGGTGAGTAACTCGGTTCCATTAGGTACCGCAGCGCCAGCAAGTAGCACTAACTGCCCAATCAAATACGAGTATAGTTAAATTGGTATAACTTCTACCTTCCAAGTAGAAATTATCAGTTCGAACCTGATTATTCGTAGTAAAACTAACTGCTCAGGTGCTAGATCTAGCGCCGGAATGAACTAGCTGCCAACATCTTATTGGACTTGAACCAATAAATTTATTGCTTCGAAGGCAAACGCTTTACCAATTTAGCTAAAGATGTTTTTGCGCGCTAGTTCTAGATCTAGAAACAGGCCGCTAACACTTACGAGTAAAGAGACTTGAACTCTTACAATTTAATTATGAATTCCTAAAATTCACCCGGCTACCAATTTCGGCATACTCGTTGCTTCCATTGCTTGCTGCCTTGCACTAGCTAGGAGTTGCAAATACACCTAAAGCGCTGCGCAGCCGCCAGGCGCTAAACGTTTAGCGCTGTTAGTTAACTTACTAGCGACTAAGGAGTAGAGTAATCGAAACCCTGTCCGTAAAGTGTAAATTTACTGCTAAACCACTCAGCTAACCCCTTGCAATAAGCTAATTTATTAGTTAGCGCTTGCATCTAGCGCTTGCTAGTTAACTAACTAGCAGCCGCAATTGAATAAGTAAGAAAACAAAAGGGAGGGGGTTTTAAATTAATTATTATCCAGCAGCACTTTCCAGTACAGCTACCATGCTATGACTTATGAGATGTTAATCAAATGAGTTAACTTAAACTAATTAGTTTCACGCTAACGCAGCAACCAGTTAGGAGCGCGCTAACGCGTTACAGCAGCTAAAGTAATTACCTTAAGTTTCTCTCAAATTAATCTTCTTCCCAGCGACAGACAGTTAGTTCATCCTGAATGCTTACTTCACCGTTGCGTTAGTGATCAACGATTACTCGAAATTCCTTCTTCATGTTGCCGAATTTCAGACAACAATCCGTTAAACTATTAATAAATTTAGCTTTCTTTAATGATTAGCTCATCCTGCAGTAGTTAGTGTAACTTACTAAGAGATTTGCTTCACTTTGTAAAAGCTATTGTGGCACGTCTATAGCCCAGTTCATAAGGGCCATAACGACTTGTCTTAGCCCCAACTTAAAACTCTATAAGAATCAAAATTTGTTAAGTATAAATTAACAAACGGGATTTCGTCCGTTAGCGGAGTTAACCTAACCATTCACAACACGAACTGAAGACAGCCATGCAACACCTGTATTTAAGTCATTTTTTTAAAATACACTCCTTTTCTCTCAAGCACTTGCTTACGCTAGCGCCGCTAAGATTAAAGTTAAATATGCAAGAACTGGTAAGATTTTACGCGGGTTATCGTATTAAATAACATGCTTCACTCCGTTTGCTTCAAGACCGACTAATTTTTTTGGTTTTAACTTTGCAGTCGTACTCGCAAGGCGGAATGGTTATCGTGTTAACATTGCCATCAAAATTTTATAATTTTAATAACTACCATTCATAGTTGACAGTGAGGGGTATCTGGGTATCTAATCCTATTTCCTATCCTCACCTTCGTTTCTCAGCGTCAATCGTTAGTTGAAAAAAGCTTTCGCAATTAGTATTCCACTTAGTATCTATAGATATCAGCCCTACTCTAAGTATTATTTAATATATCATCCTTTCGATTCTAGCTTGCTTCCGAACTTGCTTCCGCTTGCGTTACGCTGCAGAAAAGCAATCGTGCTAAGCAGCCTACAAACCCTTTACGCCTGATTAAGATGATTAACGTTTGCGTCTCTGGCCTTACCGAGTCTTCTGGCACCAGTTTTGGACAACACTAATAGTAAGGTAATATCATTATTTTCCCTTACGTTATCATATTTGACACAAATATGATTTCAGTTAGCTAGTTCACTCTTGCGAGCATTGACTAATATTCTTGACTGCTGGTAGCATATAGCTACTTGGGGCTTCTCATTCCCAATGTGACCATTGGCTCTATCAAACTTGGCTTTTGATCATTGGCTAGGTAGGCTATTATCCTACCAACTACCTAAACAAAATAAATAGAATCATATAGTGGAAAATTTCCTTTTTATTAAAACTGCTTCCTATTTATGGAATCTATAGGGTATCTTATTTATTATACTCACCTTTACACCTTTTTCTACCTTAGACTAGAAACACTAATTTTAACGTTAGCGCCTAGCACAAGTAGAAAAATGATTTGCATGTCTCAAACTACTGAAAAACGTTCAATCGGAACCAAAATTAAATTCTTTCTATTATTTAGACAATTACAATTAATTTTTAATTATCATATTATAATGCAGTATTGCTTGCTTGCTTGCTTGCTTGCTTGGCCCAGCGCAGTAGGCCTAGCCTACTTACACGCTCCAAGCAAAATTAGCAGCGCTTTGGCAAGACGCTAGCCAGTTAGCTGCAAGCGCTTAGCAATATTTATTATCTCTTTTAGGTCCTAGCCCTCTGCGCGGAACGCGCTAGAGCTAGATCTAGAAACAGGCCGGCCGCTGGCAGCCGCTGCGCAGAGGGCTAACTTTACGGTAAATATTTAGCAGAAAACAAGAAGCGCTACCGGGCACTGTGAGATTCGAACTCACGACTTTACTAAAGTAATCGTTTTCAAGACGAACGCCATAAACCAGACTCGACCAAATGCCCTAAAAATTAAGCGCTAGAAGCAGCACCAACTAGCTAAAAGAGAATAATACTTTAGCGCTTACGCTAGCACAAAAACGCTTAGCAGAGCACAAGTATTTAACGTGACTAGTAAGAGCTAACAGCCAGACACGCACCCGCTAGTACTCCAGAAAAAATATAATAAAAATTAAAATTAAGCAATGTCAATAACTTTATCAAAATTAATGATCAATTCTCCATTAGACCAATTTGAAATAATAAGTTTATTAGGTTTTAATGCTCCCTTATTTGGATATTTACATATAGCTATAACAAACTTAGCATTATATTCAATTATTGTTTTAATAATAGTATTAGGTCTAAATTACATGGGAAATAATGATAGTAAATTATTACCTTCCAAATGGTCTATCTTTTTAGAAAGTATATTTGCAAGTATTAATTCAATAGTTAGAGAACAAATAGGAAAAGAAATTTATTTACCTTTTATTTATTCTTTATTTATATTCATTTTATTTGCTAATCTTATAGGAATAATACCTTATTCTTTTACTATCACTAGTTCAGCAATAGTTTCAATTGGAATATCATTTACAATTTTTATCAGTGTAACAATATTAGGATTAGTTCTTCATAATATAAAATTTTTCTCTTATTTTATACCCAATGGGACACCTTTAGGGTTAGTTCCTTTATTAGTTATAATTGAATTAATTTCTTATATTTCTAGAGCAGGTAGTTTAGGTATAAGACTTTTTGCTAATATGTGTGCTGGACATATATTATTAAAAATATTATCTTCATTCTTATTTGCTACTTTCTCTGGAGGTCCTTTATTCTTTATTATAGCATTGATACCATTCCCAATATTTATTGGAATAATTGGTTTAGAATTAGCTATATGTTTAATACAAGCTTATGTATTTACTTTATTAACTTGCTCTTATATTAAAGATGCCTTAGATTTACATTAAGCTGTAGCGCGTAGCTAGCGCTCTAGCACACAGCGCTCGCAGCAGCAGTTAAGCAACGCGAGCAGCTGGCAACTAACGCTGCTTAAACCCCTTAGTAAGTTACACTAGCGCCGCTAGATCTAGCTCCAAGCAGCTACGCACTTCTGTCGCGCAGCTACCCAGCTCTGCAGGTAAAACCGCAGCGCAATAGCTAAAGTTCTGCGCGACCAATACCGGCCTCAACAGTAAGACTGAAAGGAATTGAACCTTTATTTTATCCATTATGAGCGAATTGCATTAACCAATTATGCTACAGTCTTAGACCAAGTACACAACCTAGTAACTAGTCTAACTAGCAAGCGCAGAGTGCGCGGGCGGCAAACAGCTGCAAGTTACTACCAGCAGATGGCTGCGCGCGCTAGATCTAGCGCTAATTGTACTGAGCAGTAAAGGAATCGAACCCTTTACGGTTAATTAACCAATTCTTTTACAGAGAATCACCATTACCAATCGGATCACCTGCCCTGAAGCAATGCGGCTGACGCTGCTAGATCTAGCGCGCGTCAGATCTAGCGCAATTTAAAACATACTCTTTTAGAGGTAGAAATTTTAGCGCTGCAGCTGAGTTGGTCGCTGAGAAGCGCTGAATGCGCGTTAGACTTTAATTACTTATGCTAGCTGACGGTTTCAGCAGCGCGCAGCCAGCTGCTGAAAGCACTTGGACTTGAACCAAAACTTTCTCCTTAAAAGGGAGACACTCAACCACTCGAGTTCTGCTTCCTTCCTCCTCTACTCCTAGTAACTTACACTAACGCGCACTACTGAGTTGACCAGATTCGAACTGATATTAAAGCCATTACCAAAAAATGGTGTTTTTCCTTATTTAAACTACAACTCAAATATAAACCCTTCCTAATTACTAGCACTAAGCGCGCGCTGGCGCCAACAGCCGCCAGCAGATAAAAGAAATAAATTATCTTTCTTTTAGCTTAGCGCTTGTACTATCGCCTAAGTTGCTAACTAAGAATATTCCTAATAAATGAGGAATTAGGAATATTCTTAATGATAAATAATTAACTCTTGCTATCCTCTTATTCAATTTTAAGTTAATATTTAATATAACTTATATGAACAATAACCTTTTCACATCACTAAATTTACATCAGCACCATTTTCCAAGTTTAATAAATATGGATATGAGCATATTTTCTATTAATCTTACATCTGAGTTCATTTTAACATCAACTATTATTATAGGTTTAACTATATCAGGATCCCTTATTTATTATTATTTAAATCTACCTAGCGCAACAGAAGGTAAAGGTGAAAAAGAACATTTAAAAGCCTTAGCGAAAGAACCTTCAGTAGCTTCAGATGCTGACACAATAACTTCAACCGATAGTGCCATTAAAAATGTTGTAGATCAAAATGTAGGTACATCTTCTATTTCATCGCCTAGTGCTGACACTAATAATTCATCTAATTTATCATCTAGCGCTGAAGTATTAAGAGATCCCCTTTCAGTAAAAACTAAAGTTTCTTCTACTGATAATACATCAGCTCAAATTAGAGAAGTTGCAGATGCTAATATAGGTACATCTTCAATTGATGTATTACCTAAAACTATAGAAGTTGCAGATGCTAATATAGGTACATCTTCAATTTTGAACAAAGAACATTTAGACCAAAATATCGATACGACATCTACCTTAACTTCTGATACATCAACAAGCGCTGAACAAACACTAAGAACAGTAGTGGGCCAAAATGTAGATATCTCTCAGCAGCTAGCGATAATCAGTGATCAAAATGTAGATACAATCAGTAATTTAGCTTCAACAATTATTGAATACTTATTATAGCGCTAGCGCAAAAGCGCTAAGTAAATCTTAGCGCGCGGCAGATACACCACCTTCAGTGCATAATTTACCTGTTCAAGGTTAACCAGGTAATGAAAATTACTAACCTTTAACTTAATTATCTTGAGCAGCGCAAGCAATAAGATAACCCCCTTCCTTAAGTGCTTGCGCTAGATCTAGCGCTTCTCATGATAATCCTACCTCCAACTCTTTGCGCTAGTAGCTAAAATAATAGTCCTTGATCCGGATCAATAATTACTCTATCTTTGATCTTGTATTCCTGCTCATTATCCTAATGTTAAACCTATCTTGAGTTGTACCCAGAATAGCGCTAATCGGATATATCTTTAATGATATTAGTTGCAGATAATGTTTCACTTCAGAAGATACCTAATGAAGATAGCACTAAGGCAATTAAGAGTTTAAGGGTGGAAAGAGATATTAATCTTAATCCGCTCAATGAAATAATAAACAAGAAGAAATTATAAAGCCTAATAAAGTGACCACTATGTTTAATACAATCGCTCCAAAAGGGCGCTAATGTACTAATTGTAGTAGTGATTGCATGAGAGTTCAAATTAGTAAACCCTGTCAACGCTACTCTCAAGTTAGTTAGAGGGATGGCATTTCTAGCAGCTGAAAGATCGTAAGGTCCACAGTACTCTAAACGTTGGAACTAAACCAACAGAGAATATTAATGAACTCGTACTAGCAAAGAGGGCGTGGAATACTCTTCAGAAGATAGAATCTATTCTTAGGAATTTAACTAACCCTTTGATCAGAAACCTGCCTAAGAAGAATGTAGGTCTAGAAAACAACATTTTAATAAACATATTTAATTATAAATTTAGCTGTTCTTTCTGGCTTATCAGGTGCTTAGCTAGCGCAACCGAGGGATAAGCGCTAGAAAATTAAAGCCACTAATGGCCAGCAAGTGGTCGGCAGTTAGCACCTAAAACGCGAACCTCTTATATGTTGTTAAGGCTCTGCTAGTAAAAGGATAGGGGTTAGAAGCTCCTAGCCGTACAAGTTAGAGGCTGTAACTTCCGATTTGTAAACCTGTTCTTCAGCGATCGTTAATAATTCTGCTATAGTTTCAGTTAAGAATAAATTATCCATATGTAAATCAGTTACTCCTCCAACAATTACAATAAGTATTGTAGTGATAGGAATTAACATCAATAAATAGTGATTTGTTTCTTCAGATTGCGCTTCTTCAGTGGAGTCTTCCGAAGCTGTTTCTAGCTCTGGCAGCAAGCGCTCATCAATGTTAGTATCAAGAATAGAAGTAAGATATTTGATTACATCGATTAAGTCAATTGGAAACAAAGTAGATAGGAATAAACCTAAGAATATTTTCTGAATGGTTCTAATAATATATTTAGTTATCGATAGTGCTCTAGCCACCATTTAATTAAATTTATCAGTTGAGAAAGGTTTAAGTTTATTGCATCCCACCAAAAGGGTAAGTCTTCTAATAATATTGTGTCTCATCAGGAAGGTAGGTATCCAAAGCAAGCTAACATTCCTAACACTAGACCTTTAAATACTACTCTCCGGATTATAATTCTACGAATAAGGGCTCAATGGTTTAATATACCTTGGATTAATGTTAATAAGAATAATGCGAAGAAGGGGTCAGAATCATAACCTGAATCTCTATCTTCTCAAGGAGTATCATAAGTTGAATCAGAGTTACTTGATGTATCAGAATCAAAGTAAGATTGTGTAGAATCCGGTCTAACTACTCCTGTTGGGCTAATAGTGGGCAAATCTATACCAATAGCTCACAAGTAGTTAAGGGAACTATTAATTATTTTAAAAATCATTTGCATCAAAGAAGTTATCAGTTGAGGATGGTTTAAGATTAGATGACACCGTGTTTGGTGTAGCTGGTAATGATTTAGGCATTATACCTGGTGTGCGATAGACTGAAGTGTTATCTCAAGGTTGCACTGGATATTCTAGTGATGGTTGTCAACCGATAGGTACGGAAGATGCATCATAATAGACACTAGTAGGAGAATCATTAAGAGGAAAAACTCCATATGGATTTTGATTAGTTAATTTACCGTATGCTTCTGCTTGTCCTAATTGTCGAGAAGTATCTACTGCTGATTTAAATCTTTCTTCGATAACCCCTTGACCATGAAGTAAACCAAATGTTTTATCTACATAATTAGCCTCCGATGGAGTAGAATAATCACTTCAATGAGATCCCATTGGTCTAGGTTTAGGAGTGTGCCGATGGTAAACAAAGGTTTTTCTTCCGGGACCTAAAGGGTATGGGTCACTAATATCGCTGATATCAAAATGGACTTTAGGATTTATACAAAAGGTTTTTCTTAATAAATTATCTACTTTAGCTGTAAAAAGAGCAAATGGAGAAGCAGCCATTAAATAACTTAGACCACTATCTGCAATTACACAAATTATTATACCAATACATCTCATGAAACTAAGGATTAAGTAAAGTAAGTAATACTCTGCAGCAAAGTAAAGATCAGATAAGCTTAGCAAGATAAATATTAGAATGTAATATGTACACCCCAAGCTTAGGGCTGCCGATAGTACAAATAGAAAGTTTAATACCACTGTTAACAATCCAGGATAGTTCATCCTTGCGTTTAAAGTAGTTAACGCTATCAATAATAGACAAAATAGTATTAGCAGCAGTAATATGATAATTTCTAAGTTAGTCAACAGGTTGGCTTGAACTGATTTAATATTTGGATTCTTTTGGTTAAGACGTGAAAGGGCCGATGTGAAGAAGCTAATTGAAATGTAGCGAGCTAAGGCCATTAATTTTTGTATCATTTATTTAGTATTATTTATTTAGAAAATTGAATAGTAAGTATTGTCCTCGTTGAACAAATGACGACCTGTAATGTACGGGTGTAATACCCGTAGTTTGAGTCTAGATTGTTAAATAAACCGGGGTACTTAATATTAATAAAAATGATACAAAAATTATTCAATTTGCTAAGAAGCCTTTCAATTAATCTATTCTCTTTAACACTATCACGTTTCAACGATAAAAGTCAAGATTTTGATAAACTTAGAAGAAGTCTTACACTCAACCTAGAAATCATTCTCTTGTGTACTCTAATACTTATTTGCTCCTCAACGATGGTCCTAGTGTGTTGAAATGCTAGAATTAGCTCATTTGGATTTTTATGAGTACTAATTACATTGATTATGACTCTCTCGGCAGCCCTAAGTGTGGGTTACGCATACTATATCTTACTTTTTATTTTATTCTCACTGGCAGAACTTTATCTAATGGCCCAATACTATTTACTTTACTTATTCATTAATTGGATGATATGTATTGGTATAATAATTTGTGTAATACTTGATGGGGCTTCTACTAATTATCTAATGATGACTTCTCCTTTTGCTCTTTTTACAGCTAAAGTTAATGATTTCTTTAGAAAAGCTATTTGTATAGACCCTAAACTACACTTTGATATTACTGACCCTAGTGCCTCAATGGGCCCTAGAAGAGAAAGATATGTAAATTACCAGCACGATGAACCAGGGCACGAGTTGAGATCGCATTGAAGCGACTACTCTACCGCATCTGAACGAAATCCTGCGTTAGGTCTTTATAAACTTTTTAGAGCTCAAGCAGCAGCAGATAGTCAATTTCCAACAGCGGGGGGTTCTAGACAAGTAGATACAACTGTAGCGTACGGTAAACTATGTAATCGAAATCCGTTTGGTATTTGAGGTCAAGAATCAGCGCCACCCTCATGGTTTAATACGCCTGCGGCTCCATCTCCAGCTACTACTTATCATTCATTACCTAGTCCAGCTACTACTTATCATTCATTACCAAACACTCCATAGCGCCACTCAGGGACATTCTAACCTTAGCGCTACTTGCACAACTGTCTACGAAAATGTAAACGATGAACTATTTTAATGCTTTTACTAATTACTTATGGTCTTTTATCTCACCAACTGATCCAAAGGACACTAACATTAGTAATACACCTAATTCAACACAATCTTACACTGATACTTCTAGCGACTCAGACTCCGGTTATTATGATACTTGAGAAGATGACGACTCAGGTTACGGCTCTGAAGACCCCTTCTTCGCATTATTGTTGGTTACATTATATTCTCTAAGCATGAGACATAAATATTATCTATTAAATATCATCAAGAGAGTAATCTTCAAGTCTATAATATTAACCGTATCCGGTCTATTCGGGTACGCTATTTACTTAATACTTGCTCTCCTTAGAAAAATCAATAAACTTAAACCTGACAAAACTGAACAACATAATAAAAATGATAATCCACCTAATTAGACATCTAATTAGAATATGTCAGAAAGTATTCTTAAGTCTATTCCTTTCATGTTTCATTCCAATCGATCTAGCGCTTGATGTAATTAAATACTTTACTCCTGACTTACCTGAGACTCTAGTGAATGAAGCTTCGGTTACCGAAGAAGTGTCCACGAATAAGGAATCGAACCATTATTTACTGATAATCATCCCCGTCGCAACTATTTTAATTACAATTGTTGGTGGTGTATGCGATTTACACTTAGATAATCTACTACTTTCTGAAGCTATTGAATAGTTATTGGTCGCTGGGCTAGAACAAGTCTATCAATCGAAAGTTATTGACCCGAATTTATAGCGCTGGATAGAAGCACCAACCTAAACCCCTTAGGCGTTAACGCTAGTTTACCACGCACACGTCTAAAAGTGATGTACAATTAAACTTTGTACATCGCCGTTAACTTAGTGATATTCATACTCCGGCAGAGCAAGCATTACTGCGGCACGAGGACAATATGATATCATTATAGTTAACAACATTAACTTAGCGATACTCACACTCCGGAAAAGGTGTTTACTCCTACTAATTAGTTAATTAGTTAATTAAAACATACTCGAGAATCATGTGACATCGACAGGTAATTAATAATAAATAATTAAAATGAAAAATTGGCTACTTACTAGAAAACAAATTAGCTTTACTCAAGGATTTTCTATTGCAACATATTCCTTAGTCGCTAGCAATTATCAAGCTATTTTAACTATCGCTACTATTAAAGAAATAATAAAATCCTTCTTTAATCGATTTATTAAACCTAGTGGTAAAGATTTCTTATTAGCTAGTATATCTAAAGTAGATAAACCATTACTTCTTATTCTACCATTATCTCCTACTCCTGTTCCTGAAACACAGAATAATTCTCCGTGTGATCATTTACTAATTTTAGAAAGTTATAGAGATATAATAACTAGCGCTAGTGAAGTGTTGATTCTTTTACTTCTATTCTTAGTTTTATTAACTTTAATATTTTCATTTGCGCTAGTCCTTATTCTAAACTTTAAATTAATTAGAAAGTTAAAATGGAGAAAAGAGATAAAAATATCAGACCTTTCATTAGATAAATTTATTGAGTCTATATCTATTATTTGTTCTTTTGAATATGTGTTAGTTAAATTGACTATTATAAAGATTATATTAATCAGTGTAAAGTTAACTAGAAATATTCTTAGAGGAATTTTAATAAGAGGTTTTATAGCTCTTTTCTTACTAATACTTATCTATTTGTTCGATCTTCAAGACTACATACCATCCTTTCTTACAGCTAAACTTAGCGCTACTTACACAACTGAATTTTTTAGGTGAATGATGATAAGCACTAACATAATTAATATTCCATTTTATTTTGAGGTAGAAGGTTTAGCATATTTACTAGAGTTAATCTGGAATAAATTAATTCTTAATTTAAATATATCACTAGAAGAAACTAATGTTAATCCTTTCCCACATCTTCCTAAACTTGAAGATGTTTTATTCGCTGCACCTATTGAAGTGTCTACAATTTCATCAGTTTCTAACCTTAATGAAAATAATTATTTACCATTAATAATTTTAGGAGGTATATCAATCCTAGTTATTGGTGTATTATGTCTTTACTTAAATAATAAAATATCTAATTTAGAATCAACATTAGAAGAATTAAAAAATAATGGAGAAGAACTACGTAATAAATTAAAAGAATTTGGTAATGTTGAATATAATCAAAGTATTCATGATAAAGCAATTGATTATAATTATTATAGCGCTAATTCAAGAGCATTAATAGGAAATAATGAAAATTCAATTAGAGATTTACAACACGATGTCTACCATAATACTAATCTTACTCAATGGTTAGAAGATAAAGCTCTAACTTTAACTAATCAGCAAAGTATATTAGAGGGTAAAATTCTAAGTGTAACTAATCCGCAGAGTATATTAGGAGAACAATTAAAGGGTATCTCTAGAATGATTAGTGTTGATCGTGAAACTAATTCAATCAATGAAGTCTTATTTGAAAATCGAATGACAACTGTAGAGTTATCTAATGCCAGTCTAGAAAGCAAAGAACTTGTGCTAGAATCACTAATTGATGACTTAATGTAATGTTTGAGTCTATCCTTTTCCACTTTGCTAAATCCCCTTCAAATAGCGCTTGCTGCTAGTTAGCAGCAAGCGCTTAACTGCCAACTAAGCAGATGAGGAGTTCTTGTGATCACCACTTAGCTAACGCTAGCGCTAGTTCTTTATTTTTAAGAATAACAGCGCTAGTTTGCTAGCGCTAAATGAATAAAATAGGAAACTTTATAAATTTACCTTCATTCTAGTGCCAGCAATCACTAGCGCAAGTAATAGCGCTCCTGATTCTGTTAAATGTCTAGTAGGCTCAGTTGTACACCATGACAATTTTAAATTATTTACTTTTCTCTTAAAAGTAGAGGTTAAAGTTAACTAGCCTCTGTCCCCCCTAGGGAAGGAGCAGATGAGGAGTTCCTTACCTAGAGTATACTATCTCTAGCTAGAGATAATAAAATATCCTCTATTTTCAAGAGTAACTAAAATATAATAATAAAATAAATGAAAAAACTTAATAAAAAATACGGGTATAACCCTAACAACTTTAAATTGTCCCTTTTCGCCTCCTTTTCTGGACCGTCTGTAGTAGATGGTATATTTTATATTAATGCTTCTATTCAAATTAGAGTCTATGAAGATCTATTAAAAATGGACTTTAAAAAGGTTCATTACAAACTAGCTGAACTTAAAGGTAGACCTGTAGTAATTTACAATATACTTAATAATGAAGAATCTTATGAAAATAGAAAATATTATAAAAATCCTGATGATCCAATAGTAACTATCTTTACTTTATCTAAAAATCTTTTCTTTACTGAAGAATGACTTAAGAGAGTTATTCTAGATTTACAAAGTGATAATTTAATCTTCTTTCATTTTGAAGACATACGTTGACATGAAATATTGTATGAATTTAAAAAATATAATATTGTAATTACAGGAGGTAACAAAGTTAAAAGACATATGTTATCAGTAATTAAACATAAATTAGCATTGTGATTATTGGTAATAGATGGAATGGATTGTAATAAAACTAGAGATTCATTTAAGTTTGAACCTAAAGAATTTTGTAAAATAAAAAACGATTTTACAAACAAAAAATATGTAGAGAAAAAATAAAGAAAAGAAAATAAAACCCCCTTTAGCTGCGCAGCAACTACTGGCGGCTGCTAAATTTCTGTGTTAGCGCTAACCTTTTTTAACAGTTAGCTTAATACCTAAGCATTTTATCGTTCATTAACGTCACAAATATCGCAAATAAGGCTTCTTTGTAAATTTTAAGTTTGTCAGCTGCTAGCGCTGTAAGTGGTAGAGTAAATATTTACCTATTTAAGCACCTAGCAATTAAACTTGTAACACTTAAACTTTCTAGCCCTCGTGCGCTAGAGTTTAGTTTTAGCGTTAGCTAGCTTTAATTTATTTAATTTAGCTCTAGCGCAATTATTCAGGGCTAGTACTCTCGAGCACAATTAGCTTCTTTCACTGTTGACCGACAACCAAATTAATAATAACTTGCTTGCTTTCTTGTACTACCAAGGGTATGAGGAATAAGACCAAAACGTATGAATTATTGAAACTAAATTCTAGCATTAAGCATATAAATAGTACTAGCGCTAGAGGCGTAGCGATGTGAGAGCTTTAATAAGAGAAGGGGGTTTGAAGGTGCTTAGCCTCTAAGACACAAGCAATGCTTGTATTAAATCTTGAAGTGTTATCAAGATATTTTCCGTTTCTTCTAATTTACGTATCACTCTAGAATTAGTTACGGAGTTAATTTAACTATTAGTATCAATAATTCTACCTAAATTTTCTAAATATTGTTCATGAGCTATCGGTAAATTAGATAAATCTTGAATTTTAGATTCTAATATATTATTCTGATTAATCAAATCTTGAACTTTATCTTTTAGTCATTGAATAGTATTAGTTTTAGAATATAAATCAGAGCCTAGCAGCTAAGAAGTATTATTTCTTAGCTGCTAGCGCTCTATGATTAATGTAATCAGCTTCCATACTTCTAGTTAACACTTCGTTATTATGTTCAATACCTTCAATTAGTTTAGTTAGCGCTATCATCATATAGTTCTTGTTCTCTAGCATCTAGAGTTTCTAATTTAGCTTCTTCAGATATTTTATTATTTAATAAGTAATATCTTATACCAATAGTTAATATTGATATTCCTATACATACAGCTAGCGCTTGTTAGATAATTAGTTTCATTTGGCTTTGTAATCTCAATAACTTGTGGTACAAAAGGGCTATTTTTCATTTTATTTTGTTATATTTATTAAATGTTAGCGCTAGAAGCAGCTAAGGAGTTTACTTAATAGTTTACTAATTTTTAAACATTAAGTAAACTAGTAGAAAGTTAATTTTAATACATTATTCATCTTCTTCTTCATTTTGAGAAGATATTAAATAATGTATTAAAATTATAGTATTCATTAAATCAATGCAAATATCTTGAAGTTTATTATAGGTTTTATAGCGCTATGAAATATACTTTAGACTTAGGAATATTTTACTTTGAACTTCTTCAACTAAATTTTCAATTCAATTAATTAGTGTAAGAGCTAAATTTTCATCTTGGGTGGCGGCTGCTAACACTACCTAAGACTAGAGACAGCACTAAGTACTGCTAGCGCCTAACTAAGTTAAGGTAATTCCTGATCCTTATCATAATCACTTGGATTCGAACCAAGACAATCTCTTTTGAAGAGAGGTATTCTACCGTCAAATTCTGATTATGGGTGTTAACTAGTGGTAGGAGTTAACCAATAAACGGTTAACATTAATAATACAAGCCGAAAAAAGGAATTGAACCTTTGTTTTACCGTCATGAGTGGTAAGTTTTAACCAATTAAACTATTTCAGCTAAGGCGTGTGACGCACGCTGCGAAGGCTAGCACATACGTTAACGTCCTGCAGCTAGCACACACTAGGCGCCTTCAAGTTTAATTGCGACAGTAGCGCTTGATGCTTAGGGGTTAGCAACTGTTAGCAGCCGCCAGTAGTTGCTGCGTTAGATCTAGCGCCGCAGAGCGAAGAGTTAACCTTAAAAGAATGTTAACTTGCTCCGGTACTCTTTAAGAGTGTGTGCACCTAGCGCTTTTCTAGTTAGAGTATCTATAGGACTAATTTTGTGCAGGATAAGCTGTTTAAACCTGACTGAATTCAACCTAAATATTTAAAGTCATATTTAGGATAACATTTAACAAAGCAAAAGCGCTCTTAGGCGCTAGTAACATTAAAATCATTAGTTAAGGATTTTAGTGTCATAACATACTTAAGTGTTAGCGCTGCTAGCTGCTGCCTGTGCGCCTGATGCTAAATTTCTTTTTTAATTCCACAAATTATTTTGTTGTTTAAATTATAATTTGACCTAGAACCTTGCCATAATTTAGCCATTACAAATAATAATATTTATTAGCTGCTAGCGCAATTCAGTTTTAGATTTCTTAACTAGCTGTTAGCGCGCGGGTGCTAGCGCCTAGCGCCTCAACGCCACCTTCAGCGGCACTAATGGCCGCCTCACGCTAAGGTAAAATCAGAGGTTTGAACTCTGAAAAACGTTGCCACAAAACGACATTTTACCAATTAAATTAATTTTACCTTATGCTGGTGCTGGGGCTACTCTTGAGTAGCTGCAAAGGGGTTTAGATGTGAAAAATTTAAATTAATAAAATTTCTGGTACACTAGCACTAGTGCCAGCACGCAACCGACTAAGCAGCGCTTTAACGCATCCGCTCCCTAGCTTGCGCTAGTGTAATTTACTAAGAATTAAGAGTAAAGTAATAAGAATGCTACCATAAGAGCGAATAGTCCTGTAGCTTCTGATAAGGCAAACCCTAGAATAGCATAATTGAAAAGTTGTGGTCTTAAAGCAGGATTTCTAGATGTGGCTATAATTAATCCAGAGAAAACTATTCCAATCCCTACTCCTGCTCCGGCTAATCCAATTGTAGCTAAACCTGCACCAATATATTTTGCTGCTGCTAACATATTTTATAAAGTTTTAAATCAACATTGATAGATAGCGTCTAAAGCATATAATGGTTTAAATTATATACTCTTTTAGGCGCCACTGTTAGCACGGGTTAGCGCCGCGCAAGCAGCTAAAAGATAAGATAGTGCGTTAGCAGTCGCGCAACCGCTAACCGCTACTAGCGCAGCAAAACTAAACACAAATTTAGCGCTAAGGGGAAATCTGATAATGGTAATCAGTTGTATTTGCATTACAAATATGATAGTTCAAATCTATCTTTCTCCAGATCCAGACATTAATAACCTTGGTAGCTTATTGGTAGAAGCGCTATTCTGAAGATATAGAGACGTAAGTTCGATTCTTTCCCTAGGTAAAAGTAAAAAAGCATTAGCAATTATTTGCGGCGCTAGCGTAAGCAAGTGCGCGGCAGCGCTGCGCGGCAGCAAAGTAAGTACATCGGCTGCTAGCACGTTTCTAGCCCTCTACGTACCCTCAAGCGCGCGTCAGCGAGCGTTTCTTAGCCGAAATAGTTTAATTGGTAAAACGAACTCCTTGTAAGATTTAAATATTGGTTCAATTCCATTTTTCGGCAATAATTTTAATAATTTCGCAGATGGCGGCTAACGCGCGTGGCAGCCACCGCAAGCGCTAAAACTCTAGCGCTTAGTAGTTAGATAACTTGGTAGTTGTGCTAGGAGCTAACTAGCGCTTGCTGCTAACCTTATTTGCGCTAGGTTTCTAGCGCAACGCAGCAAGCAGCAAGAGGGGTTAATTTTTATTACTTAATTTAGTAATATACATTCTTATTACTTGTTGAAAAGTAAATAAAGGTAAAATGTAATTAGAGAAAATATAAATTAAAGCAAGTAAAGTTAAAAATGAAAATGATAATTGATTTAAAAAATAAAAAGGAATCAGTTGAGGCATTAATTAAATTTTAATTTTTCTGTTCTTAGCCTTAGCGCGCGGGTGCTAGCGCCACAAGCCTGCAAGAACTATCTCTGCACTGTTAAGCTCTAGTTATTTCCTAGCGCAGCAACGATATAAATCCAAGAGCTTAACTTTAAACCTGCATTAATGAGATAAAGAAGGTAGCGCTAAAGCTAGCAACTAGTATAAGGCGACGTACGGTGGCTAGCGCTAGTTGCTAACTAAAACTTTAAGGAAAAAATAATAAAGCATTAAGAACGTGTCTGTCCACGCGCGGGTAACACCTAGCTATTACATTAAGGCTAGGCTGCTAGGTACGCACAGACTTACTGCTGGCTCGCGATAGTTGAAGTTGAAATAAATATAGGTGCAATCATAGAAAGTAATAGTATTGCACTTAAAATAATAAGTAAAATTGCCCCATACGTATATAAACCTTGTCCAATAGCTTCTATTTGTAAGAAATTAGTAAAGGTAATATCAGCAAGACTAAGATCATTGAAGGAGTTAAATACTTGCGCTACTGGTAGGTTAATGCCAGCGTCTGCAGCTAGCGCCACTAACCCATTTAAATTGGTTAAAATGTCTAATAAATAAGATAAACCGGATACATTATTCATTGTGAAAGGCATAATAATATAAATTTCAAACATAAATAAAATTCCAATGGCTAAAGCTAAAGGTAAATTTTTAGTGTACTGAGTACCTGTTTCTAAAATATCCGTTAATTTTATGTTAATCATCATTATAACAAATAAGAATAGAACCATTACAGCTCCTATGTAAACAATTATATAAGATATACCTATAAACCCTATACCTAATAGTATTAAATAACCTGAAGCATTAACAAATACAGCGATTAAAAAAATTACAGCAATAACAGGATTTTTAGAAGTAATTACTAATACACTAGATAAAATAGAACCAATAGCTAAAATATCTAAAATCATATTTTTCATTGCTTGGTGCTTGCTTGCGCTAAACTTTTGCGTGCGCGCATCAGCGCCTGCAGACTCAAAAAGAAGCTTGCGAGCGCTAAGGCTGTAAGTTAGCTTCTTGCACTAGCGCAAACAGCTAAAGTAGTGCTGACACAGGTGCAAGAAGCTAACAGGTTTAACCTAGAAAAAAGGACTGAAGCTAGTTCGCGTCAGCACTACTTTTAGCGCCATTGCTTGGTGCTTACATATGTGAGTGCGCGCGTACGGCGTTAGGCGAAACAAGAGACAGGGGTTAGCAGCTTAAATATAATAAAGAAGAAATAGAAACATGAAGAGAATCTAAAATAACATTTGGGTATATTCCTAATATGATAGTTGGAAGCAATAAAGTAAATAGAAGCATAAATTCTCTACGATTTATATCTTTAATTGGTTTCAAGTGAGGACTAAATGATCCATAAGATATTCTATTATATAAAAATATAGAATAGCAAGCAGACAATACAATACCCACCGCTCCTAAAACAGCTATAATAGGATTTCTTTGAAATATTCCTATTAAAGAAAGTATTTCACCTAAAAAATTTAGACTTAAAGGTATTCCTGTGTTAGCTAATGTAAAAATAAAAAATAATATAGTAAATACAGGCATATAAAGAACTAAACCTCTAAGATAATTAATAATTCTTGTACCTGTTCTGTCATAAATTATTCCTCCTACGCAAATAAATAAAGCTGGAGAAACAAAACCATGAGCAATAGCTAATAAAATAGCACCTTCAATTCCTTGTAAAGTATTAGAACCTATTCCTAAAACTACTACTCCCATATGACAAATACTACTATAAGCAATTAATTTTTTAGTATCTTGCTGTATTATAGTTGCAAATGAGGCATATATTATAGTAATCACAGCTATTGATTGAAGTAAGGGACTAAAATAATTAGTTGCATCTGGTAAAAAGTTTACTAAAACACGTAACATACCATATGTAGCTAATTTTAATATAGTGGCTGCTAATAGTATTGAACCAGCTAATACACTATCCGCATGGGCTTTAGGTAACCATATAGTAAAAGGATATAAAGGAGTTTTAACAGCAAAAGCTATAAAGAATCCTATTCATAGTAATTTTTGAGAGTTTAGATTTATTTCAGATAAAGATATTAATTGAAAGTCTGTAGAACCTAAATTACTATAAATATATAATATACAAATTAACATTGGAAGACTTCCAGCAAGTGTATATAAAAATAATAAAAAGGCTGATCTAAATCTATTTTCCCCATGACCAAAAATAACAATTATAATAAAAATTATAGGTAAAATACTTTCAAAAAATACATAAAAAAGCAATAAATCTAGAGATACAAAAGCAAATATTTGTAAAGTTTCTAACATTAAAAATGAAATAAGAAAATATTTTAAGTTATTATGAATATTTGTGTAATTAGAAAGCAAAGCAATAGGTGTAACAAAAGTTGTTAATAATACAAAATATAGAGATATACCATCAATACCTACATTAAAATGAAAAAAATTTAATTGATTAAATTCATATACAAATTGATATTGAGTAGTGCTTGAATCAAACTCAACCCACATTAAAATTGATATAAATAAATTAATTAGAGATATTATTAGTGCTAAATTTTTCATTAATATTTTATCTTTTAATGGAAGTAACATTAAAGATCCTAGCACAGGAATAAAAAGAAGTAAAGTTATCATTGCTTACTTAGCAGCTAGTATTAGCGGCAGCTAGCGCTTGTTAGCAGCCCGCAGCCTAGCGTTAGCAATCTAGCGCTAGAAGCAGCTAACGTTTAGCGGCCAGCGCTAATTAAACCTTTATTTCAATAAGCACTGCTAGCATCCTTAACTGCCGCCGCAGCAAGTGAACTGCTGCGCTTATTGAAAATTTAGCATATGGGGGTTAGCAGCGTAACTAGCATCAGCGCTTTGCTAGATATAGCAAATGCTAAGCGCTAGTTCGTTCCGGCGCTAGATCTAGCGCCTGTTAGCATCTAGAAAACTAAAAACAGTAAAGCTAGTAAGCCTAAAGTGATATAAAGCGAATAAGTAGTTATAATCCCAGTGTCTAATTTAGCAATATTCACACCTGTTTTTATAAATATAGAAGAAAAACCATAAGGACCTATCAATTCAATAACACCTCTATCTAAAACCTTAGATATAGAATAACCAAGATGTAAACCTAAGGCAATAAAATATTGATTATAAATAACATCAAAAAAATATTTTCCATTTAAGAATGCATATATTTTTCGTCCTAATTTACTACTATCAGTAAGACTAATGATAAATTCAGGTGAATTATGGTATAATATTATAGCTAAACTTGAACCTAATATTGAAAATATTACAGGTAATAATTTAAATAATATAGGCAAACTAAATTCTGCTTCAATTAAAGCAACATTATTTGGGTGAACAAATAAAGAATTAGCAAAAAAATCAGAACCTACGCCTACAAATAAATCAGAGAAAATATA
>Ga0210403_10000469_pt1 | contig 42374 bp, 42 predicted proteins | sample IncBWC19MmetaG_FD_150863 | JGI IMG/M metagenome (GOLD analysis project Ga0210403, IMG submission 150863) | Forest soil microbial communities from Barre Woods Harvard Forest LTER site, Petersham, Massachusetts, United States - Inc-BW-C-19-M | ecosystem: Environmental > Terrestrial > Soil >...
TAACAGCGGCGCGCGCTGGACGTTCTCGGCCAGCGAGTCTTCCTCGGCGAGTCCCTCGGTACGGACGATGCAGGGGATCGGCGTGGTGCGACCAAGCCGCTTCTGCTTGACCAGAAGTTCGAGCGCGCGATAACGCCGGCCGCCGGCCGGGATTTCGAACATGCCGGTCTCGGCGCCGCCGTCGTCGAGCACCGGCCGGACGGTGAGGCTCTGAAGCAGCGTGCGGCGCGCGATATCCTCCGCAAGCTCCTCGATCGACACACCGGCCTTGATGCGGCGCACATTCGCCTGACTCAACACCAGCTTGTTGAAGGGAATGTCCCGTGACTGGCTGAGGGTGATCTTCTGAGTTGATTTAGCCATTTCGGCTTCTCCGCGACGGGCGGCCGAGAGCCTTTCTCTCAACCTCCTGACCCGTCACGAAGCCAAGCGCCGCCCTCTTCCTCTGGAGGGCGGCGCCGCAGAACCGATGGTCAGGAACTGTGCTCGATGTCCGAAGCGTTGAAGCCTGCCCCGTGGACCGACTGTTGTTAAACCACCCGGTCGAGCAATTTCTTCGCACGGGCCTCAAGATCGAGCCGAACGTCCTGGTGCGGTTTGTCGCGCGCCACCGCCGTGATGCCCTGCACGAAGTCGAAGATGCTCTCGGGTTTGTGGCCCTCCTCCGTTAGCACGGTCTCGATGACTTTCGCCGTCTCTGACTTGCTGAAGCCACGCTTGCGTAGGAAATCGGCGCGCTCCTCGTCGGTTCGAGCGACGATTTGCGCGCGCGCCGCCTTGATGCCGTTGACGAAACGCATGGGCGAGGAATCGGCAAAGCGGTTCAGCGCCGGTGCGGCCTCGTGGGCGAAGCGCGAGGCGGCATATTTGGAGTGACGGATGGTGATCTCCTCAAAATCCTCCACGCCCCAGAGATTGCGGTTCTGGCAGACCGCCCGAAGATAGAAGCTGGCGATGCCGAGCGTCTTGGCGCCGACCTCCGAATTCCAGCAATAGAAGCCGCGGAAATAGAGGTCTGGCGAACCATCCGGCAGCCGCCCCGCCTCGATCGGATTGAGGTCGTCCACCAGAAACAGGAAGACATCGCGGTCGGACGCGTAGAGCGTGGTCGTGTCGCGGGTGATGTCCACTTTGGGGTTGTATAGACCTGTCGACCAGTCAAGCACGCCGGGCACCTTCCATCTTGTATCCCCGGTGCCGTTTCCCGCAATCCGCTGCACGGCCGCCACCAGCTCATGATCGAAGATGCGGCCATAGTCGGGCCCGGTGACCGCGCGCAGCTCCACGCGTCCATCCTCCACCTCGAGCGTTTTGACCAACTCGCCACGATGCGAGCTTAGCCCGTACTGAAGATTGATGGCTGCGAGCGGCGCCGGGAGCTGTCGCAAATAGGCGGACGGCGCACCGACCATGGTGGCGATCTGACCGAAGCTCCAGTGGGTCGGTGCGAGTGGTACGTCCGCGCCCGGCACGATGAGCGCCAACCGCTCCGCATCGTCGCGCCTCGCTTCCACCCGGATCGCCGCGCTCTCCGCGGTCCGCGTGCGACTCCGCTCGGCTCGGCCGGACACGGCGCCGAACAGCTCCGACAGGGACAGGTATCGCTCGTCGGCCGGTCGCGAGAACCATTCAGAGGACACACGACCGCTTCTCTGACCCCGGCTCACATCGACCTTGAAAGCCCCGCGCTGGTCGCTGGAAGCATTCGGAATATTAGGCTGACTCATGGGATATCTCCACGACGGAGCCTGGGAGCCTCTCTCCCAGCCTTGACCCCGTCACGGAAACACCGCCCGCCTCTTACTCTCGCGCGCGAGTCTGAGACAAGGATTGAAAGACGAGACGGAAGCCACCGCAATGCCTCATTCCTCGCTTCCGACCCCCGTCGCAGATCGCCGGCCTTACCGTCTGGATCGCGTCAGGGACGGAAGCCCGAAGGGTGAAGACCCGGCAGAGCCGGGGGGCTTCAGCGCGAGCCGACGGCCCGGTCCCGATAGGGAGATGCCAACGCCTCGACAGCCATGACTTGCGCTGACATGGTTTGGACGGAATATCGTCGTGGCGAGCCCATGACAGCCGTCTGAGCACGCGGCCACATGAACCAGATCCAGGCGGCGAGCTGAAGCGCGAGGTCGACACCAAATGCGACCTGATAGGCGATCATCGGGTGGTGAGCCCCTTCCACTGGCCAGCGCTCGATGATGATGCCAATCAACTCCTGAACCACGAATGCCCCGCCGATATGAATTACATTCAATGCCGCATTGGCACGACCAGCCAACTCCTTCGGGAAATGGTTGGCGAGAACCGCGTAGCTCAAAACCGTCACCGCGCCGGCGGCGGCGATCAGGCACCATAGGATGTAGGATGGCAGCGGCCATCGCAGGACCAACGCGGTCTGCACCGTAATCAACAGTGCCGCAACAGCCCCGACAATGGCCTGCGGCTCAACGTTGCGCCGGCGCAGGCGGGTGGCGAGGACGCCGAGCAGGAGAGCACCGATACTGAGCGCCACGGCCATGGCCAGCAGATGGTTGACGAGCGCCGCACGGTCTAGTCCTTCGACGTCGCGGAACCAGGGCGCGGCCCACAATCCCTGGAGCGCCCAGGCGGTCCCGATCGTGGTCGCGGAGAGCGGCGCCAGTCGCCAGAAGCGCGGATCGGTGTAGATCTCCCCCAGTCCGGCGAAAGGGTGGCTTTTCGCCGCTGAAGGCGACGGCGGTGCTTCGGGGACCAGGAGATAGACGGCGCCGGCCGCGACCGTGGTCGCCATGGCAAGCCACTCGAACAGTCCGCGCCAGCCCATCCAGGCCAGCAGCCATTCGGCCGGAGTCGTTGCGGTCACGGCACCGAGCGCGCCGAGCATGACCATCCAGCCGTTGACGAGTGCAACACGCTCCTGGGGAAACCACAGAACGGTCGCTTTCAGGCCGGCGGCCAAGGCTGCGGCGACGCCGAGGCCGATCAGGGCGCGGCCAGCGAGAAGCGAGAGGAATCCATCGGAGGCGCCAAACAGCGCGGCACCGCCGGCTGCTATCACCAGCAGCACAGCCTGGACCTGGCGAGGGCCATAACGGTCGAGGAAAACGCCGATCGGGACCTGCGCGACGGCGAAGGTGAAAAAATAGGCCGAGGTCAGCAGACCGAGGCTGGAAGGACTCAGCGAGAATTCGGCTGTGAGCGGCTCCGCGGTAACCGCGCTGATCGTGCGGAACAGATAGGACAGGTAGTAGCCGATGGTGAACGGTAAAAAGACGCGGAGGATGAGCTGCAGGCCCGATGCGCGATCTTCCATTGACGGGCGCGTGCCATCTCCGTCGCCCTGCCCCGGCGTTTGCCACTCCGCCCGTGGTCCATCGGGTTGTAGCACGCCGCCGTCGGCTGGATTGGTTGGGGACATGGCCGGCCGGGACGGGAAAGGTCCGGGCGCGGCTCTTCTCCCGGATGTTTCAGAGACGACGGGTAGTTCGTCGGCGTCGACCAGGTGCCCGTTCAGCGTCTCGCGAGCTACAGGGTGCTCGCGTTCGCCGGCGTTGCGCAATTGACCTTCGCCTTCGGAGGAAGTCCGCTCGCGGTTTTTCGCACCGAGCCGGTCCAGCGTTTCACGGATCAGCGGCTTGTCCCGGTCAACCCGCCTGCCGACCTGAGCGGCGAATTCGTCGAAGCGCGCCGCGCCGATCCGGCAGGCGGCGGGCTGTGCGGCGGCGGGCAGCGGCGGGGTGATCGTGAGATGATAGCGGGCATGCATCGCGACCGTTTCGTTGACGAATCGCAATTCGCGCGCGAGCTGATGGAGTTGCTGGCTCATTTGGGCCAGACATTCATCAACACCGGGCCGATCGTCCTGATCCTCTGCCACATCAAGAAAGCGATCGAGCGCGGCGCCGACGAGTCCGGATTTGGTGGCGCCGCGGTGCTCGGCGGCGACTGCCAATCGCGAAACAAGATCCTCGCTGACATAGACGCAGATTTTCCGCTTCACGGCGCGCCTCGCCCGACGACAATGACTGATATCGGCAGGCCCGCAAGAACGGACCGCGGCACATGCTGCGAGACGCTCAGGCTCTCTGCCGAAACAATCGCGCTTCGGCGTGGACCTCCAGGCGACTCAGCAACATCGGACTGACTTTCGAGAATTTCGCGCATGTTCGACGCCGACCCTCGCCGTTCCGTTCGCGATCATAGAAAGGCTGCGCTCCGTTTCGGCGCAAGCCGCAAAACGCGTCTGTCGTGGGTTCGGTGGGATTAGCGCGCAAAGACAAGCGCGAGCGTAAAGCTCGCCCGATGGCTTCCGGCAATCAATGAGCCTTCACGCTCCGGGCAATCGGAGGTAGGCAATTGCTGGCAATCAGCTTGCTATCGCCGCGCGGATGCCGCCGGTGCTGCGACAGGATGGGCGAGCGTGCGCTCTGTCGCCGTTTGATAAAGCTCGCGGCATCAAACGCCGACATTGCTGTCTGACGAATGATGGCATCAAACCCGTCAGGCCTGCACCTCGTGCCGGGATTTGGTGCTCGCGTCATAGATGCGAACCTGCAAGTCCGGAAAACGGCGCTTCAACGCGATGGCGCCGCTTTCGGCGCCTTCTCTGGTATCGAATTCGGTCTTAATTCGCCCGGCGATCTCGAGAGCGAACCCAGCGGATGGAAGTTGGTTGGAAGGAGGAGCCATGCCGATGTCCAAGACTGCGTCGTGCCGCAATGGCTACTGTGAGTCCGGTTTCGCCGACAAGAGGATTCATGCGGATGCCGTCGATTTCTGGCATGTTGCCATCAGTGACGACGGCTTGCCGACAGGCTGCGGGCAAATGCTGACGCCACTCGCCGTCGCCTGTCACCGCGTGTCGCGCCGGTCGAATTTCGGCCAGTTGGTGAGCGGCTTCAATTCCGGCAGGTCGGCAGGCCGTTCCGGGTGGAACTCCGAACCGCGCAGCCAGCGTCCTTTGAAGCGGTCGCAGAACAGGATCGCATCCACCTGCCATGTGAATTCATAGACGGCCAAGTGCCATCGATGCGATCGGGCGGAGTCACGAGCGCGGGGCGGCTGTCCTTGGCTGCGTGCGAGGAGGCTTTAGGGGTGCGCGTTGGCGTCATCCGAACATGCGGCTGGCTTTCCGTTCGCTCGGATACAGGCGCAAGGTCGTTTGCTGCCTGCGCGCCACAACGATATTGCAAACTGTCTCGCGGCAGAGCTGGCCGCTCTCCGGTGCATCGACACCCCAGAGCCGGATGCGGATTCCATGAATTTCGAGCGTGTCGCCATCAACGAAGCTGGCTTGACCAAGGAAATCATCGGCCAGCGCGCCGCCTGACGGCAGAAGGAGCATCAATACCAATGTTCGGCGCTTGATCATGACGTTGGTGACCGGCGGTTATCGCAAATTGCGCGGATTGAATTTCGGCTAGTTCTCGATCGGTTCTAGCGATGGCAGGTTCTCTGGTCGCTCGGGAAAGTGGGACTCCGTGCCACGCAGCCAGCGCCCCTCGAACCGCTCCCAGAACAGGATTGCGTCCATCTGCCAGGTAAACTCGTAGACCCTCCGAACGCCGTCGTTCTGAATCACCTCACCGGTCGCATTGAACGGCAAGCTGTTTAGCCGACAGAGCGCATCAATTTCGTGCCAATGCTCAAAGTATCATGCTCTAGTCTTCGTCCGGCTCGCGCACGACCGGCGGTTCGTCGGCGGGCTCGTCTTCGTCTTCGTCCTCGTCCTCTTCGTCCTCATCAGGATCTCGGGGCGGCATCGTGTTGCCCATGATCACGAACGGACTCCAGGCGATCAACCTGGTGGATAATTCCTCGGGGATATGTGGGGTCATGTTGTTGCTCCTCGGGATTGGACCCTGGGGGATTTTACCCCTTCTGCTCCGATTTCCGCATGAGGGTAAGCGCCGCACCGTTTTTCGGGGCATGCCAGCGGCGGTCCGCCTGCGGCGGCTCGTCAACATGGCCGCACCAATCGCGACGATGTCCATGCTGCGATAGTTTCCCGGATCACGGGCTCGTTGAACGCATCATCGAGTCAGTCGCGCCGTGTTAGCAGCGGCCTCAGCCAACATTGCTTTCAACTGCGACTTGGTAAATTCCTCAGGTTGCCTCACTCCTGGCTTGCGCGTAGACACTATCCTTTCCACCGGGCGGGCACAGGCCGCCAACAGCGCTGGCTTCCGCTTCGGCACCGGCCTTATCTTGGGTTTTGCGGTTGGCGGCTTGTGACCGCGCTTCAGGTCCAAACGAGTTAGCTTGGCGCAGACCGCGTTACGGCTATACCCGAGACGACGTGCAATCTGCGCCGCGCTCCGCCCTGCGGCCCAGAGTTTTTTGAGCAGTGTTACGTCTTCCGCATCCCAACCCATGGGAGATGCTATACACCGACTGCCAACTACAGGCTAGTCGACACTGGATTGCTAGGAGCATCCCGGCGCGGCACTCACGGGCTGCAGCCAGCCGCTAATCTCGTCGGCGGGACACCTGACGTCAACCGAGATACCTGAGCGAACTGTCCAACGATAGCCATGAACGCCGGCGAGTTTGGGCAGGCGCACCAATCGGACCACCATGTCCTCTAGCTCCAACACCAGTATCGCCAAGAAAGCTTACACGAAAGCCGAGGCGGATTTTGCCACTTGGCTCATGATGGCCAAGCTCGGTGGTTTCGATGACCTTCCGTCAAACGCACAGAGTTTTCTGACTAACTATCGAATCCGACTCGAGACGATGAGCGAGGCCGAGTCCACGGCCGTGGCCGTTCGTGAGGTCTACAGCGCTTATTACAACGACATGGGAGGCGTGGGCGTGGCGCCGGAACCAAAGGCTCGCACACCAACTACAAAGGGCAAAGTCGCGCGGTTGTCTAAACCTCAGCCCGGTCTATCGGATGCGCGCTATTCGACGACGCCAATGATCCGAAGATCCCTCACAGCACTGCTGATTTTCGCGAGCATGGTGGCTCTTATTGTCGCATATCGATTTCTGACGCCGTAACACCGCCCGCGGATTCTTCGCTGTAGTGCCGCCTCAGCAGGGCGCATTATCTGGCTTGCGCCTTACTTCATCGAGAACCCCGCTCGACTGCTGCACTGCGGGATTTCGATCCAGCCTATGACAGGCAGATCCCATTCGTCGTCGGACTTAGCGTTGCATTTCTTTTGTTGAGCGCCGCCATAGCCGCGAATCTTGGAGGCAACATGCCGGAGATGCGGGGAGCGTGGATAGCGCAAGCGCTTAGGTGAGCGGACGCATAACCGGCAGCGGCTGGCGACACACGCCAGGCGGTTGCGAAGGTAGAATCGAATCAAAGTCCGCCGGCGCTCCCACGTCGGTGGGTTTTCTTTTGGAGCAGAGAGTTTCGGTTCCGCGCTCTTTTCCTATGCTGTGTGGCAGCCAAACCATAGTGGCAGGCGGAATTGTGATGCTAACCGGCGGGGTATCAGAACCACGGGGCTCGAACAGGAGCGGCTGACTGGAATCGGGAGATCGCCAATGTTCCAGGAATTGATCGACGACTATCGACGTCAAGCTGAGCATTACATTGCAGACGCGATTAAGCTCGAATCAGGAGATGCGGACCAATCGTCGACAGCAGCTGCGGGCAAGCGTGGTCTTGCTGCGATGTTGTTTGGATTGGCCGACGCCTACGAAGAACAAGACCGGTAGAGATAAGCCGGGCGCGCTGGTCGTCGGGTTTTTAGCGCCATGCGTCCCCGCGACTGCTCCAACAGTGTTGCAGCCGTGCCTCTGTTTTCAAGAATACGGCCTGTGTCATCATTTGGCCCTAGCAGGGTCAAACTCGACCAGCGGAGTAGGTCGCCTCAATTGCCGAGCGAGGAATCTCGGCATTGTTTTGCGCAGGAACGCGGGGGAACTCGAATGAAAAAGGCAATCGCGAGCTTGGCTCTCGCTCTAGCGCTGATGTCGTCGGCAGTGAGGGCCGGGGAACGCGCAGGCGACGCTGCGCTAGGGGCCGTATCGGGTGCCGTAGTGCTAGGGCCGATCGGAGCCGTGGCTGGCGCAGTGGTGGGTTATACGGCCGGCCCGTCGATTTCACATTCCTGGGGCCTGCACCGCTCGAGCGCACCGCGCCAGGCGCGGAGAGCCGCGAGCCCGGACGCTCGTGTCCCTGCAGGCGACAGTCAGCCTGTGCCCAATCAGTCTGCGCCCAAAGATCAAGCAGCTCCTCAAGCGGCCGCCCCTGCACGGCCGTCCGCTACCACCACGGCTTCCACCGCGCCGCCGGTCCAGCCACTGGAGTGAGCAGATATTGCAGTTGATAGGGCCGCTAGGGCGCGGGGCTTCGGTCCCGCGCTCGAACTGAGGTCACGAAAACAAAAAGGTCCCAATCAGCAGACCCGCCGCGAACGCCCAGAGCCCTAGCGTGCACGCTGAGATCACGCGCACAAGGTTGCGCAAATCTCCGTCTGATAGGGTTTCCTGCAATCGATCCGTCATGCAGCCTCCCCCCTGCGGGGCCGCCAGTCACTACGGAAAAATTTGGGATCCCCGCTCGCGCTAAGCAGAACAGGTTCCTCCTCATAGGGGCACAAAGAAGGCAATCGACGATCACGTGAAATCACGGATTTGCACAAGCATCGGCGCGACAAGGCAACACCGGCGCACGCCGCCAAGCGACAACCAGCCGGCCAAAACCGGCGGGTTTTCTATTGCGCCGTATAGGCGTCAAACGCGTGGGCGAGAAAAACAGCCGCGCTGCAGCAGACTAAAAACGCAACAACGATCGTCATACGCATTACTCCTGCGACAAACGATACGTATTTGGCGTCGTTTTGTTTCAGGACTGCTTCGTTGGGCTGAGGAAGTGGTTTCGTTGCCGTGGTCATTTTGTGGCAAGCGAATAACGACCCGTGCATCCGCTAGACCTCAATAGACCCGGCCGCACCGCGGGCAGCGAAGTTGGTTGTGGTGCTCGTTGCTACGCCATTCCGACTTCCAGGAGGGCGAATGGAAGGGGATGCACCAGAGCCAACCTAGCGGGCTCATCCACGTGGGTTTATATGTGGGTAGAAAACGCCAAACCCTCGAATTATAGGGGAATTTCGGCCTTTGTGGCGGAGACGGAGGGATTCGAACCCTCGATAGGGCTTTACAACCCTATAACGGTTTAGCAAACCGCCGCCTTCAGCCACTCGGCCACGTCTCCATGGATGCCGATATGCCCGACGCTGCGCCGAGCCGCAAGCGGCCATTTTGCCCGTCACCGGCCGAAATGCGCCGTCTTTGGCATCGGCAAGTCGCCCGGCAGGACGCCCTCATATAATGTCTGGCGCCCAAATCGCACCCAGCACTTCGCGAACGCCCATTCCGGCCGCTCGACCGATAGCACGTGCGTTCTCCTGCATGACACCGGGCGAACGCCTCATCTGCTGTTGGCGACAATCGCGACCAACGACGCGGTCACCCCAGCGCGCGCTTCGCGGGATAGCCTGCTTCCCGCGCTCCTGATCTCTACCAGGCAGCGAACGCTTAATGCGCTGTGATCCAGGCGCGGGCTTCGCGCTGGGCCAGAGCGACCTCCGTCTCCGACATCTGCTCGGCGACCTCGCGGCGCATGGCGATGGCATCGACGCGGCCCTTCAGCGCGGCGAGATTGAACCATTTATGCGCGGCGATCAGATTGACGACACCGGAACGGCCGCTCGCCCAATAAAGGCCGCGCTCGAACAGCACGTCGGACATCGCCCCCCCATCAACCGGCGTAGCGGTGTCGAGATCAATCGTACCCTGAAACATCTTCCGTCTCCCCTTTTGTTATTGGCCGCTTCGCCCCCGCGCGCGGCCCCCGTCCACAAGTCAACGCTCCCAACGCCGTTGGCCGGCGTGTTGGGGCGATCATGGCCGATCAAATTTGAAGGGCGGTTTAAGCTTCGCGATGAATCCGACGTAAACGCGCGCCGGGTCGGAAGCGAGGCCGAATTGAGAAAAGCCTCGTTTGATGCGGCTTTCTCGCGCAGCTCATAATCGGTTTACCGTGCGGCCTTCGCAAACGGATAACCATTGGCGCAGACGATCCCGACCTTCCGCGGACCGGGCGCAGGCGGAGCATTCAGCAGTGACAGTTGGGGAAACTGGAGTGCCGGGCTCGACCCGCTCCGGCTGGGAGCGAGGGCGTCGGCGAACACGTCAGGACCAGATCCCACCGGGCGGATATGTTGCCGGGTGGAATTGCGGATCTCAAGCGATCCGCACCGAACGAAGAAAACCTGTTTCTTCTGCCGGACCGGCTTTGATCAGCGCGAGCGCTTTTCCAAAGTTCGATCCAGCCGTTTGACCTGATGTCTCGCCGACACCCTCTTTCGTCGCTCAGAGCTGTTCGGATTGAAAAGGGATCATTCCGGCTCGCTCCAATGACGTGCCGGCAACATAGCCGCCGGCATTCAGATCAGGCGAGCTTACTTCTTCTTCTTCGAGACCTTGCGGGTCTTCTTCGCAGTCTTCTTCACTGCGCTCTTCGCCTTCTTCGCCTTCTTAGCTTTCTTAGCCATGATGCCCTCCTAATGTAGTGAGATGGCTTAATCGCTGCGTGCATTCGGGAATCGAAATGCACTTCATTCCGAATACACCAACACATCGAAAAAAACAGCGTCCCGCTTAAGGAAGTGTTGACGCAGGAAGCCGCGCAAGCGCGCTGCGCGATTTGCGATGACAGCGCGATGCTTTGAAATACGATTGCAAAAAACGCCGTTGCGGCCGACGTCGACGGTTGTCAAGTTTGCAGGAAAGCCCTGTGCTGCAGTTGTTTCTTCAACTCACGTATGATGAGCATCATGCACCAATGATGTGCGTGCGAGTCGCTCGCGCTCGGCTGGGGGCGCTGTCGTGGACTCCGAGTCTTGCATTTTTGCAACCAAAAAATTTTCATCGTTAACGGCCTTTGATCGCGCCGACGCTCACCAAGGCCGGCGCTGTTGCGAATCGCGCGGCTATGATTCGCAACACGCGCGGCTCCGATCAGAGGATGAAAGAAGTGGTGCGACGTACGTCGCGCGGTCTTTTCAGATGTCGAGCTTGGACTTCAGCAGCTCGTTCACGGCCTTGGGATCCGCCTTGCCGGCGGTTGCCTTCATCACCTGGCCGACGAACCACTGGACCGCGGCGGGCTTGGCCCTGGCCTGCGCGACCTTGTCGGGATTGGCAGCGACGATGTCGTCGACCACCTTCTCGATCGCCGAGAGATCGGTGACCTGCTTCATGCCGCGCGCTTCGACCAGTTCGCGGGGGTCGCCGCCTTCCTGCCAGACGATCTCGAACAGGTCTTTCGCGATCTTGCCGGAGATCGTCCCCTCGCCAATCAGGTCGACAATGGCGCCGAGTTGTGCAGCCGACACCGGCGAGTCCGTAATTGGACGCCCCTCCTTGTTGAGGCGGCCGAACAGCTCGTTGATCACCCAGTTGGCGGCGAGTTTGCCGTCGCGCGCCTGGTTCGCGAGCTTGCCGAGCACGGTTTCGTAGAAGTCGGCGCTGTCGCGTTCGGCGACCAGCACACTCGCATCATAGGGCGAGAGCGCAAAGTCGGCGATGAAGCGCGAATGCTTCTGGTCCGGCAGCTCCGGCAGCTTCGCCTTGAGCTCGTCGACGAACGCCTGGCTGAACTCGAGCGGCAAGAGGTCTGGATCGGGGAAATAGCGGTAGTCGTGCGCCTCTTCCTTCGAGCGCATCGAGCGCGTCTCGCCCTTGCTGGGGTCGTAGAGCCGGGTTTCCTGCTCGATCGCCCCGCCCTCCTCGATGATCTCGATCTGGCGCCGCGCCTCGTACTCGATCGCCTGGCCAATGAAGTTGATCGAGTTCATGTTCTTGATCTCGCAGCGGGTGCCGAGCTCCCCTCCCGGCTTGCGCACGGAGACGTTGACGTCGGCGCGCAGATTGCCCTTCTCCATGTCGCCGTCGCAGGTGCCGAGATAGCGCAGGATCGAGCGCAATTTCGTTATATAGGCCTTGGCCTGCTCGGCGTCTCGGATGTCGGGCTTGGAGACGATCTCCATCAGCGCCACGCCGGAGCGGTTGAGGTCGACAAAGGACATGGTCGGGTTCTGGTCGTGCAGCAACTTGGCGGCATCCTGTTCCAGATGCAGCCGCTCGATGCCCACGGTCGCGGTCTTGCCGCCGTCAAGCTCGACCGTGACTTCGCCCTCGCCCACGATCGGCGACTTGTACTGGCTGATCTGATAGCCCTGCGGCGAATCGGGATAGAAGTAATTCTTCCGGTCGAACACCGAACGGAGATTGATCTTCGCATTGAGCCCAAGCCCGGTGCGCACGGCCTGGCGCACGCACTCTTCGTTGATCACAGGCAGCATGCCCGGCATAGCCGCATCGACCAGCGACACATGGCTGTTCGGTTCGCCGCCGAAAGCGGTCGAGGCCCCAGAAAACAGCTTTGAGTTCGAGGTGACCTGGGCGTGGACCTCCATGCCAATCACGACTTCCCAGTCGCCGGTCTGCCCCTTGATCAGCTTGCCGCTCGTGGCCGTCATGCCGTTAACCCTTGCTCAGCGCGGAGACGATCCGCTCCCATTCGGCGTCGAGTGAATCCTTCGCTGCCGGCTGGCCGGCCCGGCGATACCAGTAGCCGGCGTTGCCAAGGTCGCCCTCGACCCGATGCAGATAGGCGTGCACCCAGGCGGCGTCCTGCGTATCTTCGTTCATCACGATCTTGTGGGCGGCATCCCAGTCGCCCTTCGCCGCCCACCACAGTGCAGCCAGCGGCGGCGCCAGCCCGGCCGCCGGCTTCGCATCGGAAAGCGTGGCTTTGAAGTCCGTCATGGCTCACCACCATTTCGGCGGCGTGAAGCAGCCCGCCGCCTGTTCGATCACCTCGCCGAGCGAGAACAGCGTCTCCTCGTCAAAGGCGCGGCCGATCAGTTGCAACGCAAGCGGCAGCCCCTGCGCGTCCTTGCCGGCCGGCACAGCGATACCAGGCAAGCCCGCCATGTTCACGGTCACCGTGAAGATGTCGTTGAGATACATCTCGACGGGATCGGCGCCGCCCTTTTCGCCAACGCCGAAAGCCGCTGACGGCGTCGCCGGCGTCAGGATCGCGTTCACGCCCTTGGCAAAGCAGTCCTCAAAGTCCTTCTTGATCAGCGTGCGGACCTTTTGCGCGCGCAGATAATAGGCGTCGTAATAGCCGGCCGAGAGCACATAGGTGCCGATCATGACGCGGCGGCGCACCTCGGCGCCAAACCCTTCGGCGCGGGTCGCCTCATACATGTCGCCGATCGAGCGGCCGGGCACACGCAGGCCGTAGCGCACGCCGTCATAGCGCGCGAGGTTGGACGAGGCTTCCGCCGGCGCCACGATGTAATAGGCCGGCAGCGCGTATTTGGTGTGCGGCAGCGATACCTCGACGAGTTCGGCACCGGCGGCCTTGAGCCACGCAGCCCCCTCGGTCCAGAGCTTTTCGATCTCACCCGGCATGCCATCCAGGCGATACTCTTTGGGGATGCCGATCTTCATGCCCTTCACGGACTTGCCGATCGCAGCCTCGTAGTCCGGCACGGTGCGGTCGACCGAAGTGGTGTCTTTCGGATCGTGCCCTGCCATCGACCGCAGCAAGATTGCCGAGTCCCGCACCGTGCGGCCGATGGGACCGGCCTGATCCAGCGAGGACGCGAACGCGACGATGCCCCAGCGCGAGCAGCGGCCATAGGTCGGCTTGATGCCCACTGTGGCCGTGAAGGCGGCGGGCTGGCGGATCGAACCGCCGGTGTCGGTCGCGGTTGCGCCCATGCAGAGCAGCGCCGCAACCGCCGACGCCGATCCGCCGGAGGAACCGCCGGGCACCAGCGTGGTGTTACTGCCCTCGCGACGCCAGGGATTGGCGACCGGGCCGAAGCACGAGGTCTCGTTCGACGAGCCCATCGCAAACTCGTCATTGTTGAGCTTGCCCAGCATCACCGCGCCGTCGCGCCAGAGCTGCGAGGTGATGGTCGATTCATAGGTCGGCACGAAATTGGCAAGGATCTTCGAGCAGGCGGTGGTGCGCACGCCCTTGGTCGCGAACAGATCCTTGATCCCGAGCGGAATGCCGGCGAGCGGGCCGCCGTTGCCCTTGCCTATTCTGCCGTCGGCTTCGCGCGCCATGGCGCGGGCTTGCTCCGGCGTTTCCAGTATGAATGCATTGAGCGAGCGCGCGTCTTCCATCGCCTTCAGATGGGCGTCGGTCAGCTCAAGCGAGGTGAAAGACTTTTTCGCAAGGCCGTCGCGGGCCTCGGCGAGCGTCATCGATGTAAAGTCGGTCATTTATTGATCGGGCTGCAGAAGAACGGAGACAAGGTCTTGTCGTTGGCCGGGTCGTCATTTTTGGCGCGCGCACGATCGGCAGCCTCGAGCTGATCCAGCACGGCGTCGATCGCTTTCTCGGGATCGGCAGCCTTGCCCTGCCGCTCCATCGCGTCGAGATAGTTCATGTAGGCCTGATAGGCCTTTTCATCGTCGCAGAGCAGACACATCGAAACGCTCCAAGAACCTACTCAACGACCTTCGGCACCAGGAAGAAGTGACCTTCGGTCGCCGGCGCATTCTTCACGATATCGTCGGGGATCTCCCCGTCATTGACCACGTCCTGCCGCTTCTTCATCTCCATGGGGGTCACCGAGGTCATGGGCTCAACGCCCTCGATATTGACCTCCGACAGCTGCTCGACAAACGCCAGCATGGCGTTCAGCTCGCCCTGGAGATGCGGAACTTCAGCGTCCGTGACCGCGATCCGCGCCAGATGCGCGATGCGACGGACGGTAGCGGCATCGACCAACATAATATAAGGCCTCAAACGGGGGTTTTCATCCCGCCGTATAGCAGAGGCGGCTTTTGCACCGCAACCGGCGCGGCGGGCTTTAGCTGGCCGCCATTGCCGCGGAATTGCGCTTTCCGCTCAGGATTTGGCCCGCTTCGGTGGTGATCCGCTCGACGATCTCGCCGGCCTTCGGGATGTCATGGATCAGGCCGACGGCTTCGCCGGCGATCACGGCGGCAATCTCGAAATTGCCGGCCGCCTTCGCTGCCGCATATTCTGCCGCGACCACCCGCACATTCTGCATCAACTCGACTTCACGCCCCATCCAGCGGCGGGCGTGATCATTGATCAGACAGCGCCCGGTAAACGGCGCCGGCCAGACATTGTTGCGCGAGATATCGAAGATGATGCTGCGCACGGTGTTGCCGCTGGTCGCGGTGCAGATGCGTTTCTTGCCCTCTTCCGGCCCCTCGCATTCGACACTGGCATAGAAACGCGTGCCGAGCAGCACGCCACTCGCACCAAGCATCACCATCGCCGCCAGCCCCCGCCCGTCGGCAATGCCACCCGCAGCCGCGACCGGCACGCGCCCGGCCGCGAGATCGACAATCGCCGGCACGATATCGAGCGTAGTGCGCGAGCCGCCGTGACCGCCGGCTTCGGTCCCCTGCGCCACCAGGATGTCGGCACCGGCGTCAAGCGCCTCGCTCGCCATCTCCTCGGTCTGAACCTGGCAGATCAGCAGGCAGCCTGCGGCCTTGATGCGCGGTGCAAACGGCTTTGGGTCGCCGAACGACAGCATGATCGCGCGCGGCTTCGCCGCAAGCGCGACATCCAGCAGCTCCGGCTGTTTCGCAAGGCTCCAGGTGATGAAGCCGATGCCGAACGGCGCCCGGCACCGCTTCAGCTTTGCGGTCTCCTGCTCCAGCCAGGCTCTCTCGCCATAGCCGCCGCCGAGAACGCCAAAACCACCGGCCTCGCTGACCGCCGCCACCAGCCGCGCACCCGCGATCACATCCATCGGCGCCGACAGAATCGGGTGGGTGATGCCAAGACGCGCGGTCAGTGCGGTTTCGATCGGCATGTCCATCCCCCCAAGATTCCGGCAGCTATCATGACCAATACCGAGCCTGCACGAAATTCAAAAATCGAGAACAGCTTCGTCTCGATTATGAAACAAGTGCGGGCTGATTTCGTGCACCAAGCCGCGTGGCGTCCGCGCATGGACGCCACGCTGCCATCAGCCTTTGCGCGCGGGCGCCGCGGGTGTTATGCGGCTTGCCATGCCCGCCCCCATCCTTCCGCTGATCGACGCCGTCACGCACTGGCCCGCGCGCGGCGCGCTGGTGGGCCTTGATCTCGGCACCAAGACCATCGGGGTTGCCGTATCCGATCCGGACCGCAGGCTTGCGACCGGGGTCGAGACCATCCAGCGCAAGGCCTTCAAGGCCGACGCCACGCGGCTGCTTGCGATCGCAGCCGAGCGGAACGCCGTCGGCTTTGTGCTGGGGCTGCCCATCAACATGGACGGCAGCGAAGGCCCGCGCGCGCAATCCACCCGCGCCTTCGCCCGCAATCTCGCCGGCCTCACCGATCTCGCCATCGCCTTCTGGGACGAGCGGCTTTCCACCGCGGCCGTCGAACGCGAACTGATCGGTTTGGATGTCAGCCGCGCCAAACGCGCGGAGGTGATCGACCAGCATGCCGCGATCTTCATCCTGCAGGGCGCGCTCGACCGGCTTGCCAACCTCAAGAAAAGCTAAACAAGAATGGCAATCGTGATTGCGGCGCTGCTGCCGGTGTTCCTTTTGATCGCGCTCGGCGCCGTGCTGAGGCGCACCCTGATGCGGCTGGAGACGCAATGGCACGGGCTGGAACGGCTGACCTATTACGTGCTGTTCCCGATGCTCCTGATCCAGACGCTGGTGAAGGCCGATCTTGGCAAGGTGCCGGTTGCCGGCGTCGGCGGCGCGCTGTTGCTCGCGGCACTGGCGGTGTCGCTGCTCTGCCTCGCGCTGTGGCCCCTGTTCACGCGCCATGGCGTCGACGGGCCGGCCTTCACCTCGATCTTCCAGGGCGCAACGCGCTGGCAAACCTATGTCGCGCTCTCCGTCTCCGGCAATCTCTACGGCGCGACGGGCCTGGCGCTTGCCTCCGTGGCGATGGTTGCGATCATCCCAATGGTCAACGTCTTCAGCGTGACCGTGCTCGCGCATTACACTTCGCCCGAGAAGCAATCAATGCGAGCGATTGCGATGACGGTGGTGAAGAATCCGCTGATCTGGGCCTGCGCCATCGGGCTTTTCATCAATGTGATCCACCTGCCCTTGCCAAAACTCTGGTACGACGTCGCCGACGCACTTGGCGGCTCATCGCTGGCGATCGGTCTGCTCGTCACCGGCGCCGGGCTGCATCTGGAGGGCCTGCTCCGGCCGAGCGTGGCGGCGGCAGCCGGCGTGATCCTGAAGCTCCTGGTGATGCCGGTGCTGGCGCTGGGACTTGCGCTGTCGTTCGGAATTTCCGGCATCAATCTGGTGATCGTCGCAGTGTGCTCGGCCGTACCGACCTCGCCCAGCGCCTATGTGCTGGCGCGGCAGATGGGCGGCGACGCGCCGCTGCTCGCGCAGATCATCACGCTGCAGACGATCCTCGCTGCCATCACGATGCCCGTTTCCATCGCGCTGGCGACAACCGCGCCGTAAACGCACGCCAACTAGGTCGAGCCAGTGCGGTGCCGGAGATAGCCGAGCAAGATGCCCAGGGTAAAGTAAAGCGCGATGAAGGTCGCCAGTTGGACGATCATCTCGACGGCATAGACGCCCAATCCGAACAGCGTCGTGCCCACGAAATACCAGGTTCGGGGAGAACGCGGCAGGGCCCTCCGCCATAGTCGCGATAGGGCGGAGGACGGTTCAAGTCATGAGCCGTTCACGAGCTGCCCGCGAGCCACATGGTCTGCACCACCGCACCGAGATTGTTGAGGCCGTGCAGCGCGATCGTCAGCCAGGTCGAGTTGCTGCGATAGCGGATATAGCCGAACCAGAGGCCGATGCAGAACACTTCGCCGAAGAAGAACCAGTCATATTGCAGATGCAGGCCGGTCCAGACCAGCGACGACAGCACGATCGCGCCGGGCACGCGGAGGAACGATTCCGACCAGCCGCGATACAGAAAGCCGCGCGCGAAAAGCTCTTCCGAGACAGGGGCTGCGACGCAGAAGGCCAGCACGAGCAGCCACAGCGCACCGTCGCTGCGCGCCGATTTCAGCACATCGATCATGAAGTCCGGCGTCACGTCGTGCCCCGTCGAACGCGACAGCTGATCCCACCCCTCGACAAGCACGACAAGGCCGACCACGCCAAGCGCGACGTTGCGCCACGAGGTCCAGCGCAGCGCGAGATAGTCGGCAAAGGGCGTGCGGGTCCAGTGGATCGCAAGCCACAGCGCGGCGGCCACCGCCGGCAGGCCTGCGATCACGGAGAGCGAGATCGCGAGCCCGCTGGACGCGACCACCCTGACCGCTTCGCCGAGATCGACCGGTCCTCCCCCCTTCAGCACGAAGAACACGACGACCGCGATCTGGCCAACGAACATCGCCACGAACACGACAAAGCCCCAGAGCGCGGTGCCCCAGAACTTCCAGACGCGCTGATGGGGGTGTTCCGGTGAGATGAGCACCGGCGGATTTTCGGGATCAAGCGAATCCATCAGATGACCTTCAAGGCAGCGCCCGCTCGAGCAGCGTGCGTGTTTCGTTGTCGGCGAGGTCGACCGCGCCATACATGCCGGCATGGGTGCTTTCGAGCCTTGTTGCCGCGAACAGTTCGGCACTTCGCGGCGCGACCTGGTTCAGCGCCGCGGCGGCTGCGAGCAACGACAATTTTTCGACCGCGAGCCGTGCGACGCGTTCGCTGTCTCCCCGGCGAAACGCCTTGCCGATGAAGGCCGCTGCCTCGGCCGCGCCCGGCAGGCCATGGCTTGCCTCGGACAGTCCCTGCAGCACGGCAATCGCCGCCTCGGCCTCGCGCGACAGCGCGCGCAGCACGTCGAGGCACATCACATTGCCTGAGCCCTCCCAGATCGCGTTGACCGGAGACTCGCGATAATGCCGCGCCAGAATGCCCTCCTCGACATAGCCATTGCCGCCGAGGCACTCCATCGCCTCGAACAGGAAGGGCGACGCGCTCTTGCAGGTCCAGTATTTGATCGCGGGCGTCAGCAGCCGCATATAGGCCGCTTCGTGGGGATCATCGCTCGCGCGGTCGAAGGCGTGGCAGAGCCGCATCATCAGCGCGGTCGACGCCTCGACATGCAGCGCCATGTCCGCGAGCACGACGCGCATCAAGGGCTGGTCGGCGAGACGCTTCTGGAACACGCTGCGATGACGGGCGTGATGAAGCGCATGCGCAAGCCCCGAGCGCATCAACCCGACGGAAGCGATCGCGCAGTCCTGCCGCGTCAGCTGCACCATCTGGATGATGGTGCGGATGCCCTTGCCCTCCTCGCCGACCCGCGTCGCAAGGGCGCCGACGAACTCGACCTCGGACGAGGCATTGGACCGGTTGCCCAGCTTGTCTTTCAGGCGCTGGAACTGGATCGCGTTGACGGATCCATCCGCAGCAAAGCGCGGCATGAAGAAACAGGTCAGCCCCTCCTCGGCCTGCGCCAGCACCAGGAATGCGTCGCACATCGGCGCCGACATGAACCATTTGTGCCCGGTGATGCGGTAGCCATCGGCGGTGCGCACGGCGCGCGTCATATTGGCGCGCACATCGGTGCCGCCCTGCTTCTCGGTCATGCCCATGCCAAGCGTCATGCCGCGCTTGGTCCACCACGGCGCAAAGGATGGATCGTAGGAGCGCGTGCCGATCACCGGCATCGTCTTCGCGAGCAGATCGGGCTGTGACGCCAGTGCCGCGACGGAGGCGCGCGTCATGGTGATCGGGCAGAGATGGCCGGTCTCGACTTGCGAGGCCATGTAGAATTTCGCCGCGCGCACGACCTCGGCGGCGCCGCCGGCGGGCCTGCCGTCGGCCGTCCAGGTCGAGTTGTGTACGCCGGCACGCGCCGAATGCGCCATCAGCTCATGATAGGCCGGATGAAACTCGACCTCGTCGCGGCGATTGCCGCGTGAATCGAAGGTATGCAATTTCGGCGTGTTCTCGTTGGCGATGCGCCCGCGCGCCGCCATCGCCGCCGAGCCCCAGTGCTTGCCGAACTCGGACAGTTCGGGTTCCGCCGCGCCACCACCGAACGCCGCAACCACCTCGTTCAAGGGTCGATCGAGCGTGTAGAGATCGACATCCTCGAACGGCGGCGACTGGTTGAAGACTTCGTGGGTGGCGAAGGCGGGCTGGGTCATCGCTATTTTCTCGGCCGTTTCCGGAAATCAGTGGCGCGACGTGATCGGGAAATCATAGGCCGGGCCGCCCGCGCCCGAATAGGAGAAATGCCACCATTCCTTCGAATAGTTCACAAAGCCTTGCCGCGCCATGGCGGCAATCAGGGCCTCGCGCCAGTGGCGCTGCTCCGGCGTGATCGCGGACGACCGCGTGTGGCCCTTGAGATCCGTGCAATCATAGCCGGTGCCCATGTCGATGCTGCCCTCGGGCGCGCGCTTCTCCACCGGCGCGGTGCAATCGGCGTAGGTTTTTGCGGGATCGAAGGACGCGGAATTGTCGGCGGTGAGATCGACCAGCGTGAGGTCGAGCGCGGCTCCGGTTGAATGCTGCGAATAGGATGCGATGTAGCCGAGCCGGAACAGGTCGCGCTTGTCGATCGCTGGATTGAAGCGATGCCCGTTGTCTTTCGGATCGCGCGACCATCTGACCATGTCGACGCTGGCCCGCGCCGGCCGGTAGCAGTCGAACATCTTCAGCGACAGGTTTCGCTTCGAAAGCTCCTGCTGGATGGCCTTCAGGCGCAGCCCCACCTCGCGCTTCACCACGCATTCGCCGGCCTGATAGCCCGCCAGCGGCCGGCCGACAAAATTGTTCGAGGTGGCGTAGCGGATGTCCTGGATGATGCTGGGATCGATGTCGCGGAGATAGGCGAAGCCGCCGGGTAGAGCTTGGGCGTGGGCCACATTCGCGCACGCGATCAAGGTTAAAAGCGCGAGCAATTTGGACTTCATCGAATTAACCTCAAATGCGGCAGTCATCCTCATGGTGAGGAGCGCGGAACGCGTGTCTCGAAGGATGAGGCCCCAGTGTGGCCTCATCGTTCGAGATGTTTGCTGGCGCAAGCTCCTAAGGACGAAGGGCTATACCGTGATCCGGAACCACCGGGGGATAACTTTTTCGGGCGCCTTTGGCCCTTGCCGGATGGGCAATCCCCGCCTATAGCTCTGGCTTTAATGACATCCCTATCGAAATCGACCTTTGTCCTCGGTCACCGGCATCTGCTGGGAATCGAGGGGCTTTCCGCCGCCGATATCACCGGCCTGCTCGACCTCTCCGAGGAATATGTCGAGCTCAACCGCCAGATCGACAAAAAGCGCACCTCGCTGCGCGGCCGCACCCAGGTGAACCTCTTTTTCGAGGCTTCGACCCGGACCCAATCCTCGTTCGAAATCGCGGGAAAACGCCTCGGCGCCGACGTCATGAACATGTCGGTGTCCTCGTCCTCAATGCGCAAGGGCGAGACCTTGATCGACACGGCGGTGACGCTGAACGCCATGCACCCGGACATCCTGGTGGTGCGCCACCACGCCTCGGGCGCGGTGGAACTACTGGCGCGCAAGGTTGACGGTTCCGTGATCAATGCGGGCGACGGCGCGCATGAGCATCCCACGCAAGCGCTGCTCGATGCGCTCACCATCCGCCGCAACAAGGGGCGGCTCGAGGGGCTGCTGGTTGCGATCTGCGGCGATGTCATGCATTCACGGGTGGCGCGCTCCAACATCATCCTGCTCAACACCATGGGCGCGCGGGTGCGCGTGGTCGCGCCCTCCACGCTGCTGCCGCCCGGCATCGAGCGCATGGGCGTGGAAGTCGCGCGCGACATGCGCGAGGGGCTGGCCGGCGCGGATATCGTCATGATGCTGCGGCTGCAGCGCGAGCGGATGAACGGCTCCTTCGTGCCCTCCACCAGCGAATATTTCCACTACTATGGGCTCGACCAGAAGAAGCTCACTTACGCCAAGCCGGATGCCCTGGTGATGCATCCGGGCCCGATGAACCGCGGTGTCGAGATCGAATCGACCGTCGCCGACGGCGCGCAGTCGCTGATCCGGGAACAGGTCGAAATGGGAGTGGCGGTGCGGATGGCGGTGCTGGAAGCGCTCGCCCGCAACCTGCCGAACGCGTGAGAAGCATGATCCGGAAAAGTGGAAGCCGGTTTTCCCTCGCGACAAACGCGGAACGCGTTTGCGCGGAGATCATGCTCAAGAGAGATCGTTGCCGATGCTGACCGACCGACGCCCGATTCTGCTTGCCAACGCGCGCGTCATCGATCCCTCGCGCGATTTCGACGGCCCCGGCGATGTGCTCATTGCCGACGGCGTGATCCGCGACCTGAAGCGCGGTATCGGTGCTGCCGGCGTGCCCGAAGGCACCGACGTCATCAATTGCGCCGGCAAGATCGTGGCGCCCGGCCTGGTCGACATGCGTGCCTTTGTCGGCGAGCCCGGCTATGGCCATCGCGAAACCTTTGCCTCCGCAAGCCAGGCCGCGGCGTCCGGCGGCATCACCACCATCATCGTCCAGCCCGGCACCGAGCCCGCCATCGATAATTCCGCGACGGTGGACTTCGTGCTGCGCCGTGCCCGCGACACCGCCATTGTCAACATCCATCCGATGGCGGCGCTCACCAAAGGCCTTCACGGCGAGGAGATGACCGAGATTGGCCTGCTCAAGGCCGCCGGTGCGGTGGCGTTCTCCGACGGCGACAAGAGCGTCACCAATGCGCTGGTGATGCGACGTGCCCTCACCTATGCCCGCGACTTCGACGCGCTGATCGTGCATCACACCGAGGATCCCGATCTCGTCGGCGAAGGCGTCATGAACGAGGGGGAATTCGCCGCTCGCCTTGGCCTGATGGGCATCCCCGATGCAGCCGAAGCCGTGATGCTGGAGCGCGACATGCGGCTCGTCGCGCTCACCGGCGGGCGCTATCACGCGGCTTCGGTCAGCTGCATCGCCTCGCTGGAGATATTGAAGCGCGCGCGTGACGCGGGGCTCCAGGTCAGCGCCTCCGTTTCGATCAATCACGTCACCTTGAACGAGAATGACATCGGGCCTTACCGGACATTCCTGAAATTGTCGCCACCGCTGCGCACCGAGGTCGATCGCCGCGCGCTGGTCGAGGCGCTGGCCTCCGGTCTCGTCGATGTCATCATGTCCGACCACAACCCGCAGGACGTCGAGGTGAAGCGGCTGCCGTTTGCGGAAGCCGCTTCCGGCGCGGTCGGGCTGCAAACCATGCTACCGGCGGCGCTGCGGCTGATCCATAATGGCGAGATGGAATGGAAGACGCTGATCCGAGCCATGTCGACGCGACCGGCCGAGCTGCTCGGCCTGCCCGGCGGCTCGTTGCGCCCGGGAGCGCCGGCCGATGTCATCGTGATCGACGCCGACGTGCCCTGGGTGCTGGATCGCGACGACCTGAAATCGCTGTGCAAGAACACGCCGTTCGACGAGGCGCGCTTCTCCGGGCGCGTGATGCGCACGATTGTCGGCGGCCGCACCGTCTATGAGCATGTGTGACGTATTCAGGGAGCAACTCGCATGGGACCTGAAGCCTTTTATCCCATAGCCCTCCTGATCGGCTATCTCCTCGGCTCGATCCCGTTCGGCCTGATCCTCACCAAACTCGCCGGCACGCCCGATCTGCGCTCGATCGGCTCCGGCAATATCGGCGCCACCAATGTGCTGCGCACCGGGCGCAAGGGACTTGCCGCCGCAACGCTGCTGCTGGATGCGCTGAAGGGCACCGCCGCCGTCATCATCGCGGGCTATTTCGGCGGTCCGGACGCGGCGATGCTGGCCGGCCTCGGCGCGTTCCTCGGCCACCTTTTCCCGGCTTGGCTGAAATTTCGGGGCGGCAAGGGCGTCGCCGTCTATATCGGCATCCTGATTGGCCTGTTCTGGCCGGCAGCGATCGTGTTCTGCGCGATCTGGCTCTTGCTCGCGTTTGCGCTCCGCTATTCGTCGCTGTCGGCTCTGACCGCCAGCGTGATTACGCCGCTGTTTCTGTGGTGGTTCGACCACTCCGCGCTGGCCGCGCTGTTCGCGGTGCTGACGCTGCTCCTGATCTTCATGCATCGCGAGAACATCAAGCGGCTGCTTGCGGGCACCGAGGGCAAGATCGGGCAAAAAACCTAGGACACAATCGCGAACGCATATTGCGCCGCGCTGGACGTTGGCGGAATGCACCTTGCTGTTTCATTTTTCCTAACCGTCGCCGAGCGCGACAGCGCCTGTCATCAAATTGAGCAATGGATATTTACACAACCTTAGATTAATGAACGGCATGGCTTCGCATCGGCAACCTCCAGTAGAATGCGAAGGAATGCAATGCTGAAGCGCAGTTTTGCTAAGCTTTTAGCTGACGAATCCGGTGCTACCGCCATCGAATATTGCCTGATCGCGGCGGCCATCGCGCTCGCCATTATCGCCTTGATCAACGGCCTCGGTACGAAGCTGGTCGAAGAGCTCTCCTCCATCTCCAGCCAATTGAAATAGACGACTCCAGACAAGCGGCTTTTGGCGGGCACCGAGGGTAAGATCGGGGCAGAACGCCGGTGGCGAGCGAATCACGTCCCGATCAGTTGCAGGGTTGCGACACCCGCTATCAATCCATCAATATCTGTTCGGAACCGAACCTGGCAGCTGGAAAAACCTTTCCGCCGCTGTCATGTTGGGCTCGGGGTAATTCGCATTTGGAATGCCTGAGATGAACGAGAATGTTCCATCAGGCGCGGATAAGGGGCTGGAACGGAACGACGGTGCGCAGCAGGAGGCTGCCGCCCTGCTTCGGACTGCCGCCACCGCGCTGTTATCTGCTGCCGAAATCTGGTCGACCAACACGATCGCGGCGGCACAACCCGAAACCAGCGCGACAGCAGGCGCTGAAGCCGCCTCCGTCACCGACGGAGCCGCGGTGAAAACCGCGCTTCCGGAAGCGAAATTGGCTGAGGCAGGCCCGGCCGTGCCCGAGTCGAAGCGATCTGAAATTCTGGCCGAGGCCCAGTTTTTCAGCTGGCATGGAAAACGGGCTCAGGAAAACCAGCCTGCACCGAAGCTCGAGACGACAGACGCCAAACTTGGAAGCAAACCTGCGGTCAAGCCTCCGCCGCTGCCGCTCGAGGTCTCCGATGTCGAGCTCGCCCGCGCGCTCGAAAAGCACGCCGCGGCAGCCCTTGCCCAGGCCAAAGAAAAACATGCCAGAGAAAGCGCCCCCAAGCCTCCGGTCTGGCCGCCGCAAAAGCTGTCGCTGGCGCTGCAGGGCGGCGGCTCGTTCGCGGCGTTCACCTGGGGCGTGCTGGAGCGGCTGCTTGAAGAGCCCGCATGCGACTTCGATTGCGTCAGCGGCGCCAGCGTCGGCGCGATCAACGCGACGCTGCTCGCCTGCGGGATGGTGCAGGGTGGCCGCGAAGGCGCCAGAAAGCTGCTGGCAAAATTCTGGCAGCGGATGACGAACGAGACCTCGTTCCGCTCGCTGATGCTGGTCGGTGGCTTCTCGCCGGCCGGAAGCTCGGTCGCTTTCGGCTCCACGCTCCGCTCCGGGCAGTTCGATCCGTTCGACCTCGATCCGCTGCGCGAGGCGCTGTCGCGAGACATCGATTTTGCGACGCTGCGCGCCCGCGAATGCCCAAAAGTCCTGATCGCCGCGACGCGGGTGCGCGACGGCCGGCAGCAGATCTTCGACAACGCCGCCATCACCGCCGACGTGCTGCTCGCCTCGACCTGCCCACCGCTGGTGCATTGCGCGGTCGAGATCGACGCCGAATCCTATTGGGATGGCGGTTATGGCGCCAATCCGCCGCTGGTGCGCCTGATGCGGGAATCGGCGGCTTCCGACGTGCTGCTCGTCCAGGTCACGCCGGCGCACGACAGCTACATTCCCATCACCGCGGCCGCGATCGACCGGCGGCTCGACCAGATCACGGCGAACGCGGCGCTCCATGCCGAGTTGGCCGCACTGGAATGGGCACGCGAGCGTGGTGCGACAGCGGCCAACATTCACAAGATCGCGGCGGAAGACGAGATCGACGGCCTCGCCCAGCGCAACCCGGCCGATCTCGGCCGCGGTTTCATGACCCTGTTGCATGGCCGCGGACGCAGCGCCGCGGATCGTTGGCTGCGGGGCACGACGCCGGCGAAACCTGTGCCTGTGGTCGTGGAGCAAGCGGTTCTCGTGCCCGCGTGATTTACGCCCTGAGCGCGGCTTCCAGGAACCGCGCGGCCGCAAGCGCCTTGGCGTCGTCGCCATAATCGGCGATCACCTGCACGCCGATGGGCAGATTGCCCTCGGCGACGGTGGCCGGCACGTTGACACAGGGCGTGCCCATCAAGGTCCAGAGCCGGTTGAAGCGGGGATCGCCGGTCCAGTCCAGCCCCTTCGGCGCCGGGCCCGGCGCCGATAGCGCCAGCAGCACGTCGACCTCGCCAAAGGTGTCGGCCAATACCACGCGCGCCTTCTCGGCGACCGAGCGCGCCTCGTCATAGTCGGCCGGCGAGATGTCCTGGCTTTCGTCGAGCCGCTTGCGCAACAGCGGCGGCATCGCGTCGTAATTCTCGCGATATTCCCAGGCGAACGCCTGATGCGCCTCGAATTGCTGCACGATGGTGTGGATGCGCCAGGCGTCGGCGATGATGGCAGGCAATTTCAGTTCGCGCACCGATGCGCCCGCCTTTTCCGCGGCCGCCGCCGCGATCTTCAGTGCGTCGGCACCCTCCTTTTCCGGGTTGCCTGCGAATTCCTGTGTCACGACGCCGATGCTCGGCGCCTTGCTTACGGTCGCCAGCAGCTCCGGCCGGTTGGTCATGGCCGATAAGCCCCGCGCCACGTCTTCGACACCGGCCGCGAACACGCCAACGGTGTCGAGCGTCCAGGAAAAGCATTTGACGCCGACCGTCGGCAAGAGCCGGTACGACGGTTTTATGGCGGCAACGCCGCAGAACGAGGCCGGCCGGATCACCGAACCGCCGGTCTGCGTGCCCAGCGCAAGCGGGATCATGCCGGCCGCGACCGCTGCCGCCGAGCCCGACGAGGAGCCGCCCGGCGTGTGCGCCTGATTGTGCGGATTGAGCGTTGCGGTCGGATCGTTCGCAGCGAATGCGGTGGTGGTGGTCTTGCCGGCAATGGTGGCGCCGGCCTGCTTCAGGAGCATCACGACAGGCGCATCCGCGCGCGGGCGATGTCCCCGGTAGATCGCCGAGCCCATCTCGGTCGGCAGCTCGGCGGTGTCGATGATGTCCTTGATGCCAACGGCAATGCCGCGCAGCGGGCCGTTCGCCTGCGCGCGCGGCCTCTCGGCGCGGCTGGCAAACGCGCCAATGGTCTTTTCCTGCGCCTCGATCGCGGCCAGCGATTGCGCAAGCGCAGCCTCCGGCGACAGTTCGCCCTTCTCGATGCGGCGCTGCAGGTCGGAGAGTCGGATCATGGGCGTTTCCCCTTCGTGCCTGGCCGGACATCCACGTTTATTGTCCGCGCAGGCCTAGCAAGGCAGAGCTGATCTCGACAAGCCCGCCCATCGCATAGGTCGTGCCCCCTTCCCCACGCCCTCAGGTTGATCCATTCTCACCCCGCAAGGAGCCAGCGTGGACGCCATCAGCCAAAGCAAGCCACTCACCGATGCCGAGCGGATCGACCGGCTACGGCTGATCCGTTCCGACAATGTCGGGCCGCGGACGTTTCGTTCGCTGCTCACTCATTTCGGTAGCGCCCGCTCAGCGCTGGCCCGCCTGCCCGAGCTGGCGCGGCGTGGCGGAGCGTCGCGCTCGATACGCCTCTGCAGCGAGGACGATGCGCGCGCTGAGCTGGCCGCCAGCACGAAGCTCGGCATCCATCTGCTGGCGCCGGAAGAAGCCGGCTACCCGCCGCGGCTGGCGACGCTGGAAGATGCGCCGCCGCTGCTCGGCGTACTCGGCGCAACGGATACGCTGATGCGGCCGATGATTGCGATCGTTGGCTCGCGCAATGCGTCCGGTGCGGGGCTGAAATTCGCAAGCCGGCTCGCGCACGAGCTGGGCGAAGCCGGGTTTGTCATCATCTCCGGGCTGGCGCGCGGCATCGACCAGTCCGCCCATCGCGCCAGCGTCGCGAGCGGCACGGTCGCGGTGCTGGCCGGCGGCCATGACCGCATCTATCCGCCCGAGCACGAGGACCTGCTGTCGAAGATCCTTGATTCGAGCGGTGCAGCGATTTCCGAAATGCCGCTCGGCCACGAGCCGCGGGCGCGGGATTTTCCACGGCGCAACCGCCTGATTTCGGGTGCCGCGTTTGGCGTCGTCGTGGTCGAGGCCGCGCAGCGGTCGGGCTCGCTGATTACCGCGCGCATGGCCGCCGAACAGGGCCGCGAGGTGTTTGCCGTGCCGGGCTCGCCACTGGACCCGCGCGCGGCCGGCACCAACGATCTGATCAAGCAGGGCGCGACGCTGGTCACCGAAGCGGCCGACGTCATCAACGCCGTCGCGCCGATCATGGACCGGCCGATCATGCTGCAGCTCGGCGAAGATGACAGCGAGGAGCTCGATGGCGACCCGCAGGCAAGCGACCGCGCACGTATCGTCGGCCTGCTCGGGCCGAGCCCGGTTTCGATCGATGACCTGATCCGGATGGCGGGCGCGTCAGCCACTGTCGTGCGCACCGTGCTGCTCGAGCTCGAACTCGCCGGCAAGCTCGAACGCCACGGCGGCGGCCTGGTGTCGCTGCTCTAATCGTCGCCGCGCTGATCAAAACTGGTTCGCGCGTGCTCGATCTCCTGCTTGTGCTCGAACACCCATTGGCCGAGCGCCTGCACCGGCTTGACGAGCCCGCGGCCGAGATCGGTCAGCTCGTAATCGACGCGCGGCGGAATGGTCGGGAACACCGTGCGCGTGACCAGGCCGTCGCGCTCGAGGCCCCGCAGGGTCAAGGTCAGCATCCGCTGCGAAATGCCGCCGATCATCCGCTTCAGCTCGTTGAAGCGTTTGGGCCCATCGCCGAGCATCATGATCACGAACACGCTCCACTTGTCGCCGACCCGCGCCAGCACGGAGGCGACGGCGCGGCAGTCGGCCCCCTCATGCGCGTGGGGCGGAGGCGGCAGGACAGGCACACGGATGTGCTCGGGTTTCATTGACGTGCTCGGGGCTCAAAAATGTGCGTTCTTGTGGGCTTTTTGCACAGTCACTCATATAGCGCCAGTTACAAACCAATACCGAGGGACCCCCATGAAGCTCCTGCATATCGACTCCAGCGTGCTCGGCCCGCACTCCGTCAGCCGAAAGCTTTCCGCGGCAATCGTCGACCGGCTGCGCCAGACCACGCCCGGCCTCGACGCTACCTATCGCGACCTCTCCTCGACGCCGCTTTCGCATCTGTCCGGATCGCACCTCGCGGCCGCGCAAGGCGCACAGCCACCAGTGGAGGTTCAAGAAGATCTCGCCGCCGGCCAGGCCGTGCTCGAGGAATTTCTCGCCGCCGACATCGTGGTGCTCGGCGCGCCCATGTACAATTTCACGATCCCGAGCCAGCTCAAGGCCTGGATCGATCGCATTCTCGTGGCGGGCAAGACGTTCAAATACGGCGCGCAGGGAGCGGAGGGACTGGCCGGCAACAAGCGCATGATCGTCGCGGTTTCGCGCGGCGGATTTTATGGCGCAGCGACGCCGGCCGCCGCCGGCGAGCATCTCGAAACCTATTTGCGCTGGGTATTCGGCTTCATCGGGATCGAACATCCCGAGTTCATTTCAGCTGATGGCGTTCAGGTCGGGCCCGAGCATCGCGAGAAAGCGCTGGCGGCTGCCCTCCAGGCGGTGACAAAACTGCAGGCCGCATAAGTTGAAGTTGCACCGCCCGCCGACCCAGGAAACCGGCGGGCTGGTGTGCCCGATTGACGCGCGAAAGATCAGTACCAGACGCCCTGCACGCCAAGAATGACGGCGACGAGCGAGACAAACAGGCCAATACCGGAAAACAGAGCGATCGAAACGAATTGGTGGTTATCGGATTTGTTGGAAGCAGTTTTCGAAGCCGGGATGGCTGCAGAGACGCGAACGGCTGTAGGCATGTCGGGCTCTCCAATTGATTATGCGTAAAAAAATTCCCCGCCCACGAAAGGGTCGTCGCATCTGCGACAAAGGTTCAATGCGACATGCGCCTCTGCAAAAATACGTCCCGGGCGTGACGGAACCTATAACCACAACCAGATTGCGAGTCCGCCCGGCATAATGCCGGATGGACTCGCATTTCTCGAAATGGGAACGGCGTTGTCAGCGATAGATCGGCGCGCCGGCGGGCGACGCGCTGGAGCCGCCGTCGACGAACAGTTCCTGCCCCTGGATATGAGCGGCATCATCTGAAGCGAGGAACAGCACGGTTTTCGCGATGTGTTCGGGCTCGCCGATATGACCGAGCGGTGTGGTACGGCCGATTCTCGCCTCGAATGCTTTTTCCGCTTCGGGCGTGGCGATCGCCTGCCCCCAGATCGGCGTGCGGATCGCACCGGGCGCCACGACATTGACGCGGATGCCGCGCGGCGAAAGCTCCGAGGCCATTACCCGCGCCATCGCGCGCACGCCGGCCTTGCTTGCGGCATAGGCGGCGTAGCCGGGACTGCCGAGCACCGAGATCACCGAGCCGTTCAGGATGATCGAGCCGTTATCGTTCATGTGCGCGACCGCTGCCTGTACGGTGAAGAACACCGCCGTCAAGTTCGTGCGGATCACCTGCTCGAAGGCTTCGAGCTTCGTGCCGCCAACCGGCGTGCCGCCGGGAATTCCGGCATTGGCGAAGACAATGTCGAGCATGCCGAATTTGTCGACGCCTCTCTTGATCGCGGCTTGCGTCGCGGCCACGTCGTTCGCGTCCGCTACGACAGCAAACGCATTCGGCCCCAGCTCCTTCGCCGCCGCATCCAGCGTCGCCTGATTGCGTCCGGTAATGATGACTTTCGCGCCCTCCGCGACGAATACCCGCGCGGTCTCGAGCCCGATGCCGCTGTTGCCCCCTGTAATCAACGCCGTCTTGTTCTTGAGTCTCATGGCCAGCCTCCCGTGTCCTAGGTGGTTGCATTATTAAACTGTGTTGCCTAGCTAGAGTATCTGGTTTAATATTGCAACTACACCAGATCGTGATCCGGTTGGGCGCGATCAGGAGATCTGCCATGGTGAAACGAACGTCTCTGGCGCGCGCCGAATGCCCGATCGCGCGCGCGCTCGATGTCATCGGCGATTGGTGGTCGCTTTTGATCATCCGCGACGCCCTGCTCGGCCGCCGCCGCTTTGGCGAATTCCAGAAGAGCCTGGGACTTGCGAAGAACATCCTCACCGTGCGCCTGCGCGCGCTGGTCGATCAGGGCTTGCTGAAGATGGCGCCGGCTTCCGACGGCAGCGCCTACCAGGAATATGTCTTGACGCCGAAAGGCCGCGGCATCTTTCCGATCCTGGTGGCGCTTCGGCAATGGAGCGAGGAGTTCGACCCGCACCCCGAGGAGATCGCGACCATCCTGGTCGATCGCGACAGCGGCCGGCCGGTGAAGAAGCTCGAGCTCCACGCTGCCGATGGCCGGCTGCTCGGATTGGGCGAGACCATGTTCAAGCCGCGACCCAAGTCGTCATTGCGAGCTAACGGGGCGCGCCAGAGGCGCGCCGGATGACAGGCTCCGCGAAGCAATCCAGCGTCGCAGCTGCGGCGGGCAATTGGATAGCTTCCGCCTTCGCTCGCTAAGCCACGGCGGACACTCGTCGCTGGCGCTCTGCGCAATGACGAAGCATCATGACAGCCGTCGCCGGCTGCGAAGGCGTACATATTCGTCCGCCTCCAGCTTTGCCAGCGCAAGCAGATAGCGCAGGTGATCGAGCCGGTGCCGCTGCGCAAGCCGGGCCAGGTTGCCGAGGACGTCGGCGATGAAACCCGCCGCTTCGTCGGGGCCGCCCTCGCCCGGCGGCTCGCCCGCGAGCAATCGCCGTCGCCGTGGCAATGATACCGTCGTCGTCCGTTTGCGCCCGGTCTTGCTCAATTACGTATAAATCCGCGCATAAGTATCCAGATACCCCCAATACGAGCGCAACCAAAAGATGGTATTTTGCAACCTGTTAGATACTGAGTCGGGGGTACTAAGCCAGCTTTCACCATCTGTCCATTTGACAGAGCCGCCCTCAGAACCCATGTTCGCCGCGACGGGGGTGCCGCGAATCCCGCGAAAGAACCCCAAAAATTTCCCGTAAGTAACTGGAATTACATGAATATCGTCATTGTGGAGTCGCCGGCGAAAGCCAAGACGATCAACAAATATTTGGGCTCGTCCTACGAGGTTCTGGCCTCATTCGGTCATGTCCGCGACCTCCCGGCCAAGAACGGATCGGTCGATCCGGAACATAATTTTCGGATGATCTGGGAGATCGACCCCAAGGCGGCCGGCCGGCTCAACGACATCGCCAAGTCATTGAAGGGCGCCGACCGCCTGATCCTCGCCACCGACCCCGATCGCGAGGGCGAAGCGATCTCCTGGCACGTGCTGGAGGTGCTGAAAGAAAAGCGCGCGCTGAAGGATCATAAGATCGAGCGCGTGGTGTTCAACGCCATCACCAAGCAGGCGGTCACCGACGCCATGAAGCATCCGCGCCAGATCGACGGCGCGCTGGTCGACGCCTATATGGCGCGCCGCGCGCTGGACTATCTGGTCGGCTTCACCCTCTCGCCCGTGCTCTGGCGCAAGCTGCCGGGCGCGCGCTCGGCCGGCCGCGTGCAGTCGGTCGCGCTGCGGCTCGTCTGCGATCGCGAGCTCGAGATCGAGAAGTTCGTGCCGAAGGAATACTGGTCGCTGGTTGCGACCCTGACCACGCCGCGCGGCGACGCCTTTGAGGCACGCCTGGTCGGCGCCGATGGCAAGAAGATCCAGCGCCTCGACATCGGCTCGGGTGCCGAAGCCGAAGACTTCAAGAAGGCGATCGAAGCGGCCAGCTTCACGGTGACGACCGTCGAGGCGAAGCCCGCGCGGCGCAATCCGCAAGCCCCCTTCACCACCTCGACCCTGCAGCAGGAAGCAAGCCGCAAGCTCGGCTTTGCGCCCGCCCACACCATGCGCATCGCGCAGCGGCTCTATGAGGGCATCGACATCGGCGGCGAGACCACCGGTCTCATTACTTATATGCGTACAGACGGCGTGCAGATCGACCCGTCCGCGATCACCCAGGCGCGCAAGGTGATCGGCGAGGATTACGGCAACGCCTATGTTCCCGACGCGCCGCGCCAGTACCAGGCCAAGGCCAAGAACGCCCAGGAAGCCCACGAAGCGATCCGGCCGACCGATCTTTCGCGCCGTCCCGACGCCATGAAGCGCCGGCTCGATCATGATCAGGCGAGGCTCTATGAGCTGATCTGGAAGCGCACCATTGCGAGCCAGATGGAGTCGGCGGAACTGGAACGCACGACGGTCGACATCACCGCGAAGGCCGGCTCCCGTGTGCTGGAGCTGCGCGCCACCGGTCAGGTCATCAAGTTCGACGGTTTTCTGGCGCTCTACCAGGAAGGCCATGACGACGAGGAGGACGAGGATTCACGCCGCCTCCCCGCCATGAGCCAGGGCGAGCCGCTGAAGCGGCAGGGCCTCGCGGTCACGCAACATTTCACCGAGCCGCCGCCGCGCTTCTCCGAAGCGTCGCTGGTCAAGCGCATGGAGGAACTGGGCATCGGCCGTCCCTCGACCTATGCCTCGATCCTGCAGGTCCTCAAGGACCGCGGCTATGTGAAGCTGGAGAAGAAGCGCCTGCATGGCGAGGACAAGGGCCGCGTCGTCGTCGCGTTCCTGGAAAACTTCTTCCGCCGCTATGTCGAATATGATTTCACCGCCGATCTGGAAGAACAGCTCGACCGCATCTCGAACAACGAGATTTCCTGGCAGCAGGTGCTGAAGGATTTCTGGCGCGATTTCATCGGCGCGGTCGACGACATCAAGGACCTTCGTGTCGCCGAAGTGCTCGACGTGCTCGACGACATGCTCGGCCCGCACATCTACCCGCCGCGTACGGACGGCGGCGACGTGCGCCAGTGCCCGACCTGCGGCACGGGAAAGCTCAACCTGAAGGCCGGCAAGTTCGGCGCCTTTGTCGGCTGCTCGAACTATCCGGAATGCCGCTACACCCGTCCGCTCGCGGCCGACAACGCCGAGAGCGCCGATCGCCTGCTCGGCCAGGATCCCGAGACCGGCCTCGACGTCAATGTGAAGGCCGGCCGTTTTGGTCCTTATATCCAGCTTGGCGAGCAGAAGGATTACGGCGAGGACGAAAAGCCGAAGCGTGCCGGCATCCCGAAAGGCACCTCGCCTTCCGATATCGAGCTCGAGCGCGCGCTCAAATTGCTGTCGTTGCCGCGCGAAATCGGCAAGCATCCTGAAAGCGGCCAGCCGATCACGGCGGGCATCGGGCGTTTTGGTCCCTTCGTCAAACACGACAAGACCTATGCGTCGCTGGAAGCCGGCGACGAAGTGTTCGACATCGGCCTCAACCGCGCCGTGACGCTGATTGCAGAGAAGGTCGCCAAGGGCCCGAGCCGCGGCCGCTTCGGCGCCGATCCCGGCAAGCCGCTTGGCGATCATCCCTCGCTTGGCGCGGTCGCGGTCAAGAGCGGCCGCTATGGCGCCTATGTCACCGCCGGCGGCGTCAATGCGACGATCCCGAGCGACAAGGACAAAGATACGATCACGCTTCCTGAGGCGATCGCGCTGATCGACGAGCGCGCGGCCAAGGGCGGCGGCAAGAAGGTGAAAAAGGCTGCGAAGCCGCCCAAGGCTGACAAGAAGGCCAAGCCCGAAGCCGCCGACGCGGAAGCGCCAAAGCCCGCGAAGAAAGCCGCGGCGAAGAAGGCGGCCAAGCCAAAATTGGACTCCGTCAGCAAGGCGCGCGCACCGGTCGCGGCAGATGCCAAGACTTCCGCGGCGAAACCGGCGGCCAAGACAACCGCGAAGAAGAGCGCCGGAAAGGCACGTGGCTAAGTGAAGCAAGAACACGACAATGGCTTTCCATCGAGGGACGCCATCGTCGCTTTCATCCGCGCCAATCCCGGAAAGGTCGGAACGAAAGAGATTGCGCGCGAATTCGGCCTGAAGAACGCCGACCGCGCCGAGCTAAAGCGCATTCTGCGCGCTCTCGCCGAACAGGGCACCATCCAGAAGCAGGGCAAGAAGGTCGTCGAGACCGCCGAGCTGCCGGCGACGTTGCTGGCCGACATTACCAAGCGCGACGCCGATGGCGAATTGATCGCCACTCCCGCCGAATGGGACGAGGAACAAGGCGAGCCACCGAGAATCCGCATCCACATTCCCCGTCACGCCCGTCCGGGCGCGATGGCCGGCGTCGGCGACCGCGCGCTGCTGCACATCGAGCGCCTCACCGACGATGACGGCGCCGCCTATCGCGGGCGCGTCATCAAGGTCATCGACCACGCGAAATCGCGCGTCCTCGGCGTGTTCCGAAGCGCTCCCGATGGCGGCGGACGGCTCATTCCCGTCGACAAGAAGCAGGCAGGCCGCGAGCTCAACATCGCCAGGCCGGATACGATGGGCGCGCAGGATGGCGATCTCGTCAGCGTCGATCTCGTGCGTTCGCGCGGTTTTGGTCTCGCCTCCGGCAAGGTCAAGGAGCGGCTCGGCTCGATCGCGAGCGAAAAGGCGATCAGTCTCATTGCGATTCATGCTCATGATATTCCGATGGCCTTTTCGCGCGACGCGCTGCGTGAGGCCGAGGAGGCGCAGCCCGCCACGCTGAAGGGCCGCGAAGACTGGCGCGACGTGCCGCTGATCACGATCGATCCGCCCGACGCCAAGGATCATGACGACGCCGTGCATGCGGAGGTGGATCCCGACCCGAACAACAAGGGCGGCTTTATCGTCCATGTCGCGATTGCCGACGTCGCCTTCTATGTGCAGCCGAGCTCGGCGCTCGACCATGACGCGCTGATCCGTGGCAACTCCGTTTATTTCCCGGACCGCGTCGTGCCGATGCTGCCCGAGCGCATTTCCAACGATCTCTGCTCGCTGGTGCCGGGTGAGCCGCGCGGCGCGCTCGCGGTGCGGATGGTGATCGCTCCCGACGGCCGCAAGCGCTCGCACACCTTCCATCGCGTATTGATGCGTTCGGCCGCCAAGCTCGCTTATGCGCAGGCACAGGCCGCCATCGATGGCAAACCGGACGACACCACCGGTCCCCTGCTCGATCCGATCCTCAAACCGCTTTATGCGGCCTACGACCTGGTCAAACGCGCGCGCGACGAACGCAATCCGCTCGAGCTCGATTTGCCCGAACGGAAAATCCTGCTGAAAGCCGACGGCACCGTCGATCGCGTCATCGTCCCGCAAAGGCTCGACGCGCACCGGCTGATCGAGGAGTTCATGATCCTCGCCAACGTCGCGGCGGCCGAAATGCTGGAAAAGAAGGCGCTGCCGCTGATCTACCGCGTGCATGACGAGCCGACGCTGGAGAAGGTGCATGCGTTGCAGGAATTCCTGAAGACGCTCGACATTCCCTTCGCCAAGAGCGGCGCGCTGCGTCCGTCGCTGTTCAACCGCGTGCTGGCGCAGGTTCAGGGCCAGGATTTTGAGCCGCTGGTGAATGAGGTCGTGCTACGCTCGCAGGCGCAGGCCGAATATTCCGCGGAGAACTACGGCCATTTCGGCCTGAACCTGCGCCGCTATGCGCATTTCACTTCCCCGATCCGGCGCTATGCCGACCTCGTCGTGCATCGCGCGCTGATCCGTGCGCTGGGGCTGGGCGAAGGCGCACTGCCGGACAGCGAGACGCCGGAGCACTTGAGCGAAGTTGCCGCGCAAATCTCGCTCACCGAGCGGCGCGCCATGAAGGCCGAACGCGAGACCGCCGACCGCCTGATCGCCCATCACCTCGCCGACCGTGTCGGCGCCAGTTTCCAGGGCCGGATTTCCGGCGTCACCCGTGCCGGGCTGTTCGTCAAATTGGACGACACTGGCGCCGACGGGCTGATCCCGATCCGTTCGCTGGGCACGGAATATTTCAATTATGACGAGACCCGCCACGCGCTGGTCGGGGCGCGCAGCGGTGCCATGCACCGGCTGGGTGACGTCGTCGACGTCCGTCTGGTAGAAGCTCAACCGATCGCCGGCGCGCTGCGGTTTGAGCTATTATCGGAAGGCCAGGTATCGAAAGAAGGCATTCCACGCGGCGGCAGAAAGACCAACCGCTCCGACCGGGGTGCGCGCGCGAAGGAGCGCCCGGGACGCAGCCCGCGGGAGAAGAAGCGCAAGCCGGAGAAGAAAAAATCCGGCAAGGCGAAGAAAGGCAAATCATGGCGGCGGTGACCCCTCCGACCAAGGTCTGGACCCGCGAAACGGGTCTGGTCGAGAAGCGCGATGTCTGGACCGCGATGAAGCGCGGTTTTCGCGGCCGCTGCCCGCGCTGTGGCGAGGGCAGGCTGTTTCGCGCCTTCCTCAAGGTCGACAATAATTGCTCGGTCTGCGGCCTCGATTTCACCCCGCATCGCGCCGATGATCTGCCGGCCTATCTCGTGATCGTCATTGTCGGCCATATCGTGGTGCCACTCGCGCTGATCATCGAAACCGATTATTCGCCGCCGGTGGCGCTGCAGCTCTCGATTTATCTGCCGCTCGTACTGGTCTTGTCGCTCGTGCTGCTGCAGCCGGTGAAGGGCGCCGTCGTCGGCCTGCAATGGGCGCTGCGCATGCACGGCTTTGACGACAATCCGCCGGAAGGTATTCCGCCGGTTTGAGATTTTAGAAAAAAACAGGGACGGAAATGACCGACACCGCGCAGGCCGTAAAACAGGAAAAGCCGGAAGAAAAAGAAGCCGATCACCATCCCTATTTCCGGCCGAAGGATGCGGCGACGCTGATCCTGGTCGATCGCTCCAGCGCGACGCCAAAGGTGCTGGTCGGCAAGCGCCACGACAAGGTGGTGTTTATGCCCGGCAAATTCGTCTTTCCCGGCGGGCGCGTCGACAAGGCGGATAACCGCGTGCCGGTCGCCGCTCCCATTACCAAGGAGCTCGAAGAAAACCTCCAAAAAGGCAGCCCGAAGATCGACGCCGCGCGCGCCAAGTCGCTCGCGATCGCGGCGATCCGGGAGGCCTGCGAGGAGACCGGGCTTTGCCTCGGGCGCAAGGCGGAAGGGACCGCCCCGAAGCTCGATGGCGCCTGGAAGCCGTTTGCCGATGCCGGCCTCCTGCCCGACCCGTCCGGACTGTTTTTGATTGCGCGCGCGATCACGCCGCCCGGCCGCATCAAGCGCTTTGACACGCGCTTCTTTACCGCGGACGCCTCGGCGATCACCCATCGCGTCGAGGGCGTGATCCATCCAGACGCCGAGCTGGTCGAACTGGTCTGGGTCGAGATCGGCTCAAAACCGCTTGCCGATCTGCATCCGATGACAAAGAATGTACTCGGCGAATTGGAGCGCCGCCTCGCCACCGGGCCGCTCCGCCATGACGCACCGGTGCCGTTCTTCCATTTCTATGGCGGCAAGATGCAGCGGGATATTCTGGGCGAGACGAAATCCAACTGAACTATTTGGAGGGCTCGATGCGGTTTACAAAACCTCTGCTCGCCTCCGTCGCGCTGTGCGGCCTGCTCGCATGGCCCGCCCATGCGGAGCTTGATGTCGCCAAGCTGAAGAGCACGATCGCCGCTTCCTTTGAGAGCGACTATCCAAACCTGGATGCACTCTACAAGGACATACATGCCCACCCGGAGCTCGCCTTCCAAGAGGTGAAGACGGCGGAAAAGCTCGCCGCCGCGATGCGTGCGATTGGGTTCGAGGTCACCGAGCATGTCGGCAAGACCGGACTCGTCGCGATCTACAGGAATGGTGACGGCCCCACCATCATGGTGCGCACCGAGATGGACGCGCTGCCGATGGAGGAGAAGACCGGCCTGCCCTATGCGAGCCACGACAAGACCATCTGGCAGGGCAAGGAAACCTTCGTGGATCATAGCTGCGGCCACGACATTCACATGGCGAGCTGGGTCGGCACCGCGAAGACGCTGGTTGGGCTCAAGGACCAGTGGAAGGGCACGCTGATGTTCATCGCGCAGCCGGCGGAAGAGATCGGTGCCGGCGCGCTGGCCATGATCTATGACGGCCTGTTCACGCGGTTTCCAAAACCCGATTTCGCCTTTGGCCTGCATGACCAGCCCTTTCCATATGGCTACATCAACTACCGGGTCGGGATCGGCTCCTCCAGTTCCGACGGTCTCGCCATCAAGTTCAGGGGACGCGGCGGTCATGGCGCCTCGCCGCAACATACCGTCGATCCCATCATGCTCGCGGCGCGCTTCATCGTCGACGTGCAGAGCGTGATCAGTCGTGAGAAAGACCCGACCGAATTCGGCGTGATCAGTATCGGCGCGATCCACGCCGGCACGGCGCCGAATATCATTCCCGACGACGCGAACCTGCTCGGCACCATCCGCACCTTCAAGCCGGAGGTGCGTGCCAAGATGCTGGCAGGCATCGAGCGCACCGCCAAGGCGGTCGCCGCGATGTCGGATGCGCCGCCGCCCGAGATCATGATCACCGAAGGCGCGAAACCCGTGATCAACGATCCCGCCGTGGTCGCGACCGCCGAGAAGGTGCTGAAGGTTGCTTTCGGCGACAAGTTCAGACTCTCGCCGCCGGCGACCGCAAGCGAGGATTTTTCGGAATATGCCGGCGCCGGCGTGCCCTCGATGTTCTTCAATATCGGCGTCTATGAGATGGAGCGTTTCGTCGCGGCCCAGAACAAGAGCGGTCCCCCGCTGCCCGCCAACCATTCGCCTGAGTTCGCGCCGGTGCCGAAGCCCACCATCGAGACCGGCGTTGCCGCGATGACGCTCGCCGTGCTCAGCGCGTTCGACCAGCGGGCGCGGGGGCAGTAGGTCTCGTCCCCCGTCATTGCGAGCCAACGGGTCGCGCGAACGCGCGCCCGATGACAGGCTCAGCGAAGCAATCCATCTTTCCTCCCGCTGAGATGTGGATTGCTTCGGAGCTCACGCTCTTCGCAATGACGATGTTGAGAGACCCTGCAAAAACGGAATAATCTTCCGATGGCGGGCCAAGCGGGCCATGCCTATCTTTCTCCCAACGACAACCACCTCGGACCGTCTCCATGGCACAACGTCAATTGAAGCTCGGCGCGTTCATGCGGCCGGTCAGCCTGCACACCGGCGCCTGGCGCTATCCCGGGGCCTGGCCGGATGCGAATTTCAATTTCGCGCATTTGCGGGAGATGACCCGGAAGCTGGAGGCCGGAAAGTTCGACGCCTTCTTCATGGCCGATCATCTCGCCGTGCTGAACATGCCGATCAATGCGCTCAAGCGCAGCCACACCGTGACCTCGTTCGAGCCGTTCACCCTGCTGTCGGCGCTGGCGGGCGCGACCGAACATATCGGCCTGATCGCGACGGGATCGACCACCTTTGACGCGCCCTATCACGTCGCCCGCCGCTTTGCTTCGCTGGATCACATCTCCGGCGGCCGCGCGGGCTGGAACATCGTCACCACCTCGAACCCAGATGCGGCGCTGAATTTCGGTCTCGACGACCACATGGAGCATGCCGAGCGCTACAAGCGGGCCCGCGAGTTCTTCGACGTGGTCACGGGCCTCTGGGATTCCTTCGCCGACGACGCCTTTGTGCGCGACGTCGAGCAAGGGCTCTATTTCGATCCCGCGCGCATGCATGTGCTCGACCACAAGGGCGAATATCTGAAGGTGCGTGGTCCCCTGAACATTGCCCGCCCCGTGCAGGGCTGGCCGGTCATCGTGCAGGCCGGCGCCTCCGACGACGGCCGGCAGCTCGCGGCCGAAACGGCGGAAGCCGTATTCACCGGCGGCAGCCCCCTTCCCGACAGCCAAAAGCTCTATGCCGACATCAAGGGCCGCATGGAGAAGGCCGGCCGCGATCCCGAGCACTGCAAGATCCTGCCCGGGGCCATGGTATTCGTGGGCGACAGCGTCGAGGAGGCCAAGGAGAAGCGCGCAAAACTCGACAGCCTCGTGCATTACGACAGCGGCATCGCCTCGCTCTCGATCGCGCTCGGCACCGACGCGTCCGGCTTCGATCCGGACGGCCAGCTGCCGCCGATCCCCGAGAGCAACGCCAGCAAGACCAGCCGCCAGCGCCTGGTCGATGTCGCCGCCCGCGATCATCTCACCGTGCGCCAGCTTGCCCAGCGGGTCGGCGCCTTCTCGGGGCTGTCCTTTATGGGCACGCCAAAACTGATCGCCGACCAGATGGAGGAATGGCTGATGAGCCGCGGCTGCGACGGCTTCAACATCATGTTCCCCTATCTGCCGGAGGGGCTGAACGACTTCGTCGACCGGGTGGTCCCGGAACTGCAGAAGCGCGGGATTTTCCGCAAAGAATATGAAGGCAAGACTTTGCGCGAGAATCTCGGCCTCCCCCGGCCGAAAAACCGCTTCTTCGAGGGTTAAAGCCGCCGGCGCATAGCCCCATTCGCCCCGAAAACCTTGACTTTGGGCAGTTTGCGGCTAGGTTGCCGCCCAAATCCGGGCCGGTTTGGCCGGCGCCCTATGCTTATCTCCAGAGGTTTCTGACATGGCCAAAGCGGTCACCATCAAGGTCAAGCTCGTGTCCTCGGCGGACACCGGCTTCTATTACGTCGCCAAGAAAAACTCGCGCACCATGACCGACAAGCTGGTCAAGAAAAAGTACGATCCGGTTGCGCGCAAGCACGTCGAATTCCGCGAAGCCAAAATCAAGTAATACGCGGGACATCAGTGACTTCGACGGGGCCCTCGCGGCCCCGTTTTTTATTTCCTTGCATATTTGCCGGCGGCAACCTTGCATATTTGCCGGCGGCAGGTTCGCATGATGGCACCCGTGGACGAAGGCAACGTCGGTGGCTATTCGGTCGCCTATAGCCGCGACGACACCTATTTTCCCGTCTACATCACCGCGGCACTCGCCGCGATCTTTGTCACGGCGACCTGGATCACCGGCGAAGCCTATTGGCTGCTGCCTGCCACGGCCGCTGCCGCCTTCACCTATTACAATATTCCCCTGCTGGAGACCGGCCGTCCCACCATCGGCGCCAACCAGTACGGCATCTTCCTGCAGGCCTTCGGGCTGATCCGCTGGCGCGCCATCGAGCGTATCGATCTCGCCGAAATCGCCGAGCGCGCGATGACGGTGCACGAGCTGCAGATCGTGCTCTCCGCGCCGCTCGGCAGCGCGCTGGTGGTCGACTGGCGCAAGCAGCCGCGCTGGCGGCTGTTCATGCGGCTGCCCTGGCGCATGAGCCACAACAACATGGTGCGGGTGAATCTCGAGCCATTCGACCAGCCGCCCGACGTCATTCACCGCACGTTCTTGCGGATGTGGCGGTTTTATCGAAGCTAGTACCCACTTTTCTTGGATCGTGAGTCGTGATTCAAGATATGGATGATACCCGAAGCAAGAGAAGTCCACCTTTCGAGGAAAGATCGCAAGGTG